>Ga0307377_10001210_pt1 | contig 33748 bp, 53 predicted proteins | sample TR3MG_FD_202535 | JGI IMG/M metagenome (GOLD analysis project Ga0307377, IMG submission 202535) | Soil microbial communities from Risofladan, Vaasa, Finland - TR-3 | ecosystem: Environmental > Terrestrial > Soil > Coastal area > Acid sulfate soil | place: Finland: Risofladan, Vaasa | collected... | reverse complement strand
GGTGAGGGTGTAGTACCTTACATGGTAGCCGTTGCTCTGCCGTTCCTCACTCACTATCTTGACTAAATTATGCAGCATACGCCACTTGATGTGCTGAGCCACACTCTGCCGAGACATGCCTGTAGCCCGGGCTATGTCGCTTGTCTGCACGGGTCTATTGGCCTCGCCGATGGCGCGTAGTATGTCGTAGACCGCTACACCCAGCCCACCACTCACGGCGAAGCCTCCTTGGGTACTGCGTAGTAGAGGAGGACACCGCCTGATCCTTTCCAGCTCATAGTAAAATCTCCCTACTTTCTTTACATGTCTCCTTAAACAGACAATAATCACAAAGCCAACACTCTGTAGCTTTAGGCGGTTGCTCACTCTCCCAACACTTCATAAGCGTCTTCGCTCGACCTACGAGCTCGGCGAACACGGCTGAATCCCGTTTAACCTTAAAGGTCTTGTCAACACGATCAGCCTCCGCGCCACCACCCTGCAACAACACAGTTTTGTCAAGGTAATCCACTTGACCAAACTCAAGACCCAAGCATGTCAAGTAAAACTGAAGCTGCTCAAGGTGACTCTGCTTAGGTTCTTTGACATAGAATGTGCTTTTTGCGGATTTTACCTCATGCGCAACAATAGCCCCATCCTTATGTTGACATAGAATGTCTACTCGACCATGGATCTCAAGTTCATCCGTTATATATCGAGCCTTCACCTGGGTGCCCAGAATCTCTATGCCTGGAATGCGCCTGAGTATATCGACCCACCAATCCTCAATCATCTTTCCCGACTCAAAGATCCGTTGAGTGGTAAGCGGGTACTCCCTTTCATACACTATGCCGTAATACGCTGAACGAAGACAGGGCTTCGTTAAGTCAGTTACGTAGAGAACCCCTTTGGGTCTGATCTTCTTGATCCCATTCTGGATAACTAGGTATTCATCAACAAACGATTCACTCATTTACATGCCCTCCATGCGCCGATGCGAGGCTGGTAAATTCTTTTCTCTCTTTCTAAAATTGGGATAATTTTATTGACTTCATTAATAGAAATACCTATCTTAATAGCTTCACTAAATACATCATCTTTTTTACATTCATTCAAAGACTCAAATATTGAGTATATTTTCTCTATTTTTTCGCCCAAACTTAGCTTGCTGTCAGGGTAGGCAAGGCTGTCAGGGCTGTTATAACTTCTTTCTAGGGGGGGTTGCCTTATTTTGGTAGGAAGGAAGTTGCTGGTACCCTGACAGGCCTGACAACCCTGACAGGCTTCAGTTTTACCACAAAGTAACGTAAAGCCTTTCCAGCATTTGACTCGTTTCCCATCAATGGTGGGCCTTGAATCCTTCAGAAAATCGATCTCACGGTTCAGGGCCTCCGCGAACTTGTTATCAGATTTAGGTTGAAGACCCTTCATTACGCTATATTTATAGTATGCCTGGTAGATGTTGTCCTTCGGAATCTCTGCGGTGACATCCTCAATTGTGCAGTTACTAACAAATCCCTTCACTGGATCTGCCTGTTCTTCGAATCGTTTTCTGAGCTGTTCGGTAGTTTCACTTGTACTAAATTCGCCTTGCTCCATGAGGCGGTACAGTCCTTCTAATGCCCAATTGAGGAGGCCGCTTAGTTCTTCTGGAGTAGTGAGTTTGTTTAGTATGTTTTCGTCGGCTGTGTCGCCTTCAAACGTGTTATCGAATTGGAGTAATAGCCAACGTCTGAAGAAGGCGTGGCTGCGGTCCTCGCTTATTGGTAGGTGGTTTGCGCTGAAGTTGAGTTTGGCATAGTTTAGGAAGTAGAAGGCGTTTTGGTGTTTTCTCTCTGCTCTGATGGTGTCGCCGCCGGTGAGGGCCTTGAATATGCCGGTTCTTTTTAGTTCGTCGTTGCTTATGTCTGGTGCGATGTTTGCTAGTTTGCCGTGTAGTTCGCTTGTGGCGAATCGGTTGCTGGTGAGTTGGTATAAGCCGATGTTGCTTACGTTTTCTTTTCCAAGGAATATTTCAAGGACTCTGAGGAAGGTGCTTTTTCCGTTGCTGCCTGCTCCTATGAGCATACAGCATTTCTGGTATCTGTAGTCTTTGAGTAGGTGGTATCCGATCCATTCTTGGAGTACGTTGATGTCTTTGGGGTTTGCTATTTCTTTGATGAATTGGATAATGTTTGGGCATTGGGCTTCTGCGTCATATATGACTGGAAGCCGGTTCTTACTTCGGTATGATGGGCTGTAGGGATGGTATTCTCTTGTTTCTATGTTGTAGACACAGTTATCAAGAACCACTGCGTAGGGGTCTTCTTTGTCCAGTTTGTGGTCAAAGTCATATGTTTTTATTTTTACTAGGTTTGTTACTTCGTTGATTTTTGAGATGCTGGCGTCTTCGTTCAGTATGCGTGTTACTTGGGTTTCTATCCAGGCGATGCCATTCGGTTTGTAGATGCCTTCTTGGTCTTGGTAGCGGTATATTATGTCGCCGCCGTTTTCGCTGACAGGGGTTAAAAGGTAGTCAGATGGGGTTAATACAAGGATCTCGTCTGCTAGTCTAGGAGCGATGAACTGATCTTTATCGTACATCTCCTGTGCTTTTATTAGGAGCTGTGTACTGCCTTCATGGGTTATTACCATGTTTACGGTTTCAGTTTTTTCTTTATGCTTGGTGAGTACGTTGTTTTTGTAAAGTTCACAGTCTGGCCCCAGACACGCGCCGTGAACATGGATTTTTATGCAGCGGTAGGGCCTGTTTCCGTTTAGCTTGATTTCTGTGATTTTCTTGTCTACTTCTCTGCGTGTTACATCTCTGTTGAAATCGTCTGCTTTCTGGAAGAGGTTTACTATCTCATCTCGGTCATGGATGCCGTTGGCCCACGCTTCCTCGATTACCGCGAACCTCATCGTCGTTTCGTCGGTACGGTCCTCCAGGGTGCTGGCTCTGTTTCCCTGAGTTATGAAGCGGCGGAAGCACGGGCGCATCTTTTTTACCTTGTTAGGTAACGGCGCGTCAGTTGGGTTGTCTTTGCCTAGTTCGGGCAGTTTGATGTTCTTCAGGTGTCTGTGTAGGGCTTCGTCCTTGGGTTCTCTTTGTGGGATATTGATGATCTTAGCGCGTCTATGTGGTCTTGATTCGGTGTTCTCTCCTTTGACGCTCCATGTTCCAGGGACTTTGACGATTCTCGGGAGATCCGTTATCTTATCGAAGGTTGCCTTGTTGTGTTTGCAGTTGTAGGCTAATTCTTCGTGGTAGGTGTGGAGGAGAGACTGTACTTTTTCCCTGTTTTCGTTGTTTAGCCCTATGTTGACGGCTTGGAGGACTCTGTACCCGTTACCAGTGTGGTCTATGTATACTTGGGTGAATCCTTGTTCCTTGATCCATTCCGATGTTTTTTCTAGTGTTTCTTTTGCTTCCTTGAGTTCTTCTTGTGTGGCAGCTTCATCTTTAGGGTGCGGTGAGTCTATATCGAAGGGTATGACTGTTACGCGGTTGATGTTCTCTGAGGAGCCCTTCTTTATTGTTTTTCCTTCGTTCTCTGTGTCGTGGTCATATTGTCGTGGGTTTACTCCAGCGTAAATGTGATAGTGCCCCGCGTATTCTGGTTCCTCGGTGTATTTTCGGCAGTATTTTAGAAAATCTCTGTTGTTGTTTACGAACTGGATTTCTGTGCGGCCTTTCTGTTTGTCTGGGAGCCACTGTATGGCTCTTATCTCGGTGTATTCGTCTGGACGGTGATCTAACCACTCATAAAATCTTAATGCGTCATACTCATCAAAAACATAGGAGAATTTCATAATTCTCCTAATCTCCTTGCTTCGTTGTATGCGGCAGTTCTTCCTAGTAACATTTCATCAAATAAATTATTGAGTAATTCTTCGTCTCCGTTTGTTGCATCTATTAGTTTTTTGAATGTTTCTTCTGTTACTGTTCCTTTTATTTTGTTACAACGCCAACATGTTATAGCGATATTATCAGGGTCGTTGGTTCCTCCTTTACTAAGGGGAACTTTATGTTCTAAACTGAAACTCTTTCGTCCTTTATCTTTATCATGTATTCTTAGTTTAATACCGCAATATTCACAAGTAAAGTCATAACAATAATAATTTATTAATAGTTTTTCCCAAACTAGATATTTATTATAATAATCACCAGTAATCATATATTTATCTGGTATGTTTTCCCATTTTTGATTAAATTTATTATATAAGCTAAATACATTTTCACCACATCTTTTTTTTGCTATTATATTTATAGACCAATTTTTTATAATATTAGGTATTTTTTCATGGTTTGTTATATGATATGAAAAAATATTACTTGGTTCAACTTTTAAATATTTTAATGTGTTATGGATAAACCAATATTTTGAATCACTTTCACATATACATTCTGAGAAAAGATGATCTTCTGTCCAACTACCAGTTACATCTATTAACAAAATTGGAATATCCTGTCTAAAGGCTTCAAAAATTTCGGCCGTTGTTCCTGGTTGGTGTTCTTTTGATAAAATAGCAATTAAACCATTACAATATTGTGTGCTATGTATACAACATTCAGCGATTCCTTCAATTAAATCTCCTCCATGTTTACCAGCTATATCTGTAGGGTATATGTATTCAACATAATCATTTTTAATTTCATTTCTTAAATCATCACTTATAACAGAAGTCCATTTCCAATGATATGGGGTGTAATCCATTTTCCCGGCAACGTAAATTCTAGGTTTATTTTCAGAAAAAGGGGGAGAGGGTTGGTGTGTCACCGTGGGGCAGTCTCCTAGAAGAACTCCTCAGCCTGCGCCTGCTTCTTCTCAGGCTCAGGCAGACGGGTCACAAGGATACTGAACTTAGGGTACTCAACCCCATTGTAATCCCTCATGCCCGTGCATTCCACGGTGACATAACCCAGGCTCTTCAATGCCTTTAGGCACCCTTGGAGGCTTTCAAACCGCTGCCCGGTAGACTCCTCTACCGATAAGCAGAGTTTACCTAGCTTGCTGTTCATACTTGGCTCTTCATAGAACTTGATCCAGTCTTTGCACTGGAACCCGTTTATGTCCAAGGTGAACTGTAGCTGGTCTCCGAATTGCCCCTCAGTCTTCTTGATCTCTGTGATCTGGGCCTTGAGGCGATCGCCTTCCTTTACGGCTGGCGGTTCGGCAGCTTCCTTCAGGTACGGAGGTACGTACTTGGTTGTCACGTTTTTTCCTCTCTTGTCCTTTCATGGACTATGAACGGCTGTTCGCCGTGTAACTCATTGGAGGGCTCAGGGCTGGGGGGGCCCTGGCCCTCCTTCTCCCGCTGGGTGTGGGCTACCGAAGACGGGTTCAGCGTGTTAACGCCTCCGTTATTGTCTCTAGGCGTTCTGTGATTTCGTCTAGCTTCTGTTCGTGTTCTTTGATTATGTTGATGAGGAGGTCCAGTACATCGATTTTCTCTGTGAAGCTCACTGCTCTACCTCCTCGACTTGGGTGAAGTTGTCTAGGAAAGGGATAGCGTCTATCTGGTTCTGGGTGGAGGCTGTTTCCTGTCGTATCTGGTTGAGGAGGTCTAGTATGTCGAGGACGGCTCGCCAACAGTAGTTAGGGTAATGCTCTGGGTCTGTCTTTGCGCATTTGCCCCGGATTTCTCTGAATTTCCTGTTTATCTCAGGGTTCATGTGGTGTCCTCCTGGTGTGTGGCCGGGGCGGTTATCCTGGGGGAGTTAGACTCAGCGTCTTGCCCCGGCCCTCCACTCTTAGGGGTGGAGTATTCCTGGTAGGTGAACGGAGGCGTTTTGGCGAAGTTCTCAACGAGTGCCCAGCTAAAGGGTGGGTAGTGTGGCCTGCCGTCGCGGGCCATCAGGTGGTGTTCTTCGAGGCGGTAGAGCAGCTTTGAGGCTACGTGGGCTCTATCTCGGTTTAGGTACTGGTCTCGGTCTGGGTCTATGCTGAGTTGAAACAGGTATTCGCGTAGGGCTTCGTTGGTTACGTCAAGCTCTGAATAACGGTGCCGTTCCGGTTCAGGCAGGTCATAGTTTTGTTTGGGTTCCTCAGCGATCTTGTGGTAACGCTGCGTAGTCACTCCGTGGCCTCCTTTTTGCTGATGAATATTTCGGAGAGTATGGGTAGTTTGATGCCTGCGTTTTCTAGTATTCTGTCGCGGGTCCACACTGAGCCGTAACCTATGGCGGTGAATACTATGCCCCACTTGCCGAAGTTGATTAGCTGCTCTAGGGTGATTGTCTCTGACGCTGTTTGACCGAGTTGATATAGCAGGCATCCGAGGTTGTAGACTATGTAGCCCTCTGCGACTCGTTTGATCCAGGCGGCGAACTTTCCGAATATGGGTGCCAGATGTTTGAAGAAACGCTGTGAAGTGAGAAGTAAGAGAAAGGCGGTAAATATTATCGGAAGAATTATTCCCAGAGAGAGGCCGCTGAAAGTATTGTCAAAAGACGCAGAGGCACCGGGCAACCAGCTATCTACTGAGGTAGCGTTACCCGGCATTACTTCCTTGCCTCCAGGTATTCGCGTAGGTCTAGTTTCTCGTCTTTGGGGGCCCAGAACAATCGTTTGAAAAGGGCTTCAACGGTCAATCCGTGGCCTCCAGAAGCCTGTTTATCTCGCGTAGTCGCTGGATGTGGTGGGGTTCTGGGTGTCCGTGGCGTCCTACCTCAGCGCATAGTTGATCTCCCTCAACGATGAGGGCGGCCCTGTCTATGGCTTCGATGATTAACGGAGCCGTTAACTGCGCCTCAGACAATTATGGCTTCCCTCCTTCTTCGGCTCCATTCACGCATATACTTTGCATGTTTTGAAGCGTCTTCCCCTTTCCAAGCCGGGTTTTTAGATCCTATTTTTGCTTCACTAAGTTTTTTCTTATGCTCATCGGAGAATGGAGCAACAGGAATACCCTTTAGAAATGACCAGTCTCTTTCTTTGTGGTGGAGTCTCGCGTGTTCTGATTTTGATAATATTTTGAGATTATCAAAGTAATCGTCAAGCGTATCTCCGTTAACATGATGTACCTCCTCACATGATTCAAGAGAATGCCCAATTCTAGATTCTACTACAAGCCTTGCTCTAGCAATCCACCTACCATTATGATATATCTCAACTCTACGTGGTCTTGTTCCTCCTCCAACGAATCTAGAATGAGATTGGAGAATTGCCATTATTAAGCGGGCACCTCTGCGTTTTCTATAAGTGTTTCAACATATTCGTATAGAGTTACACCTTTTTTCTCAGCGTCTTCCTTGGCTTTTTCGTGGGCTGGTTTCCGAACGTTAATCTGTTTCCACCCTTTCTTCGGCAATGTACTCAGTACGTACAATTCACGTATTATTATAAATGCTTTATGGTACGTACAATTCACGGATATTGCACGTTCACTGGATTATAAAACTATATATTATATTAACGGTGCAAGTGTTAATGGTATGCCAAGATCAGGACGTAAAACTATTGATTACCCGATATTGCTAGTTAACAAATGGCAAGCAATTTATTATGAAAACGAAGTCTTCATAAGGTCTAAAGGTATTGGCGGCTTCCAAAACTTCATGACCGTTATTCTAGACCAGCTTTATGAAAAAGGGAGTGTACCAGAGTGGATAATGGCACTCCTTGATCATCCGCAGCCTTCTTAAGCTTCTCATAAAGCCAAGAATCTACAGGAATCCCAGATTCAAGATTATCCCCATAATCTACTAATTTTAGGGTGTTTGTCTCGCCCTCACCCGACATATCACTCCACTAAACCCAGTTTTCTGGGTATTTAACTTTTAAGAATGGATAAGATATGGGGGTGGGTGAAAGAACGCCTCCGTTATTTCAGCTTCTCGAACCGTTCCCGCTCCCGTATCCACTCCCTGACCTCTTGGATTTCAGACCGTAGGCCGCGCACCTCAGCCTGTTTTTCCTCTAGCTCCTGCATCCGTGCCTCCAGTTCGGCGGTGGGGTAGACGGTGAGGTTCGGCATGATGCGCCGGTACTCTTCGATGTGTCGCTGCTCCTCGGCCCGGAAATAGGATTCGTCCAGGTACCCGCCTTTATGCCCCATCCAATGCTCCCGATAGGATTCATCCACCCCCACGCACCGGCTTCTGAACCATTTACGCAGCGTATGGATGTGCAGCACATAGACGTGGTGGCTCTTCATCGTCAAACCCGCACGGTCCAGCACCCGGTAATACCTGTACTGAAACCCGTTCACACTGAGCCGACCACCATCGTTATCGTTAAGCAGCAGAGGCGTATCATCGTCCACCTCTACGTCTTCCCGTCCAAGTTGCTGTCTGTACTTCAGCAATGCATCCCGGGCCTCGACGCTGAAGAACGTGACATAGAGCTGCACCGTACCCCTCGTACCTCGCCTGGACCCGAACTTGCGGCCAGCCGCCTTACGCACCTTCACCAACACAAGATCATCATGAAACTCCAAGTCACCCCAGCACAGACTTAGAAACGTGTTAATCCGTAACCCGCTGCTGCTCAGACAATAAAGGGCCACCCGATCCTTAAGCTGAGGCGAATGCTCCACCATTAACTGCATCTCCTCCCTCGTCGGCGCACGATCCATGATCTTAGGTTCCGTACTAGGCATCTCCACCAGACCCCAATCCACCTCCACACCGTTAACCCCCAGCCACTTCTTAACACCCATAACATGCCCATTCACCGTACTCCCCGCGTAACCCTCGTTAAGCAGAGAGTCAATCCACCCCACACCCTGCTCATCAATCACCCGAGCAAAATCCAGCCCAGACCCCAGCAGCTCCTCCGGCGACTCAAACCCACAGAAAACACAGAGAAAACGCACCGCCGTCACATACCGCTGCACAGTACCAGGCGAACCCCGACGCCGACGCCCCACTATACTCAAAGCCAAACGCCGGATACTAGGATACCTGTCAACCCACTCAAGGGTTACTTTGCGAACATACTTACTAGCCTGTAGACTCCCCCAAGGATCATACATGATAGAATATTGCACAGCATAACCCTATAAGATTACACTGTGCAAAGCCTCAGCGTAACTCTGATTCAACCCTACTTTTGCTCAGTATATTATGCTTCGATAACGGTGGCGTTTTATACCATGTAACTAGGCGGTATATCGGTATGAAGTATTCGGTGGTCACTGCTGCTGGGCTGGTTGTTGTGGCATACCTAGTCTTTACTGGTGCGGTTGTTGTTGACAAACGGTTTACAGTGGTGTCTGATGGTAAGTGGGATGGCCTAGTTAACTACATTGGACCGGATGGGGCGCGTTCATGTCTGGTTCAAGGGAACGGTGAGAAGGTGTTGGACCTTGACGGGGATGTTACCCGTGTCGAGGTTCGGTGTCGTGGGGCGTCTTTTATCCGGTTGGTGGTTCATGTTAACGGGGTAACTGTTTTTGATGAGTCGGACTCGTATTCGGTGACATGGAGAAAATAGATCAGATGCCGAGTGATAAGCAGAAGACGATAACGGTGGCGTTAAGTCTCTGGGAACGATACCAAGCCATCTACGAGGCGGATAAGGATCAGTGGCGTGACCTGTATAATGTGCGTAGCGTGACGGGGCTAATCGTCTATTTCTTGCGTAAGGAAGTTCGCGCACTCGAAGAAAAGGGTTAGCTCGGGGTCGTCTTCACGGTCCACTACTCGCTTCATCTTCACCATCTCGCCGACGCAGTAGAGGGCGGAGGGTATCAATGTGGGCCATAGGAGGCTGCGTGGGTTGAGCCAAAGGGTTCCAAAGTTTATGAAGCTGAATAGCTGGGTGTGTATGAATATGATGGCCCCGATGAGGATTAGCTGAGTTCGCTGGTATCTCATACGAACCCCTTGAGGACACCGGACTTTATCAGCGCGATACCTACTAACGCACCCACTATCAACGCCCCTATTAGAAGGGGAACGAAAGACCCTCCGAACCCGCCTTCCTTGGGTGGCTTCGTGTTCGCTAGTTTCTGGGCCTCCACGCCCTTGAGGAACATCTCCCGCATCTTCTTGGGGCCGAGGTCTTTGAGGTATTTCTTCAGGTTCTCTGGGCTGATGATCTCTAGGAACGACACCGTTTCTATCATGGGGTTTCCACTCCGGTCCTTGACCTCTGCAAGCTCCTTGATTATAGGGTGTGCCTTAACGTAGTCTTCCTCGTTCTCGGCTTTAGCCACCGCCGCGTAGAGAGCTGGTGTTATGGTGAAGCTAACCACGTCTGTCGCTATGACGGCGGGGCGTTTGCTACCCGCCCATGTGCTGCTCTCGCTTATGAGTTTGTTGTAAAGATGGTCCTCTCTACTCTTTGGGTTAAGCAGCTTGTCTAGGCCGAAGAACATGGCTTCCTTGCCCAGCTTCCAGATGCCTTTATCCCATTTGAGACTCGTTAGGCTGATCCTGTTGCTCAGGGGCTCATGTCGTATGAGGTCCACGCCCCCGCCTCCGAAGCCGCGTTTTATGAAGTGGCGTCCCTCCTGCCGTGCGAAGTACCATTCAGCCACCGCGAAGAGGATGGCTATTACTGTTGTGCCTCCTAACGCGAAGGTGGCCATGATCCAGATGCTAATGCTGCTGCTCACTTTTCTTCACCTCATAGATTCTGTGCCCGCCAGCCATCTTGATATTATAGTCCTGATGGCTGCCGCCGATGCTGCCGCCCTTTATGCTTCGTCTGAGTATGAGGTTCAGGGCGTCAAGTACCCGCAGGGCCTCCGCGTCGTCGTCGTAGTAAAGGCTCAGTGGATCATAGAATAGTCCCTCCCAGTATAGGATCTCGGCCATTCCGTGGCTCCACGTGTAGTACATGACGCTGTTCAGGTGGCTGCCAGCGTAGCTTAGGGCTTTCTCAAGTTCCGGGTACTTGGTTGATTTGATTACTTTGGTTATGGCCCCAGTCTCTTTGTCATCAATATATCCGTATTCGTAGATGGTGTTGAGGAGGATCGCCCGACTCGCCGGGTCCAGCATAGTTAGCTTGGGCTCGGTGGTCGCTACGGCGTCCTCTACGCCTTCGGGTAAAAGATAGTCGGTGTCCTCTTCGTCAGTCAAGGTGTCTGGGCTTCCCTCCCATCTGGTCTACGTATGCGCCTAGTGCATGCATCCCCTGGGCGAACCCCCAGAGGAACGGGGCGAAGAACGCAAGTATAAGGCCGTAGCTGCTGGGGTTCGACACTATCCACTGATACATTGAGGATACCCAGAAGATAAGGGACATGAAGTACGCGCCGATCTTGTTGCCTAGTTCCCCGGTGGTGTAACCCACGTAGAGGCAGGCGCAGCCGAGGGCTACGAATATCAGCAGCTCTATGTTGAACATTATACCCTCCTCTATACTATGTAATGACATGGTAATAAGTTGGTCTACTGTTACCTCGTAGATACCCATCTTTGTCTGGTAGGCATCCTTGCTGGCCTGTATCGTGTAGTTCCCCAGGTCCACATCGGGAATTATATAGTATCCGGTGGCGTTTACTTCTCCGCTTCCCACAAGTGTACCCGCTGGGCCCCACACCGCCACGGTGCTCCCCGTCAGGGCTGCGCCAACCGTATTCACCACGTAGATGAGGAGGTTTATGAGGCCGGTGGTTGCGTCGCTTGCGAAGTGTATTGTCTGGGTGGCTCCTCGTATGAAGTTTGTTATGCCGGTGTCTCCGATGGCTTCCCAGAGGAAGCCTAGTGCCTGTGATGCTCCACGGCCCATGACTAGCAGGCGTTCAGCTTCGCTTCCAAGTGTTATTGACTGTGTTGGGCTGCGTACTGCCCCGTAGATGCGTTCTCCGTCTGGGGTGAACCCTATTGCCTGGGCTCCTCCTCTAAACCCTTGGAACCACCTATCAGCGTCATTACCCACGGTTATTCCCTGTGACGCGGAGCGCGGGTAGTTGGTAGGGCCGCCTCCAGACACGTTGTAGACACAGTACAGGCTGAAGTCATAGTCATAATGAGTATCGCCAGCGGCGTCCCAGTTCGCTAAAAGGTTCGGGTAGGCTCCCCAATCTCTCCGGCCTTTTCCTGTTCCTGCATCGTAGGCGATGTTCCCAATTTCCGTTGTGGCAGCGATAAAATATTCTGTGGTAGCAGTCACGTCTTGACCTCCGGGGATGCTTAGGTTGTGCCACGCCGAGCCGCCTCCTTGGGTCTTCGTGATCTCGACTGTCTCTTTGATCTTGGCTCCGGGTTCGCCTCCGCTACTGGTGTAGAGGGCGCAGGTCGTGTGCTGGTCTGCACCGTTGAAGGCCCACCCGAACATGATGTACCAGGCGGTTCCAGCGACCCCGGTTGTGCCGTTCATAGCCACGGCGTAAGAGGCTATACCGAGGGTGCTGCCGCCCAAGGACTCGGAGCCGAAGACGGGATCAATGGTGACAGGGTACTGGGCTTCTTCGAGCCATGTAGGATCAACGATAACGGTCAAGATGCTGTTTGAGTAGCTGAGTTCGCCCCATATCCAGTTCCCGGCATCATCGTAGACTATGGGGCGGTCTACGTGCATGAACTTGATGGGCCCGTTAAGGTGGCTGTAGTCTACCACTGCGTAGCTGCCCACTATCTTTATGGGGCGATGCGCCATAACCTCACCTTTTTCATTGAACAAATGGGTTGCGTTCACCATCCAGCCCTTCGGGAGTTGCTTAAACTCCTCGTAGAGAGGTGGCTGAAAGTTCCACGTATAGTAGTTACCGACCTTTAGGCTCCATCTGTCTGTCGTGGGCTTCTTATCCAGAATTATATCCCACTTGATGCCCTTCTCTGTGTCGTATATGCGGTACTTGTAGTTACTGTATGTGAGTTCAACCCTGTCTTCTATTACTTGGCTGAGAAGTGGCTGTAGGGATGGGTTGCTGATCTTCATATCAGGGTAGCTAAGACGGCTTAGGGTTAGTTCGCCCTTCACGGTGTCTATCTTGGCATCGAAGACTGTGAACTCGGCTTCACTTATAATATCCGCATATACAGTAGGAATTAGGGTGCCCAGTAAGAGGGCGAAAAGGATCAGCCCTCTCAGCTTCATCTTAGGTCACGGTGATCGTCCAGGTTAGTTCCAGGGTGTCGGCGGCTATCATGGCGGCTGCGCTTATCTGGTCAGCACACAGGAGGTTATTATCGCTCTCCGCCCCAGGTGCCCACTGGAGCCCCGCGAGCTGCACCGACTGACCACCACTCGCCGTAAACATGTAGATTATAGTCCACACACCATCGCCCGTAGATGCGTAGGCTCCCTGAGCCCTGGTGAGGTTGTTAGCGTTGATCTCTACCGGTATCTCCGTCCACGCGGCCCCAGGTGCGCCAGCATCGTTGCTGAGGCTGATCCACTGGGCCGAAGGATAGACTGCTATCGTGAAGTTGTTACCCAGCTTGCCCTCAATATAGTTCTTCCCGATGGTGGTCAAAGTTCCAGCATGTTCAGAGAACCCTATAATTACGCCGTCGCGCCGATGCACAGCCGTTAAATGTATCTGTAGGCTAAACTCTCCCTGCGCCCCCGTCTTCGTCAATAGCCGCCCGGATAGATAGGTGAGGTACTCTGTGAGTGCCCCGAGCTCCGAGGCCACCTGCTCATTAGTGTAGCTGAGATCGGCTAAGCCCTCCGAGAGAGCCGCCTGGTTCACTGTCACGTGCTCCAGCAGCAGACTATTGTAGGCTGTGACTCCCACGTTCAGCAGAAGCACCAAACTTAAAACGATGCCTAAAACCGCTTCTCGTTTGTTCATACCTATTATTTACAGGGTAAACTTATTAAAAGTTATTGATAAAAAAATGGGGGCTACTTGTAGCTGATGCGCCAGCCACCCTTCACCTTGTAGAGCTTGCCGCCCTTGTTGCGGTTCCTCTTCGCGCCTGCCTTGGTCTTGTAGGTCTTGCGGGCCACTTTGTATCCCGCCTAAGTCGCTATCTGTCTTATGTAGTTGGCTGCGATGACGAACACCGCGATTGCCATGAACCCTACCGCTATCCACGCGAAGGATACGAGGCGGTCCATAGTGTCGTTGAAGTCCTCGGATGCTCCGGGCCTCTCCTGGTCTATCATGTTGGTGAACTCCAACACGAGGAGGGCGGTGACGAAGACAGAGATGACGGCTCCGGTGATGAAGCTGCCTAGTTTCATACTCAATGTTGTTCAAATAAAGGGTATTTACCATGTATATTTAAAGATAAGTACCAAACGGGACAAACACTTATAACCCTTTTAAAAACAAGTTAAATACATGGTAAAACGTAAAAGAAAGGCTGCTTGGGGCAAAAGAGCTAAGGATTACGGCGATGACCCCAAAAAGAAGAAACGGGACCGCCTCACCAGAAGCAAACAAGAGTATTGGGAGAGAACCCACGTTAAAGCTCATAGTAGAAGAAAACCAGGCGGAACCAAGAAAACAGTAAGAGTAAAGGCGTACACTAGAACGCCTGGATAGGCGATCCTTCATGAGTGTTAAACAAATAGCGTCCCGCATCACTAGAAAAGAGAACGAGATAAAGATACGTAAAAGAAGGATAGCAGCTAAAAAAGCCGAACTGGGTCGAAGATAATGCCTCGGCTCTCCGATCCTTTACAAGAACGTCATGCCCTTCATAGATTTGAGAGGCTTAACCCCGATGTAGATCCATCTGAGATAGATTTTAAAGCGGTTATTGGGGGAAAAGAATCATACCGAGAAAACATTGAATCGTTTAAAGAAGAATATCCTCAACATAGGTGGAACGAGGGACCAAGCCCCGACGAATACGGGGATATTATGGCTTCACAGGCGCGGGAAGAACTAGATTCTTGGGGCTACGATGTAATAAAAAAGCGGCGGATCGGTCAATTATTACGGAAGGAGAAAGAGCTTGATATAACCCTTGGAAAACTTAGGAGACAAGAAAAAGAGTTAAACACGTTACTAACTATTAAAATCAATAAAGCCGCCAAAAAAGCACTCCCTTCATTATCAATAAAAAAAGTTATAAAAGTAGCCAGACCAGCCAAGAAAAAGAAAGCTAAGAAGGTCATTAAAAAAGCCCCCAAGAGACAGAGAACAGCTAAGAAACAGGGGCCCAAGAAGAAAAAGCCCACGGTCTATAAAGGTGAACGAGGAGGAAAATATTACCTAAAACGCATCAAGGGCTCTACTAAAATGAAACGAGTCTATATTTAATCAATACATAAATTCACCAGAAGTCCTTAGCGATGTATTTCAATATATTTACAACTTTCTTGTAGTGGTCCTCATCGAGTAACCCGAGTTCAGCGGCCTTCATCATCTGCTCTGTCTTATCTCCGGCTCTCTCGATCTTCTTGCGGGTGGCTTCATCTACAGCTACGTTAAGCTTTATGCCGTTAACGGTGCGTCGCTTGCTCATGTTGTTCTCCTGTCCAGGTATAGTTTAGCGAGCATGATGCCGCAGCCGAGGGCGAAGAGCAGGAGGGCCATGCTCTGCGCGGGGCCGTGGATGGTTGCCGCGAATATTATCCAGCCTAGCAGCCATGCGGTGAAGGTGCCGTAGGGTCCGGTGACGTTCCAGATGGCGATGCTGAATGTGCCGAGGATGAAGGTGTAGAGGGTGAGGGTGCCCACAACGTAGGCTTCTTCGTCGAATATTGCGCCTATCCAGTCACCCGTTATGAACTTTGTCTGTAGCCTGTCGAGGGTGCCCGTGGTCCAGGTTATAGTGACATTCTGGATTATATCCCCTGCGCTGGTTATGTTCTCGGTGTCTGCGAAGGCCCCGAGGACACCGTACTCTATGGTTGTAGGCGTGTTCTGGATCACGTTGCCATAGTATAGCCCTGTATAGTCGCTGTACTCGAACGCCACACCTGTTACTGTAAAAGTTACGTTATCTGCGTGGCTAACACCCAGCTCGTCGGTGCAGTTCGCCACCAATAGGGCGGTGAAGGCTGCCTCGTACTCTGTGGAGGGTGAGTCCAGGGTTATGTTAAATTGGGCTGCGTTAACCACAGAGGAAAACAACCCAGCTATAATTATGAATACCATTAAAGCAATTCCAATCACCCATACCCAACCTATTTTTGCTTTTGGCCAAAAACTCCATGTTTGACTCATCTAGGTTTGCCTCCCGGCTATGATGCTGAGTGCTACGGCTGTTAGCCACATGAACCGCCATATCGTGTGTAATGGTATGTAGATGAAGGCGGGGCACCCGAAGACGGCGAGCATGTGGGGGAAGCTCTCGATTATGGGGACGGTGGCGAACCAGAACGCGATGAGGCCGGTGGCCAGGTCGTAGAACGGGTTGTCGCTCCACCCCCAGGAGTCAACGAGCTTGGTGGCGTTGAATGCACCCTCTATCTCGGTGGTGTTCATGGGCGTTACGGTGGTCATACCTACCTCCGTCATCATCATAGAGATCGCGTTGACGCCCATCATGACGACGATAATGTAGATCGCTGCCTTCAGAATATCCATTACTGGTTCCCTCCTACCGTTAAGGCTACGCCTACGGCTATGAGCCACCCGAATGCTAGCCAGTTGTAACCCCACGAAGCCCAGCCAATATAGTTGAGAATCGACGCGATGAACATGGTCGCCACAAGGCCGCGAGCCCTGAACGCTACGCTGAAGGTGAGCAGCGAGATCATGGTTATCACCCACGCTATGAAGTTGCTGTCTACGTCGCCGTATATCCCGACTAGGCTGGGTGGGTCGGGGAACGTTTCGCCTGGGTCTAGTATGAAGCTTCTGCCCCATGTGCCGTAATCGGTGTGTAGCCCTGTGACTGTGACCACGTACCCGGTGTCTGCGTCTGCGCCTCCCCAGTTCACGATGTAGCTGTTATTATTTCGTGCAGCGAACAGAACAACGGCACCGTTCCTTATCCTTATGGTGGTGTTCGCCCAGATCGTGTTATCCCTGTCGTCAAGGTAGTTGACGGTTACTACGGTGGCTGTCCTTGTCGCCTCAACGTGGATATGATTATAGAGTATCTGTGCCTGGTCGGTGAAGGTGACAGCTTTGAGGATCAGGTTTATCTCGTCTACGCCTCCAGCTAGGAAATACCCCCAATTGTACCGTGAGCCGTCTGCGAACAGTACCCGTAGATGGTAGGTGCGCCCGTAGACGAGGTTGAGGGGTACAGGGTTGCCGAGGTATATCTTCATGCGCTCGATCAGGGTTTCGGTGCCGTTAATCGCCCTGTAAGCCTCCAGGAAACATTCGCCTAGCCCCGTCTTGCCGGTGTGATCCTTTATGGTGAAGCTGTAGACGTAGAACGTGTCCTCGGGTATGGTTACTGTTATGGTTTCTTCCTCAAAAACAAAGACGTATCGGGCATAACCACCCCCAATATCCCAGCTAAAAGTCTCTGGTTCTTCATCTGTGCCGTAGACATACCCGCTGCTAGTGACGTTTAGCTCTACGTTGCCCGTCGCATGGTGAGCTGTAACGATCACATTGTTGGGGTATGTGGTGCCGTTCTCATATATGGGGGTTGAGAACGTGTACTGGTAATCATAGCTCTCTGTGAATAATCGTAGATAGCTGCCGTAGTTTGTTATGTCGGTGTTGTCGAGTCTAACATATCTATGCGTGTTATTATAGTCCCCGAACTCTAGCTCTGCTGCCGGCATGCTCTGGTTGTAGACCCCGCCAGTGGGGTAAGTTATGTTTAGATAGGACTCTGTGTGTGGGTAAACAAAGGTTAGATATTGCCCACCTGTGCCAGCGGGGAACGTAAAGTTTGTGTCTCGTCGGGCAATATAGTCGGTGGCGTTCCCATAGTATTGATTATGGGTTGTGGACTTGTTATAGTACCCATACCCATCGAAAGATATATGATAGATAGATGCCCCCGGAACTGCGCTGTACTCTCTACTTGTTTCGGTTAGTGGGTTGTCGCTTATCTGCCCCACGGCAGCGTAAGCAGCGTCAAAGTCTATGAAATAGTTTCGCCCCGGCCCAGTGGTAGACGCTCTTAGATCAACGGCCCCCACGTAACCATCTGAGATAACGCCGATCCATATCCCAGCCCGGTTCTCGAACCATACATCCTCAGAGGCCCAGCTAATAGTCTTCCACCCACTTCCATCCTGAGTTTCTTCATCGGACTGCGCGATAATGTTTTCTACATCCGTGGTGACGTTATCGTAGATGCACATTCTCACCACCACACCTCCAACCACGGTTTCCGTCCACTCGTAACTTGTGTAAACTATATGGTAGCGGTAGCTCTTGTTTAAGGTGAAATATGACCCTCTAAGATCGTCCTCTAAGGTATGCTCTACATCGTCTGAGGCATCCCAGTAGTCCGGGTACTCACTGCTGTGTGCCCATTGGAAGAGAACGAGCCCCGCATCTATAGCACCATCCGCAGCCACAGGCTTAGGGATAGCGAAGAAACTCAGCGTTAGAACCATGAGAACTAGGAACGGCACCGTTCTTCTCATCTGTCTGCCTCCGGGCGTTGTGTCTGCGTCCACAGATAGATAGCCGTGGGTAAGAGGATCAGTATCCAGAGCCCCCACTGAGCCACCGCAAGCATAAAATCTACGTGTGGTATCCCCGCCCAATGCGGAAACTCGGTCATATAGAGGTTAGCCGCCTGCAAGATGAGGTAGCGGCTTATGATCCACTCGAATCCCCCGAATATTATGTTCAGCAGGGCTGCCTCGAAGTATTTAAGAACCATAATAGACCTCCTCGGTGCTGTAGTACCGTCGCGTGATCTCCCTGTAGAGCCCCACTATGGTCCAGATTACCCCGAACACCACGATGCTCGGGTATCCATAGTAGAAGGTGGGGTATACCCACGCGATGAACGTGTTTAGGGTGGTGTCTGTCTCGGCTGCGGCTATATTATACATCTCGTCGAGTATCGTGTAGTATGGCCCCGCCAGGATGAAGTACCCGAATATGAGGCCCACTACCTTACCCACGGCGCGGGTCGTCACCTGTCTCAGACTCATAGCTTCATCTCCTTTTCCTTGTTTTCTTCTTTTTCTTCTTGCCGCCTGTCTCGAAGTCGAGCAGCTTGGGCTCCTTGAATATCGTTTTTTCAATGTCGGCTATATCCGGTAACTTGGGTTCCCTGAAAGCTACCCGTAACTCATAGATTGTGAGTCTGCGGCCTTTCCCCTTTTTCTTCTTGGGGGATAATAGATCGCCTTTCACTATAGTTCTGCGTGGCGTTCCTGGTGGCTCGAAATAAGGTAAATCTGGGGGGTATATTGGCGTCGGCTCCTCCGGTATGGATATATCAGGCATGGTTAGTTGAGGCAGCCCAAGGGCGGGTATCTGTATCTGCTCTAGTCGGGGTTTCTGTATCTGGTCCAGTGTTGGTGTCTGTATCTGCGTCGGCGTCAGCCCCGTTATCTGAGGCTGCTTCATCTTGGGTAACTCTAGCTCCAGAGGCTTCTCTATCTGTTTCTGGTTTTGTTGCTCTAATTGTTTAAGGCTGATAGTGGGCACCGTGAATACCTTGTCGAAGCCCTTAACTTTACTCAGGCTCAGGGTGGCGGCTTTGCTTATGTCTAGGAATTTGAAGGCTGCACTTGGCGGCCTGATCGACTCCGGTGTAATGAACTTGAAGCCCGGCCTCTGCGCCATGACTACCTCGATGTCTGGGATAAACTGTAGCTCTGTCTCTAGGCTGAGTCTGGGCTTCCCTATGAGGTCCAGTATCTTGGTGCTTGGCGCGGCCTCGGCTGTGACCACCAGGGCCTCGGCGCGTGGCGGCTCGGGTAGCTTGGGCTCTGCAAACGGCTTCATACCGCCATAACCGCCCCGCACCCGTAGGAACCCGCCCTCTTCTCCGTACTCGTAAGGTAAGGCCGTGTCTGCCTCACGGGTGATCTGCTTCATAATCCAATCGTCGGGCACGTCAAACGCGCTGGGCTCGGCTCCAGGGGGTCTTACATCCTTTGCGCCGTAGTACGGCATCTCGCCTTTGATTCCTTCGCCCTCGAACTTCAGCCACCGTTTCTCAAAGGTCCGGTATGTGGGTTCTATGCCCACTACCTCCTCGGGGAACTCAGTTATCCCGGCTTCCTCAAGAAACTTGAACTCTGCAATATCTGTGGTCTTTGCTGCGTAGGTTTCACGGTACTTGACATCTTTTATTGCTCTCCATTCGCCCAGGGCCTCGCTCCATGTGGGCTCCTTTATTGACACACCGTAAAGCCCCTCGGATGTGCCGCCTCTCTGGGCCTTCAGGGTCTTATACGCTAGCTCTGCCTCTCCATAGACTTTCCCCGGTAGTTTTTTGAGTACGCCACCAAGATACATGCCGCCCACCATCTCGGCGGTGAACCCGAAGGGGTCTTTAAGGATCTCGTCGGCTGCGGCGGTGCGTGCCTCGGGGCTAACCGCTAACCCTGTGAGGGTTCGGGTTACGTCAACCCATAGCCCCGGCCTAAACTCCCAAGTGGCCATATCGACACCCATAGCCCCGATGCTAGCCGCTTGACCCGCCACGTAGTAGCCGAACCCGAGCCAAGGCTTCGCCTCCATCGCGGCCTCTATGCTTTTATCCCCAAGCTCTGCCGCAACGTTTCTAAATGGGTCCGTCACCGCCTTGAAAGGTGCCTCCATGATATCCAGGGTTTGTTCAGCGGCTTTCTGCATTATTGGTTGAACCCACTCACCCAGGCTGCCCGGTGCGGGTCCGAGGGCGGGGCCGGGTATGCCGGTTATAGGCATCCCCGCGTCCATGCGTCTGCGCTGCTCCTCCGTGGGCTCCGGCGGCCCAATGCTTTCAAGGTACTCTAGGAACGCCTCTCTCTGTGGGGCGGTGCGCTTCATCTCAGCCTCGTAGAGCTTGAGCTGGACTTCATAGGATTTACGCTGGACCTCGTAGGAGTCGTAGGTGATCAACCCGGCCCGGTACTGGTTGTATGCGTCCTGTAGCTTCCTCTTGTATTCGTGGATTTGGCGGTTATACTCCCTTACCTTCGCATTGTACTCCTGAACGTCCTGCCCACGGTAAAAGTAGCCCTCCGGGGCACTTGTGATGAAGGATAGTGTCTCAGGCACGTCCTCCATAGCCTGCTTGATCTCTGTGCCTCTCTGCGTGTATTCCCGGTATTCTGGGGTGTCGTAGACGCTTCGGGGGCCTGCCTTCTGAGCCTGCCGTTTCTCCTCCTCGGCTCTCTCATAAGGATCTTCCTCCATCATCTGTTGAAGATCATCAGGTTCCTCCTCGTATGGTGGCTTCCCTGTGGTGGGGTCCACATACTTGCCTTTAGGTGTCGGCCTCGGTTTGGGTTTAGGTTGAGGCTTTGGTTCCTCTTCTTCCTCATGTGGCGGCTTCCCCGTTGTAGGGTCAACGTACTTTGCTTTACTTATCGGGTGTCACCTCGATCCACATCTTCATTTTCTTGCTACTCCATCTCAAACGACCTAGATAATACATGACACAGGGTATAGAAGCTAATAGAAAAACGAACTCTACGTTAGCTTCTCCTATCCCGTTGATGTCCACGATAACGGTCTTTATGGGGCTGAGGTAGGCACTGAAAAACGTGTAGAGAAGCATCAGGTAACTTGAGAACAGTATAATAGAGCTTATGATTATTAAGCTAAACCTTACCCGAGACATAACTATTAATTACATGGTACACCCTATGTATATAATGGTTTTTTATGGAGTCCTTTTGTTTTATGTAATCAAGGACACACCCGAGAACAGGATGCATGCAGGCCACCTAGATCTTCACTTTCTTGCCCTTGAATTGACCTTCCATTTCCGATAGGCTGGGCTCCTTCTTAGGAGAGCCGCCCCGGTGGATCTTGGTCATGTTGGGCTCCTTCCAGACCTTCTTCTTACCCATCTTGAAAATACATGGTAGTTAAAACATAAAACTTTTACTATGTGTTTAACCATTAAATACTGTGTCACACCCAGAGATCGGCAGCCTCGTAAGAGCCAAAGACCAGATGATTGACAACCTCAAGAAAAAGAACTATATCGGAGCCCTCAGCGATATGCGCGGATTACTCATAGAGATAAAGGAATCAGATGTAGAGGACAAAAAGCTATTCGACAACGTAGGCAAAGAGGAGAACCAGGCACGCGGCACAGAGAGCAACAGACAATACAATCGACACCTTGAGACATCGGCGCACACCTACTGGAAGTGGGCGCACCAGATAATACAGATCCTCTGGGATAAAGGGTATCTATCTGACAACAAATATGATATGTACTTTTCAGCGGAGCAAAAACCATGACAGACATGCCTACCCATATTAAATTAGCCCATCAGTATGGCATTCTTGTACCTGGCTGGGACTTTGTAGATTACTGCGTCCACGCCGTAAAGAAGGATGGCTACGAGACAGGTGCGATCCACGGAACTCAAGGCAGTGGGAAGAGTTGCTGCTTAATTCAGTATGGATATGATATACTTGCCCGCACCGACTTTGAAGGTTATGATGAAGATAGTATCTGGGAGGCCACCTTAGAGCATATAGTATTCAAGCCCAGCGACTTCGTTATCCGCCTTGAGGAAGTTCCCCGAGACAATAGACTCCCCGTCATCCTATGGGACGACATAGGCGTACACTACACCAGCAGCACCTTCAGAACAGATATACTACAGTATCAAGCTATAGATGCAACGTGGGCCGCGATAAGAACCAAGGTCGCCGTCTGCCTCGTCACAATACCCGTGATCACAAGACTAGCCAAGAACGTCAAGGACAATCTAACCTTTGAGATATTCATAGGCCGCAACCAGAAACGCCAGATACGTCGCCTCTTCTACCTCCCAGGCACCCGCTACATAGATAGCAACCTCTTCAAACCCCAGCTTGAACGCCCAGCCAAATTCGATCTTTACCGTGTACCTGAATGGGTGTGGAAGGAATACTGGGAGATGCGCCTAAACTTGACGGAAGAAGCCCTAGCGAACCTGAGAGCCGTAACCGACATGGAGGAAGATGAGGGGTTCATTAGCATACCAGAGGCGGTGAAGCTATGTCGAGAGAGTGGTCTTAATTGGAGTGCATCGACCATTCAACAGAATAGCAGTCGGGGGCTCTATCGAGGACAGAAGATGAATGGCCTTCTCTGTGTGGAGAGGGCCGGGCTATTGGAGATACTTGAAGCTGAGAAGATACCCCTCGCCCTCTCATAAATAAATACAGGCATATACTGTTAGTAACTTAGAAGGGAAAAAACAAACACAGGAAAGAGTCAAAAAACAAACAAAGAACCCTCCATCTTTACACGTTTAATAGTGCTGTCATAGTTCTGTACCAACTACGCCAACGCTTAAATGATTGCACCATAACCTATAACATGAGATGTTTGTCGGGGTAGCGCAGCCGGTAGCGCGGCGGTCTTGTATCCGGTACAACGCAATCGTAGCCTATCGGCGAGAAAGCCGCTGGTCGAGGGTTCAAACCCCTCCCCCGACTCCATTAAAATTCAAAGGAAATAGGATAGGGTAAATGATGGAGATTCTTACTGGTAGTCTTCCCAGCCCCGAGGAACTCACAGCCCGCATCGACGGGTGGCATGAGGACGACTACCGGGCCGCTGCGTTGTACCAGAAACTTATCTGCGGCAGGGCTTCTGAGGCGGTGGGTAAGTATCAGCCCCAGGGCCTGCACGCGAAGGCTGTAGAGATCCTTGGAACGGAGGCGTTCATGTTCATCGTCAAAACAGCCAAGTCCGCGAAGCCACGTAAAAACCTGGGGCCAAGGCTCCGGGGCGTGGTGGTCCCCAAGGACTACCCTTACGCTGAGGAGCTGTACGAGTGGTTCAGGGAGGCCGGGGAAACGACGCCGTTCCCGTTCAGCTACCGATCATATCTGCGCCGGTGTGTCGAAATGTTTGAGGGCTTCACCTACCCAGTGGACTACTACGAGAAGATCGTCTACAGAATCGAACACGGGGAACGTGTACCCATCAAAGAGATCATCGACGACAAACCAGTGACAAAGATGGTAGGCGTCCCTATGCATGACCGCAACGCAGCCACCCACATAATCCGCCACGTAGAAGCCATGATAAGCCTCTTCATCAGACGCAAATTCGACAACATAGACCTACAGCTCTACGCAGGCTGGAAAGGCCGAGGAGCCTACGACACACTCCCACCCAGCAGCCGCCGATACTTCCACATGAGCCCCAACGTCATGGCGGAGGAACTGCTGCTATTGCTGGCAGAAAGATACTACCCCAAACTACTTATAAAACGCTACTAAATTTCTAACACAAATACCCTAGGGTAAATGAGTAAATTATTTTTTAGATAAAGCGGCATAAATCCGTTCAAGTGTTTGATCGATGTTCTCTAACTTCTCTGTGATACATCCAAGCTCTTTTACAAGAGCATCAGCTACAGTTTGCCCGTATTGATCTTTTTTATCCCATGCACTCAATGAGGGTCAATAATAATAATTATGTTATGTTCAATAAAAATTATTCCTTCATCACCCGAGTTTGGGGGGCTTTTAAATTGTGGTATAGATGCCGTTTACGATATAAGCTACTATAATGGTGGCCACGATGGCCCCTAAAACTACTTTAAAGAGTTGCGGGTCGAACCCGTTTTGAAGTGTCTGCTGTACCCCGAACCCAGCCAATACAACGGGTATAAGATAGAAGATTACAAGATACCTGTTTAGCTTGCTCTTCAATTCATAAAGGTCTTCGTTAAGTTCTATCCTGATTGTCTGCGGGCTATGGTGGTGAACCGTGAGGGCAAGAGTCTGGGTGTTTTCCTTATAATCCCATGTCGAGGCCCCGATAACTTCTATGGGGTGGCCTTTATCCGGGAAACGAATCAATGTGGTTGAGGTTATGCCCGTAGTAGCGTTGACGCTTAAAATTATCTCTCGGGGCTGTATATTCACTATAGTTAGGTTCGCGTTTGTGGATACGCTTGCAGCGAGGAAGCCGAACAACTCCCCGTTTTGGCGGCACATGTAGAGTTCGAGGTAAACTCCGTTCAGCCTGTATCTTGTTCCTGCTACTGGGTGGGTGAAACTGATCACCCCGCTACCGTCTGGCTTGATATTGCAGCCTTGGGTGATTGTTGAGGCATGGATAAGGGGCACCATCAACGTGAAGAATGTTAGACAGATGAGGAAAAAACTATTATACCGTCCTTTACCATTAAAGTTATTTACATGTCCTTTACTATGTAAATACATGGGTTCCCATAACTTCTACTCGTTTTCAAAGGTAAAAAACTTTCTAAGTTCCGATGGAAACCGATGGAAACTTGTAGTTATCGTTTTTGTCTTGATGGGGATGGCAGTCGGGGTTGAAGGTGCTACCCCGGCGGGAATGTGGAACGGGAACACGGGGGTCTTCACCGAAAAATACCTTAATGCCACTCTCGGCTACTACATGGGAACGACGAATGTAACTCCCTACATTCTGAACGCGGACCCGGCTGGTGACGCCAACTTCAGCAGCCTCGAAGCTGATGATCTGTATGTCCGTGGCAGCTACAACGTGACGCAGCTCGCCATGTACCCTCAGCAGCCCGCATCATACATCATCTGGACGGATGGGTCCACTTACTACGCCAAAAACGGGACAACCGGAGCAATAGACTACAGCGGAGCAGACGCATCAACAGTGATACAGGCGGCGGTAGATGCTATCCCCGTAAAACAGTATGTGGATACACTCGTCACTGGTGGGGGCAGTATTTTCATTAAAGCTGGTCTTTACGAGATAACGCAGACGATTGTGATCAATGATCGCCCGCTGAGGCTGTACGGCGATAACCGTTGCCCGCAGACTCACCTTTACCTTGCCGCCGGTGCTAATTGCAGAATGTTTGAAATTATAGGTGAATCACAGTGGTGCTACCTTAAAGACCTGTATCTTAATGGAAAGAAAAATACCCAAACGGGCGGCGACTATCTGCTGTACATCAACGCAGGATACCCAATTCTCGAAAACATATATGTAATGTATGCTTATGAAACAGGTATATATATTAACAGTCAAGATTTTCATTGCCTTAACGTTTACGCCGAGTTTTGTGGGAAACATGGTTGGTATGTACACTGTAGCCAAAATGGTCAGCTTATTGATTGCACCGCATGGGATAACGATGAACTAGGACTATATCTAATCGGTAGGAGGGGGACCATCAATAATTTCCGTAGTATGATGAACGGAAAAGAGGGAATCTATTGTAACGACATTCACAAGTTTTTCTTTCATGGTTGTTACATACAAGAAAACGGAGAAGGGGGTCTCCACTTTTACAATTCTGATCATATTTCTGTTACTGATTGCATCATAAGAGACAATGGACAGACAACGGATAATACCTATGACGGGATATATTTTAACGGAAATAATGAGGATATAACTATAAAAGGAAACAAGATTTATTCAACAAATGACCCGGCAAATGATCAGCGCGACGGAATCCGGGTAGACGGCACAACAGATAACATCCAAATAGCCCTTAATCACATACGGGATAACGATGGCTACGGAATAAACATAATTGGAGCTACCAACGTTGATACTTTAGCAAAAGACAACGATCTATCAGGAAACGGATTGGGGTCTATAATAGACTCTGGAACGGGCACAAAACTAGCAACCAAAACCTTCCAATTCACAGAACCAATAGTAGGCACAATAGCCACCACCAGCCCCACCGGGGTAGATGTTGACACAGCCACAGAGGGAGCTTTACTATGGGGACAAATACCTACTGAAGCCCAACAAATAGTAAGAATCAAAGTCTGGGTAGTATCCACAGGAACCCCCATAAATGCAGGAGGCCAGATGCACCTAGCAACTACACTCAACGCAGGAGCCACAAACCTAGCCTACAACACAGCAACTAAATCATGGACTCTAGCAGACTTCGATGGAGAAGAAGCAGACTATGCCGCAAATGACATAGTTCACTGGCTCATAGAGGACAGCGATGTAGGTAACGAACTGAAAAACCTAGCACCAGGAGACAGCTTCGAGTTCTTCGCCCTCTACAATGCCGGAGCCGATCCAGACGGAGCCACAGACGCCATATTCAGGTGTATCGAAATAGAGTATGTCTAATCCTTCATCACCTGAGAAAAACGGATATTACTTTTTACGGGTGTAAAGAACGTACTCGTTCCCTACTTTAAAGGCCCTCTGTCTTAATCCTTCTTTTGCATGTTCTTTTTTATGATACTCTACCCATTTTTTACTTTTTACAGAACCCGCTTGCGTCCAAGTTTTACCATCTATTTTTCGAGTTGCCTTCATATGTGATAATGATCTCTTTCTTTTAACCATAGTATTTACATAGTATTAACAGTATAAAAGTTTTTACCCTGCGTCCTTTAGCCTGTACCTTTAATGGACTGAATATGATCCCCACGCAATTATCATTAATGCAAAACCAATAAGTGAAAGATACCAAGTATATGGAGCCCCAGAGAATAACATTCTTCCATCAGGCAAATTGTGGCTTATCAACATGAAAGTCCACGGGACAAGGCCCTCTCTCCACAAGCAATAAGCCACGTATGCTCGATATATGAATGCTATTAACATTAATGCAGCCCCTGAAAGGGCCAAAGGGTTATTCAGTTCACTCATGGTCCTTAGCCTCGCCCATTAAATGGTCATCCTGGTGCTTTATGAAGAACTTATAGTGTTCTCGATCTACGGGCTGTCGTTCTCCACGCCAAAGAGTAAACCATATACCGTTTTCATCTTCCCAGATTCTACGCTTATAACGGTGTCCTATATCAAGATAGTATTCTGTTTTCTTTTTCATTTTTCCTTCTCCTCACCCATTTCACGGATTCTTTTTTCTACTTTGTCTTTGTATCCATATGGAACAGTTATTACGGCGTTTCTTACAGCTTTAAACTTGAAATTAATGAAGTTTTTAACATAAGAAGATAATACGGTCTTTAAGTAGGTTGCACCCGTTAGGCCGCCTTTAATCCATTTCTCTTCTTTAGTTATTGGATTTATTTGAAGAAACTCATAGGAAAATCTACCTATAGGTGGTTTCCTTCTCAGGGTTTTATCAGAGATTATTTTTATGGGGTTCATTCTACATCCTTCTCCTCATCAATTAAATGGACATTGACCCTAAGAACGGAGCCGTTCTTTACCTTCAGTCCCTCTGCGACTCCTTTGGGAATCGTGACTACTAGGCTGTTCCCGCTTCTGCGAACTGTGGCCTGAAAGATGCTGCTCATGGTGGACTCACCTTGGTCTTGTTTATGGCCCACTCAATAGCTTCATTTGCATTTAGAGACTTGAATATTGGTATCTCATCTTCCTCATAATCGCCTTCGTAGACACAAGTATATTTGCCCTCTTTGCCCACTGTGAAAGATGCAGCGGGGCCATTAATTGTTAATTCTCCTTCTAGTGTATAATTGCTTGCAAAGTTCGGGTACCGCTTGAAGGCTTCTACCCAGAAGGTGTTAAGCTCTGATACTAGTTTTGGTATGCGGTATTCCTCATATACCCCCATTGTTAATATGGTACCAAACATCACACCAACCACGAAGACTCCGACTATTTCCACTCTCATCTTGTCTTACCTCCGTCTTATTGAGTATAAGAAGTTATATTTAAGTCTTACCGTCGTCTTATTCCATTGAGTTACTACGTTTTAGGATAAACGATGCCTTTCTTTATTGTGCCATGAGCCCCACAAGAACAATCCCAAGTAGTGTATTCACCCATTATATTCTTAGTGACTATGTTAAGATCTTCATTCCCACAAGGACACTTCCATTGGTTGATACTATTCACGGACATTGGGGAGCTCTCCGTCTATGTTGCAGCCTAGTACATGGTGGCGGTCTTTGATGGCCTGCTGTTTGCATGTGTCTTTGTCGGGGCACTCGTTACACCGCATCCTTTTTCCCATCCCTATTCGGGTCTTCTTCGATTTTTGCGTCTTCTCTATATCCCGACTTCTTTAGGTTGACTTGAGATTGTTTTACTCCGGGTCTGTTGGTGAATCTTCGGGGTAGTTTTTTCTCTTTGCTTGGGTACATTTGTTTTGAGATCTCTAGTAAAGTTTTTTGAGGGCGGGGTTTAATGGTTTTCGTCTCTTGATGTTTGGTAGGCTTTGGGGCTGTCGCTTTCCTCCGTGTTCTGATGAATATGAGTATGAGGATCAGGGTTAACATGAAGAGAATGAATAGGATAGCTAACTGTGGGTGAGTCATTTGACATCCTCTTTCCTATTTATCAACTGGACATCGAAACATAGACCTAATGACCATTCTATAGCCCAGCTTACTAATGGGTGATCAACAAGGTTGAAATCTTCACCTATTTTATTGAACGTTAAATGCATTTCCTCATGAGTAAGTGCATAATTCATGACATGCCAAAAATCGGCTGAGTTACCCCACTTGTCTGTATAGATTCTATCAATTGTATGATGTGGGGAAAAATGAATGTAAAGGGTGCCTGAATCTATGCTTATTGACATACCAGACTTCTTCCGATCATACCAATCAACTACTGTTACTTGCTCCATTCAAGTCTCCTCTTCCTCGTTTGTTTTTAGGATGCTCCGGGCCCATTCTTCATAGAACTCGGGATCATTGTAGATCGCGTGAATCGCGTTAGATAAAAACTCAAATTCTCGGGACTGATAGCTAACGTAAAGCCCGAGATCCTTGTACTTGTTGACAAGCTCCTTTACCTCTCTCGAATAGGCTTCAAGAATTGGAAGCTGCTCCTCAAGATGCTTGTCACACAGGGTAGGGCCACCACACCGCACAACGGCAGGAGCCCCGCATATAGCACATTTTTTCATAAAGGGCAACGGGAATCCTGGGTCACTCATCTTTCATGTCCTCCGCTTTAAGGACGCCCCCCACGAAATTTATGTTCCTCTTTAATTTCTTGTAAGGTTAAACAAATAGGGCAGATTAATTTCCTATGCTCTTTATTTTCATAAATTGCTCTATAATCATCACCTGAAATACGAATGGTAATTTCTCCACTTCTGTAAATGACAGAATGCCCACACTCAAGTAAATAGCGAGATTTAGGAATCATTCCTCTTGATCCTCCGCTTTAAGGACAAGCCCCCATCGTTCTAAATCGGTGAGTAATTCTAAGACCTCGTTGATGTCTTTGGCTCGGTAAACAGGCCAGTACATAGCGGAGTTCTTGAGTCTGCCGAGGACGATGCACCGCTTGTTATCCCCGAGGGCTATACCGAGTTCAACGTTTGCCCCACCATAGAAACGTGGAGTTTCATCAGCAACGAAAAGGAGTACATCGGATTCCTTGACGCCATTGAAATCGCGTTCATAGGCATTAGCTGTTTCAAACTCTGCGTAGAAATCATCTGGTTCAAGAACCGCGAACTTGGTCTTTAGGTCTTTTCTGGACCACCACTTGACCAGTATCGTATGCCCTGCTTCTTCAAGGGTTTTAGCTACGCCCTCTATCTTAGGGATAAGGCTGAAGTCGCTTGCTATGTAGATTTTCATTCCTCTTTGTCTCCCTCTTTACGGTCACGTAGTGCTTTTCTTAGACCATTAATAGTACCGAGCCGATGAACACATAATTCCACTAACTGTTTTTTTGTTAATTTAGAGTGCATCTCAATGGACTTTGGATAATCGCTGAGACAATCCGTAAGCTCATAGGTGAGTTTTCTAACATCCTCTATCTCAACTATTACATCCTGGTTATGATCCTCAGTGGTGAAAATCAACCCGTAATAATCGTGGTTCTCATCTTTACGGTTGACACTGAACCATCCGGCCCTAATTCTTACCCGATTCTCGTTTACTACCATCATTCCATTTGACTCTCCTTTAAATGGAATACTGAGCCCGTGTAAGTCATACCATCTTCACCCCATTTTTTAGGGTGCTTATAATGAAACTCACAGCATGGCATGAACCCACGCATCTTATAGAAGGGTCTGAAACAATTACTGTACCCACATAATTTGTGTTTTTCACTCACTCCGTTTGCCCTCCGTATTTATGGACATATAATTCCATAGGAGCCTCTGAAAACTGCTTCAAGTATTCTCCTATTACTAAGTAAATCGGTGCTGAGTGATCATGCGTCGCGTGGATCTTTGCATGACAACTATTGCAGAGTGTAATCAAATCGCAGTCTCTTGTATAGACATAGGGTGAATTGGTGTTCGAGTCTTGAAACTTTTTGAGATCACCAGAGAAATCATAGTAATGATGTAAACTTAACCGATACTTAGTGTGACACAGAAAACACATGTTCTTATCTCTTTCAAGAACCCTTTTCCTTTGATCTCTTGGTATCTTGTTTTCACGCATCCTAAGCTCCCTCATATTGACGGATGTTCTCGCGTAGATAGTTTATACAATACTGTAAATATCGTAGGTGTGAAACGTATTTAGTTTCACCGATACATTTTATGGGTTCTATTTCGATTAGTTTTTGGGCTGTCTCGACGCAGCCAGTTTCACTTATCTCCTTGATGAGTTTTTGATATTTTCTAATCCGTTTCTGGTGTTTACTGCCAGGGCTCCTTAGCTCTTGGTCGGGTAGAAGAATTATGTTTGTTGCGAAGTCTTCAAGTAATAATGATCTCATGTTTCCATCCTCTTTGATTTGCTGTTAATGGACTCCTTGATCCTGTCACCGAGGAACTTGATCACGTTGACCGTAACCGCGTTCCCGAGGCACTTGTACCTCTGGGTATCGCTTATTCCCTCAGTCCACCCATCGGGGAAGCCTTGAAGCCTCTCACATTCTACTGGTGTTAGACGTCTAATTCTATAGTCAGTAAGTCCGTGTTTTCCCTCTTCATGTCGTCCCATTTGGCGGAGATACCCGCTTGTATCTCCGCTATTTGATACGAGGGGTACGTTACCTCCACCAGTTCCCATCTGTTGAGTGAGGGTGGGTGTTTCGTTTTCGTAGGTTCTTATAAGATGGTCCCCATCTTTTCTGTGTCTTTTAATTTGTATGACAACGGGTTTTTTTCTAATATCTGTTCCCCCGCTGGCTCTTAAAGTTGGTATAATATCATCGGAAACAATACCATCTTTTTTATTTTGCCAACGTAAAACAGGTTGAACTAAGAGTTCGTTATACTGAGCTCCTTTGTTTGATTTGAGGCTTGGCAGTTCTTTTTCAAACCCATCATTATAGCCGTGGGGTATGTTCTTTATGAATGGCTCAACTATGGCGGTTCCTGTGCTTGTGGGGCTTCCTTGATTCGTCTTGACTGCCCCGGCCATCATGTCCTGCCTCTCCGCTTTGTTAAAGGGATCAACGACAACATAAGGGCTGAAGTGTGTACTAGCCCCTACGCGCCGATCTATTGTAGGAGCAATGTTGGTTTGTGATCTTTGCCCATTTGTCGTACTAAGCCCTCCACTGATTTTTGTGATAGGAAATATTGGTCGGGTACTTCGTCCTCTAAGATGTCCGATAATGAACACTCGTTCCCGGTTCTGTGGGACTCCGTAATGTTTGCTGTTAAGCACCTGCCACTCGACAAGATACCCCAGCTCCTCCAGCGATTCAAGGATGATTTGATACGTAAGTCCTTCATCGTGACTGAGGAGGCCCTTAACATTCTCAAGGAGCAGTAGAGTGGGTCTTTTAGCCCTCGCAATGCGGGCAATCTCGAAGAATAGCGTTCCACGAGTGTCGCTAAATCCATGCCTCTTTCCAGCGACACTGAACGCCTGACAAGGAAACCCAGCACAGAGGAGATCGTGATCGGGGATACTACTGGCCCGGACTTTCCTAATGTCGCCTGAATGATGGTTCTCTTCCCCGAATCTTGAGGTATAGACTTGGTTGGCATACTTGTTGTTGTCACAGGACCAGACACATCGGAAACCATTATCTTCATAAAGTGGGCTGTATTTCGATGGCTCCCCACAGGTAGAGTTGGAGCTATTCCCTTCGTGCTGTATATTCGATCCTGTTGATATTTTCCCCTGTGTAAGACTTTGATTTGATTTTTCAAGTCCGAGTCTGAATCCTCCGATTCCGCTGAAGAGGTCGATGAATCTGATTTCATCCACTATTGCTCCGTCCGTTTTGTTTGCTTGTAAATGGTAAGCCGCGATTGGCCTGTTTCCTTAAACTCGATGTCTTTGAGTTTGTGATATAACCCGGGTAAATGCCTAGATAGTTTATGTTCCCAATCACGATAAGCAGTGCAAGCTACACACCCAACGCGATCATACAGACCATCTAGGATAAAATAGGCCGGATTAATAGGGATCTTCTCCTTATGCGTGTAACCCCATACATCGTCAACAGTCCACCCCATTATAGGGTGAATCTGCCAACTATTCCAAGATTTAGCCCAATACCGCATAGAACAATAATGTACTCCATCTCTCTCGTTTCCAGTTTTCATAAAATCTGGCATTTTATCGATGTTATCATATCTGTGGGCTAATTGTGTACGATTCCAGCTTTCTTGAGAGGTTAAACCAGTTAATACAGCCTTTATGTCGTTTCTTTTGATGTATTCTTTAATTGGTTTTTCTTTAAGATAATAGCAGCATTTTGGGGACTTTAATTTCTGGCTGCGTATGTGTGGAAGCCCATATTTTTCAACGCATTTCCAATAATTCATGCCTTTATAGGGCCTTAGCTTCTCACAGTTCAAATCCCATTCCGTTATCATCCGATTTGAGAATTGTATTGTTTCCTTGAAAGGCATGGCAATAGCATTCATTACCCGGATATTTGGATCGATTTTAAGGGCCTTGTAGAGTACCAACAGGCTATCCTTGCCCCAGCTACATGAAACCGCCGTCTTATCGCCATACTCATCTATAGCCCATCGTATCATTTCATCGGTCTTGAACTCTAGCGGGGCTACGGATTGGGATAACGGGGCAAGCATCATATTTACGTCCTCTTTTTGGTTTC
>Ga0307377_10001208_pt1 | contig 33801 bp, 25 predicted proteins | sample TR3MG_FD_202535 | JGI IMG/M metagenome (GOLD analysis project Ga0307377, IMG submission 202535) | Soil microbial communities from Risofladan, Vaasa, Finland - TR-3 | ecosystem: Environmental > Terrestrial > Soil > Coastal area > Acid sulfate soil | place: Finland: Risofladan, Vaasa | collected... | reverse complement strand
ACGGGAATGGGCGGCGGGGATCGGTGTCCCCGCCCTACAGAACGGGAATGGGCGGCGGGGATCGGTGTCCCCGCCCTACAGAACGGGAATGGGCGGCGGGGATCGGTGTCCCCGCCCTACAGTGGCAGGGGCCCTTCGCTGAGGCTCAGGGTAAACTCGCCCCTGCCCCACCGGAAACGGTTGACCGGGCCAGAGAGCGTTCGCGGGAGGGGCTTGGGCAGGAGGCAAGCCGCCTGAGGCGGCTGAAGCTCCTGCCCCACGGATGAATGGAGGTGGGGGTGGGGAGGGAAGGATATCGGGGCTACGGAGGGAAGGTTCGAGTGGTGACCGGCTGCGATGCGGCGGCCGGTCATTGGTGGCAGGGGGAGATAGGCCGCGAGGTGATGAGGGTTTCGGAGGGGATCTGCCGAGGCGCGGAAAGAGGCCGGGAACTCCGGTACTGAGCAGGCGAGAGAGGAGCACGTGATGGGTTCGAAGATCAGGGTGACGGTTTGGAATGAGTTCCGACATGAGAAGACGGACGAGGCGGTGAAGAAGGTGTATCCGGATGGGATTCACGCGGCGATCGCGGATCACCTGGGGAGGCAGGAGGGGATCGAGGCCGGAATCGCGGCGCTGGACGAGCCGGAACACGGTCTGACGGAGGAGGCGCTGAAGGCGACGGACGTGCTGATCTGGTGGGGGCATATGGCTCACCACGAGGTGGCGGAGGAGGTGGTGGAGCGAGTGCGGAGGCGGGTGCTGGAGGGGATGGGGCTGATCGTGCTGCATTCGGCGCACTTCTCGAAGATTTTCCGGAGCATGATGGGGACGAACTGCTCGCTGAAGTGGCGGGAGGCGGGGGAGAAGGAGCGGCTGTGGAACATCGAGCCGGGGCACCCGATCACGCAGGGGATTGGGGAGTACTTCGAGATTCCGCACACGGAGATGTACGGCGAGCGGTTCGACATCCCGACGCCGGATAAGCTGATCTTCATCTCGTGGTTCCAGGGGGGCGAGGTGTTCCGGAGCGGGTGCTGCTGGGAGCGGGGGCACGGCCGGATCTTCTACTTCAGGCCGGGGCACGAGACGTTCCCGATCTTCTACGACGAGAACGTGCGGAAGGTTTTGACGAATGCCGTGCGGTGGGCGGCGCCGCGGGTGGAGATTCCGGATGACTGCCCGAACGTGAAGGCGATTGAACCGCTGGCATGAGCTTCGGATGACGCGTCGCGGCTTCCTGAAGGCGGCCGTCGGCCTCTCGCTGGGAGCGGCCGGGTGCCGCGCAACCGGCCGCGCCGCCGCGGCGCGAAGTACGACGATCGAGGCGGGAAGACAGGACGGGAAAGTGAACGATCTATTTCGACCCGGCGCCGTTTGGCTCGACACCGATGGGCAGCTCATCCAGGCACACGGGGGTGGGGTGCTCTTCCACGAAGGCGTCTACTACTGGTTCGGCGAGAATAAGGACGCCCGGACCCAGCCGGCTCGAGGCCGTATCCGGCGCCTGGATGTGGTCGGCGTGAACTGCTACTCCTCGACCGACCTGCTTCGCTGGAAGAACGAAGGCCTGGCCCTGCCCGCTGTGAAGGACGACCCGGACAGCGACCTGCATCCCAGTGGAGTGGTGGAGCGACCGAAGGTCATCTACAACGAGCGCACTGCCAGGTTCGTGATGTGGATGCACATCGACAAGGCGGATTATGGGTACGCGCGAGCGGGGGTCGCGATCAGCACGTCGCCGGCCGGGCCCTATCGGTATCTCGGCAGCGTGCAGCCCAACGGGGCCGACAGCCGCGATATGACGGTCTATCAGGACGACGACGGCCGGGCGTACATCTTTCACGCCTCCGAGTGGAACAAGACGATGCGAATCACCCGGCTGTCGGAGGACTACCTCGAGGCCACGGACGATTCGGTCCGAGAGTTCGTTGGCAGGTCTCGCGAGGCGCCCGCCGTGTTCAAGCACGAGGGCCGGTATACCTGCATTAGTTCCGGGTGTTCGGGCTGGGCGCCGAACGCCGCGGAGTACGCGGTGAGCGAGGCGGCGATGGGGCCGTGGACGGTAATGGGGAACCCCTGCGTTGGGACTCCAGGACAGGTCGCTACGACGTTTCAGGCTCAGAGCACGTTCGTGCTGCCAGTGCAGGACCGCCCCGGCGCCTATATCTTCATGGCCGACCGCTGGAAGCCGGAGGACCTCGGCGATTCCCGCTACGTCTGGCTTCCGCTGGAGATCGATGGCGACTCTCTGCGGATCCGGTGGCTGGACGAGTGGGACTTGAGCGTGTTCGACTGACCGAGATACCACCGGCAGGAGCGGCAGGGCTGGAACAGGATTGAGAGATGGGTGAGCTGCATAGGACTGCCCTATACGAACGGCACGTGGGGCTCGGCGCGAGGGTGGTGGATTTCGGCGGCTGGGAGATGCCGCTGCTGTATCCGACGGGGATCGTGGCGGAGCATCTGGCGACGCGGAAGGGGGCGGGGCTGTTCGACGTGTCCCATATGGGCCGGCTCATATTCCGCGGGCCGGGAGCGGTGCGGTTTCTCCAGTACGTGCTGGGGAGCAACGTGGAGGCGCTCGACCCGGAGGAGAGCCAGTACACGGTGATCCCGACGGAGACGGGCGGGGCGGTGGACGACGCCTATCTCTATCGCTTCACGCCGGAGGAGCATCTGCTGGTGGTGAACGCGGCGAACCGGGAGAAGGACCTGGCGCATATCAAGTCGGTGCTAGGCCGGTTCGAGGGCGTGGAGATGACGGACGTGACGGAAGAGGTGGCGATGCTGGCGCTGCAGGGGCCGCGGTCGCGGGAGCTGCTGCTGGAAGTGGTGGAAGGGGGTGCGCTGCCGGAGCCGCAGCGGAACGCGCTGACGACGCTGACGGCGGCGGGGGCGACGGTGCGAGTGAGCCGCACGGGGTACACGGGGGAGCCGCTGGCGTTCGAGCTGTTCGTGGAGGAGGCGGCGGCGGGTGGGCTGTGGGACCGGCTGGTGGAGGAGGGCGCGACGCCGGTGGGGCTGGGGGCGCGGGACACGCTGCGGCTGGAGTCGGGGCTGCCGCTGTACGGGCACGAGCTGGGGGAGGATGCGGAGGGGCGGGAGATCCCCATCATGGCCTGCGCCTCGGTGCGGCCGAGCGAGAGCTTCTCTCCGCTGAAGGGGGAGTTCATCGGGCGGGCGGCGCTGGAGCGGCAGCATGAGGCCTATGCGGCGATTCTGGCGCGGGACTTCTCGCGCCGCGGCGGCCTTCCGCGCCTGGTGCAGCCGGTGGCGCTGACGGGCCAGGGCGTGGCGAGGGCCGGGGCGAAGGTGTTCCGCAACGGGACGCACGTGGGCTATGTGACGAGCGGGACGATGGCGCCGTACTGGGAGTTCGAGGGGGAGGGGCTGGAGGCGGTTCCGGGGGAGGGGCATGGGCTCAGGTCGATCTGCCTGGCGTACATCGAGAGCGATATCGTGGAGGGGGACGAGATCGGGGTCGATGTTCGGGGCCGGGAGGTGGCGGGTGTGGTGGTGCCCTATCACCTTCGGAGCGAGGCGCCGCCGTATGCGCGGCCGATCGTCTACGGCTTCGAGCCGACGAGGGAGGCGCTGCCGTCGGGTGCGGTGTCGCGGAAGGTTGGGCTGCTGCTCGACCGGGCGGCGGAGAACACGGAGTGGCGGCAGCGGGAGTGCGTCAATCTGATCCCGTCGGAGATGACGCTGTCGCCGATGGTGAGGCTGCTGTCGGTGATGGACCCGACGTTCCGGTACGGCGAGCACAAGCAGGTGAAGGCGTTCTACGAGAGGGATGTGTTTTACTATCAGGGGGTGCGGTTCATCGCCGAGGTGGAGCGGCTTCTCGAAGAGGAGATGCGGGAGTTTCTGGGCTGCGATGAGGTGGAGACGCGCGTCATCAGCGGGCAGATGGCGAACGCGGTGGTGTTCAGCGGGATGGTCGATTACATCAACCGGGCGGACCGGAAGCGAGAGCCGCGCCGGATGCGGTGTGTGATGAACAACGATATCGGGAAGGGGGGCCACCTGAGCGCGCAGCCGATGGGGGCGCTGCGCGACTATGTGGCGCGGGATCCTCGCACGGAGAAGCCGGCGGTGGTGAATTTCCCGGTGCTGGCGGACAACCCGTACCGGATCGACGTTCCGGCGACTCTGGAGCTGATCGAGGAGCACCGGCCGGAGCTGATCGTCTTCGGGAAGAGCATGGTGCTGCACAAGGAGCCTGTCGCCGAGGTGCGCCGGTTCGTCGACGAGCGGGGCCTGAACGCGGTGGTGATGTACGATATGGCGCATGTGCTCGGGCTGATCGGGCCGCACTTCCAGGAGCCGTTCAAGGAGGGGGCGGACGTTGTGACGGGGTCGACGCACAAGACGTTCTACGGCACCCAGCGGGGGGTCATCGGGAGCCGGTATGAGCAGCACGAGGAGCGCTACGCGCTGTGGGAGGCGATCCGGCGGCGGACCTTCCCGGGGTCGCTTTCCAACCATCACCTCGGGACGCTGCTGGGGCTGCTGCTGGCCGCCTATGAGATGAACCACTTCAAGGGGGAGTATCAGCCGAAGGTGGTGGAGAACGCGAAGGCTTTCGCGCGCGCTCTGAACGACAGCGGGCTGAAGGTCGCCGGGGACCCGAGCATCAGCTTCACGGAGACGCATCAGGCGGTGGTGGATGTCGAATATGGACGGGGCCCGGAGATGGCGGATCGCCTGGAGAAGAACAACATCATCTGCAACTACCAGGCGGCTCCGGACGAGGAGAGCTTCTCGGCGGCGGGGGCGCTGCGCATGGGCGTGTCGGAGATGACGCGGTTCGGGATGGAGGCGGAGGACTTCGGGGCGGTGGCGGAGCTGATCGCCGATGTCGTTCTGCGGGGCGCCGACGTGAAGGAGAAGGTGAAGGCGCTTCGGAGCCGGTTCCTGGAACTGCGGTACTGCTTCAGCGGGGAGGAGCAGGCGGAGAAGGTGGAGAGGCTGCGGGGGCTGCTGTAGGCGGACGTCGCGTCAGAGCGGCAGGGAGAACTTCTCGCCGATGGCGAGGTGGTGGCAGCGGGTGGCCGCGCCTGTGATCCCGGCCTCGACCGCCTCCGGGTCGCCGGTGCACCAGAAGAGGCCGGAGTCGTAGGTGCCGTAGTGGCAGGGGATGATGTGGGGGGCGCGGGTGGAGTTGGCGAGACGGATGCTCCCCGCGGTGGCGAGGACGTGGGGGGCGATGGGGAGCAGGAGGACGTCGATATCCTTCACGGCGAGGTGCTCCTGCAGCAGGTCGGTGTCGTCGGGGTGCCATAGGCGGATTCCCGCGCGCTCCAGGATGAACCCGCAGCAATCTCCCCTGGCCGTGTGGCCCTCGTTTTCCTGATGGCGGGCGGGGGTGGGGGTGATGCTGAATCCGGCGGCTTCGAGGGGCCGGGCGTACTGGGCGAGGAGGAAACGCTCGGGGGGAAGGTTGTGGCGCCGGAGCGCGCGCCGGGTGCGCTCGGTGGCGACGAAGGTGGCGGTGGTGCGGGCGATCAGCTCGGGGGTGGTGAGAGGGCCAGTGTGGTCGCTGTCATCGTGGGTGAGCAGGACGAGGTCGGCGCGCTCGACCTGGGCGGCGCGGAGGGGCAGCGGCCCGCGAAGGGGGAGGTCGATCTCGGAGACCATAGGCTCGTCGTCGCTCTTCGGCTCGATGATGGGGTCGATGAAGATGACCGTGCCGGCCCAGTTGATGGCGAAGCCCGCGTTGCCGAGCCACCAGAGGGTGAGAGCGCGGGAGTTCGGGTCGTGGAGGTCGGTCGGGTCAACCGTGCCGTAGGGGGTCGGGCTGGGGACGTTCTTCTCCGGCTCGATCATGGCGGGGGCCTTCCTTGTGCCTGTCCTCGACGCGTGGGCTTCGCCGGCGCGCCGGCCATGCCCTCTGTTGGGGCTGTGCGCGTCACCGCGCGAGGGCGAGGCCGATGGCGAGCAAGACGGCGGTGGCGAGGTGAACGGCGATCGTGGCGATGTTGGCGGGGCGAAGGCGATCGAGGTGGTCGTGGTGGCGGAGGCTGACGGCGGCGGCGAGGAGTGCAAGCGGGGCCGAGAGGAAGGCGAGCGAGGACCAGGCGGGGAGGATGCCAGCGGCGATGCCGGCGGCGATGAGGCCGTAGGCGGCGGCGAAGAGGGCGGCGTGGACGAGGGCGCTCGGGCGGCGGCCGAGCCGGACGACCCCATGGCGCTTGCCGACGGCGGCGTCGGCTTCTGCGTCCTGGAACTGGTTGATCCAGAGGACGTTGGTCATGAGGAGGCCGACCACGCACCCGGCGAGGGCGGCGGCTGGGGGGAAGGTTTCGGTCTGGACGTAGTGGGCGCCGAGGACGGGGAGGAGGCCGAAGTCGAGGAAGATGACGATCTCGCCGAGGCCGCGATAGCCCAGGCGGAGGGGAGAGGCGGTGTAGAAGAAGCCGGTCGCCGCGCCGAAGAGGCCGAGGAGGAGGATGGGCCAGCCGAGGAGGGAGACGAAGTAGAGGCCGATGAGGGCGCCGAAGGCTATCGAGATGAGAGAGGCGGCGAGGATCTCTCGGGGCCGAGCCCAGCCCTCTTGAATGAAGCGGCTGCCGCCGGTGAAGGGCCAGGCGCGGGTGAGGTTGATCTCGTCGTTTCCGCTGAGATGGTCGTAGTAGTCGTTGGCGAGGTTCGCCCCGGCATGCAGGAAGAGGATCGCGACCAGGGCGAGAGCCGCGCGCGCCCAGTCGATCGCGCCGGACCGGTGGAAGGCCAGCGCGGTGCCCACGAGGATGGGCGCCAGGCTGCCGGTGAAGAAGGGCGCGCGGGCGGCCTTCAGCCAGAAGATCGGGCCGCGCGGTCCTACGCATAGATTTCCGTCCGGAGGCGAATCGCTTTGGATCATCTGTAACGCCTGCCGGCCGGGGTCGTGGTGCGGCAGGTCGCGGGGCCGGCAGATGATACCACAAATGCTCGGGCCTCGCACGCGGGATTCTCGCCAGGGTGTGACGGTTTGTCGTTGGCTTCCGCTCAAGCTGTACCCATGAGAGCCACCTGCCCGCACCGACAGCCCGCAGCAGGGGTCGCGGCAAGAATGCCGCTCCTACGGACCAACGCCCGGCGGTCACACCCTCTCGCCAGATGATGCACCCGCGAAAGAACCGGCGTGGGACCGGCCGGCCTGCGTGTGTCGTGCCGCCTCCAAGCCTGCGACGATGCGCAGGGAGGAAGGGCCTCGGCTGTGCCGGGGCCCTTCCTGCGTGTCACCAGGGATTTCGGCGCTTATCCCGGCGGCAGTGTGAGTCGCGCTCCGCCGGGAGCGCCTCTCGGGGTCCGCTCGGTTCGGGTTACCAGCGACGGTCCCCGCCGCCGCGCCGGCCGCGATCGCCGCCGCCGCCGCCGAACCCGCCTCCACCCTCGCTGCGCTCTCGACGGGGCCTGGCTTCGTCGACGCGGAGGGCGCGGCCGTTGAAGTCCTTTTCGTTCATGGCGGCGATAGCGTCGGCTGCGTTCTCCTCCGGAACGTCAACGAAGGCGAAGCCTTTCCCCTCGATCACGCGCACGTCACCGAGGGGCCCGTACTCGTCGAAGAGGTCTCGAAGCTCCTGCTCCGACGTCCCATGCGGGATGTTCCCCACGTACAAACTCTTGGTCGCCATCTGCGACCCCCATTCTCCACCGTGGCCTGGTCCGGCGGGGATGTCGTTATGAGCGCTCACATCCCTGCGCTCCAGGCACCCCTCTTTGCTGCGTGCCGACCGCCGGCCAGGCTCGCCAGTGGTGACGCAGAGGACGTGCCGTATCACCAGAGGAATTCGGCTGGGGGTTTGGGCTTTCCTGCTGGAATCTGAGCGCCAAGGGAACAATATGGGGCACGAACGGCACTCCGGAGAAACAGGGGGGTGCCGTCCCCTCGGGCCTAAGTCTTCTCAAATGACCTCTAAGGAGTCTCTGTCCGGCAGTTGGGGGAAGGGGGCGGTTGGGAGGGTCTGGTACCAGGAGGCGACGGAGGCGATGTCGTCCTGGAGGGGGAGGTAACGGCCTCCGCTGCGCCAGCCCAATGCCTGGATCGTGACGCGGAGGTCTCGTTCGAAGCGAACGGGGTCGGCGATGTGCCAGCGGTAGAGGCCGAAGCGGGTCTGGGAGGCGTAGAGGCCGTCGGGGCGGATGACCTGGGGGAGGCCGGCGTAGGGGGTGGTGAACTCGCGGTACCCGCTCTTCTCCTTGCCCACGTTGAAGTCATAGGACCCGCAGAAGTAGTCCTCGGTGCCGGTGCCGCAGATGGTGGGGAACTCGCCGTCGCCGTCGAGGAAGAACTTGATCTCGCCCTCGCCCCACCAGTTGCAGTTGTTGACTCCCCAGGCCATGTAGGTGCCGACGTACTGGCCCTGTCCCTGGACGCCGTCGAGGATGGTGTAGACATCTTTGTAGGGCAGCGGATTGACGCGGCGGAACTGGGCGTGGAAGTAGGCGGCGTCCTCCGGCACCTCCGTCAGGGTGTAGTCGATCTGGTAGTACAGCCTCATCGTCTCGAACCCGATGTTCTCCATCGTGATTTTGCAGCTCTTCCGGAACGGCATCTCCCAATAGGAGTTGAAGGCGCTGCCGGGGTTGACGCAGACGGCAAGGGAGGAGACCTGGGCGTACTGCCCCCAGCCGCAGGCGAAGAAGTCGCCGACGGGGCACTCGACGGAGGGCTGCTCCTGCCCGTCCCAGTATATGCGCAGAATGCTGTGCCGCCAGTGACCCGTGGGTGTCATCCAGATGTGTTGGATGGCGCCGGGCTCGTCGATCTCCGCGATCACCGCCGTTTCGCTGGGCTGGATGTGAATATAGGGCGAGATCTTCCATCCCTGGCCCAGATCGCGGGCGGACTCCGACGCCGGCCCATCGGTGGCCATGCCGCCTTTGCCCTTCTCGCCGGTGGAGTTCTCGGGGGAGATGGAGCGAGTTTTCGCCGAGGAGAGACGGGGGAGATTTCCGAGGTGCATTCCGAGGCCGTTGAAGGTGGACATTCAGGGCTCCTCCGTATGTCTTCCAGACACATCCGCTTAGATCGAAGGGGAGTCTTCTCTTCGGTTGGGTGCGTCCCCTGCTGAGGGCGTGACGCCGGATGGATTCGGCACGTTGGGTGAGTCGGAATGGGGGGCGGAAACAGGGAAGAGATAGGCGGGAGATGCGTTTCTGCGTTGTGTTGCCGGAGTAGGCGCGGCGAGGCGTAAGGAGGGGCGAGGCGATGCGAGTCGGAGCGCGAGTGTGGAAGACGGCGCTGGCCGTTGCGGCGGCACTCGGCATCAGCCGGCTGCTGGGGATCGACCACCCCGTTTTCGCGGGGGTGGCCGCGATTATCTGCATGCAGCCGACCGTGTTCGGGAGTCTGCGGTCGGGTCGGGAGCGGATGCAGGCGACGATCATCGGGGCGGTCTTCTCGCTGGCGGCCTTGATCCTACTGGAGCACGTTCCGGCGCTCCGAGTGATTCGGCCGGGTATGGTTGGGGTCACGGTGCTGGCCGTGATGGCGGTGATGATCCGGCTGAAGTGGTTCGACTCGCTGGTGCTGGCGGCGGCGACGGTGGTGGTGATCATGGTGCTGCCGTCGGATGAGAACATCTATTGGTACTCGGCGAGCCGGACGGCGGTGACTTTCGTGGGGATCGTGGTCGCCACGGCCGTGAACGCGATCTTCCTGACGCCGCACTACCGACTGCCGCTGTGGAGGCGCTTGGAGGAGCTGGCCGGCGGCACGAGCCGCCTGTACCGGGATGCCGTCGAGGCTTTCTGCTTTCGGAGGCTGGATCTCGTGAGGCGGGCGCAGGAGGGGCTGGCCGGGACGGAGGAGGTGCAAAGGGCGGTTTCGACGCGACTCCAGTGGCTGGAAGAGGAATCGAGGCTTCGGCGAGCGGTCCACTGTCAGGAGGAGAAGGAGATGGATGTGCTGCGGCGGGCCGTCGACGCAGTGACGGGCGTTCGGCAGTCGGCGGCGGGCATCATCCGCGTGACGGGACAGACGCTGGAGCGGGAGCCGAAGTACATCGGGGAGCCCGCGCGGGTATACGAGATCCTGTGGGATCTCGCCCATCTGGGGTTCACGATGCTCGACCAGGCGGAGAGGCGGCTGGCCGGCGGGGCATCGGAGGTGGGAGAGACGACGCCGATGTGGACGGAGGAGTTGCACATGCGCCTCATCAAGGGGATCCGGGATGTGTATGAGGCGCCCCGGGACATCTTCCCGCTGGTGGAGGTGTCGGTGGTAGCGTACGAGATGCGGCGGGTCACTGAGCTGGCGGCGAATCTGGCGGACGCGGTGGCGAGGAGGGACGGATAGCGCGGGGCCGGCCCGCGGCGGCGCCGAAGCCGATGGTCGCGACGGAAACACCGGTTTTGGCCGGACTCCTGTACTGCATCCGACCTTTCTAGCGCTGAATGGAAACGGGCTGTCCCGTTTCGGCCGAGTCCAGGATCGCCCGGATGGTGCGGGTGACTTCGAGGCCGACCTCTCCGGGGACGAGGGGCTCGGTGTCGTGGAGGACGCAGTCGGCGAAGTGGCGGATGCTCTCGATGGCGAAGCCGAGCTGCCGTCCGTGGACGAGCGGGCCGCCGAGGACGTCGACATAGCGGACGCGGGAGTCGTCGTCGATGACGAGGGTGCGGTTGGAGGTGGTGTCGATGTGGATGGCGGCCTTGGTGCCGACGATTTCGCATTTGGAGTCGACGATGTGGGGGGCCGATTCGGGAAGGAGCCAGACGTTCTCGATGGTGGCGACGGCGCCGCCGGGGAACTCCAGGGTGCTGACGAAGAGGTCGGGGGTGTCGACGCCCATGCCCTTGAGCACCTCGCGCCGGGAGACGCTGTAGGCGCGGGCGGGCCATTCGCCGATGAGCCAGCAGGCCATGTCGATGGCGTGGCTGCCGAGGAACCAGAGGACGGAGGACTTGTCGGCCCAGGCGAGCATGTGCTTAGGAACGTAGGTGGTGTTGCTGAGGCGGACGTAGGCGTAGCGCGGCGAACCCAAGCCGCCGTTCTCGATGAAGGAATGGGCCTCGTGGAACGGGGGGCTCCAGCGGTTGTGGAAGTCGACCATGAGCTTCACGCCGCTCTGCTTGGCCGCGGCGATGATCTGCTCGCATTCCCCGACGGTGGTCGCAAGGGGCTTCTCGATGAGAAGGTGCTTTCCGGCTTCGGCGAGGCCGAGGGCGATGTCGGTGTGGGCGAAGTCGGGGGTGGCGACGGAAACGGCGTCGATGCTGTCGTCGGCTGCGATCTCTCGCCAGTCGGAGCAGGAGCAAGGGGCTCCATAGCGGGCAGCGATCTGCCTGGCGCGGGACCCGTCGATGTCGCAGACGAGCGCCAGCTCGGCGCCGGGGTGGCTGCCGTAGACCTTTGCGTGCATCTCTCCGAAGAGACCGGCGCCGACGAGGGCGAATCTCTTCTTGGCCACAGTCGTCCTCCGTGTCGATGGTATCAGGAGGGATTCTTGCGGTTTCGGGGGCGCATTTCCTTCAGCCGCCTGAGGTCACCGACGGCTGGGGCCTCGGATCTCTGAATGTCGGGGCGCGAGGAGAGAGCTGAGGGATGGTGGAAGTTGCGGCGGCAGGGAGCGGTGCAATGAGCGGATACAGATTCGCGAGGCATGGTGACATCGAGGACAAGCCGCAGCTCCACCGGGATCTATCGGGTCTGGAGGCACTGACCTTCGGCCAGTACGACGCGGTGGTGGCGGCATCGCCTTCGTTCATGGCCTGGTACACGGCGCGCCCGGGGATGGACCCGCGTCTCTGCCAGGCGGTGCTGTGCGGGGAGGAGCTGGTGTCGAGCTTGTTCGTGACGGTGGCTCGAATGCGGCTGGCGGGGGAGACGGTGGCGTGCGGGATCGTCGATACGGTGATGACACATCCCGCCCATCGGAGGCGGGGGTTGGCGAGGGGGATGCTGGAGAGAGCGATTGCCGGGATGGGGGATGGCGGCGTCGAGATCAGCCTCCTGAACACGGCAGGGACGGATCCGCCGGCCGTGCCACAGCGGCTGTACGAGAGCCTTGGCTATGCCGCGTACGCTTCTGTCGATCGGTTTGTCAGGCGGCCCCCGCACATGATCGAGGAACATGCCGCGGTCTCCGTTCCGGCGGATGAGGCGGCGCGGGACGCCTTCGCTGCGGCGTTCGGCGAGCGGTCGGGATGGCTGGAGCTGGACGAAGGATTGTGGCGATGGCACCGGGTGGCCCGGCCCTCTGAGTATCCGATCACGATCTGTCGCACGGCCGACGGGGGGCTGGGTGTGCTGTGCACCGGGGAGCTGCTCGTGGACGGAAGCCCCCGCCGCTATACCGTCATCAGCGATCTCGTGCCGTCAGACAAAGCGACGACCGACCGAGCATTGGCTTCGATGGTGGCGGCCGCCCCGAGCGACGCGCCGATCACCGTGCTGTGTCCGAGGTCGGACAGCGTCCTGGCCGGGGCGCTGAGGGCGACGGGGTTTGAGGCAGCGGGAGTCGAGATCTCCATGCTGCGTCCGGTAGCGGCCGCTTCCGCGAAGCTCGTGGAGCAGCCGCCGCGAAGCTGGTATGTGGCGGTGGAATCGATCGTGGGCGTGTGAGTAGGGGCATCGCTGTGTGCGACATGGCTGCGACGGGAATCCGCCGGAGGCGGACAAGTGTCGCTCGTGCGATCTCAACCGGTCGAATGACGCGAGCGGCCTGAGCGATTGACACGGGGGGCGTGCGTCGTCTAAGCTAGGAGCGGCCGACCAGCGATAGAACGATACGGAACTCGCAGGGATCGCGCGAACTCGGTCCGTGACGCGCCTGCTTTAATCGACCTGGAATCCTGGGTAGCGTGAAGCAGGCGCGGTTCAGTTTGGGGGCAATAGAGGCCGCAGTTCCGAGGAGAATTCGATGGCCGGTGGAGCGAAGGCGAGGAAAGAGATCATACGGGATCTGGGGGATGGGCTGGTGCTGCGGCGGGCAACGCCTGCTGATACAGAGGCGCTGGTCAGGTTCAACTGCGCCGTTCACTGCGGCCCCGGGTCCGACGATCCGCCGGAGGCTGTCGCCGGGTGGGTGCGCGATTTGATGTCGGGGAATCACCCGACCTTCTCGCCGGGCGACTTCACCGTCGTCGAGGACGCCGGCAGCGGCGAGATCGTGTCTTCCGTCAATCTCATCTCGCAAACGTGGTCCTACGGCGGGGTCGAATTCGGGGTCGGGAGCCCGGAGCTTGTGGGCACGAAGAAGGAGTACCGGAAGAGGGGCCTGGTCCGGGCTCAGTTCGACGTGATTCACGCATGGAGCGCCCGGCGGGGTGAGAAGCTCCAGGCGATCATGGGTATTCCCTTCTTCTACCGACAGTTCGGGTACGAGATGACGCTCAGGCTGTCGGATGGCGTCCGGGGCCACAAGTCGGACGTCCCGAAGCTGAAGAGGAGTGAGAAAGAGGCGTATCGCGTGAGGCCCGCGGGGGAGGACGATCTGGCGTTCATCGGCCGCGTCTACAAGGCCGGCATGGCGCGGTACCTGGTGTCGGCGGTCCGCACGAGAGCACTGTGGCGGTACGAGCTGAGCGGCCGGAGGGAGGGGGCGATGACGCAGTGGAAGCTGTGCGTGATCGAAAACGCGAGCAGGCAGCGGGTCGGCTTTCTCGCCCGCGGCCCGCGGTTGTGGCGCCGAAACCTGGGTGTCATCGCCTACGAGCTGAAGGCCGGGACGAACTGGCTGGACGTTACCCCTTGGGTCGTGCGGTACCTGGCGGCAACCGGCGAGAAGATGGCGCAGCGGGAGAAGGGAGCGTTCGAGTGGATTGCTTTCTGGGGGTTCGATCAGCATCCTGTGAGGCAGGTCGTCCCCAGTTTTCTGTCTGAGCCGGCGCGGCCGTACGCCTACTTCATCCGCGTGCCCGACATCCCGGGCTTCGTTCGGCACGTCTCTTCCGTGTTGGAGGAGCGGCTGGCGCGGTCGCCGGCGGCGGGGTACACGGGTGACGTCAGGCTGAGCTTCTACCGGGGCGGCCTCCGCATGGCCTTCAAGCGGGGGAGGGTGACTGCGGCCGAGCCCTGGGAGCCCGGCGACAAGGCTTCTGCCTCGTTCCCGTTCCTGACGTTTCTCCATATCCTGTTGGGCCATCACTCGCTCGACGAGCTGGCGTCAGTATACCCGGACTCCGGTTCGCGCGGCGACGAGGCGCGGCTTCTGCTGGAGACGCTGTTCCCGAAGATGCCGTCTCAGGTTTGGGGGCTGGAGTAGGCCGAAGTCGGCATTGCGGGAGAAGCTATGCGCACGTTTCCGCGGCCGGCGCTTCGGCGCCGGCCGCCTTCGTTGGGGTGGGCAGGAGCGTCCGACCTCGAGCGGAAGTGAATGGGTCAAGGCGTTTCGTGTCGCGGGCAGAGGAGGAGACAGGTGGCAGCAAGAAGAGCCGTGCCGTACTCGCGCGCCGAGCTCTATGCGCAGGGGCCGCAGCCGGCTCGGACCGGCGACGATCTGGCTGAGATTGCGTTTCCGCTGGGGGGGATCGGCACGGGGTGTGTGAGCCTGGGAGGGTGGGGTCAGCTTCGCGACTGGGAGGTGATGAACCGGCCGGCGAAGGGGTTCCTGATTCCATTCACGTTCTTCACGCTGCGAGTGGAGCGGCCGGGGAAGGCGCCGCTCGTGAAGGTGATCGAGGGCCCGGCCGGGGGAACGTGGAACGCGGGCGGGCATTCGTCCGTGCGGTGGGAGACGGGGGCGGGGCTGCCGAGATTCAAGGGAGTCTCGTTCCGAGGGGAATTCCCGCTGGCGGAGGTGCGCTTCCGGGACCCTGAGGTCCCGCTGGAGGTGAGCCTCGAGGCCTTCAATCCTTTCATCCCGCTGAGCGAAGATGACTCGAGCATTCCGGCTGCGGTGCTCATCTATCGCTTCCGCAATCGGGGCCGACGGCGGGTGACGTTCTCCGTGGTCGGCAACCTCACAAACGTTGTCGGGGAGGGAGATGGTCTGAAGCGGAGGAACGAGGCGCGCCGCGGGGGAGGCCTGCGGGGCCTCTTTCTTGCTGCGACGGGGGGCCGGCGGGAGTCCCGCAAGCAGGGGTCGATGGCGCTGGCGACGCCGTGGGGGGACAGCTTCGTGTGGCGGGGGTGGAAGGCGGGTGGGGGCTCGCAGCTCGACCGATTCTGGTGGGCGGTGGCGCGGTCCGAGAAGCTCCCCGCGAGGCTGGACGGCGGCTCGGACACGGGAAGCGTGGGCGCGCGGTGCACGCTGAAGCCGGGCGAGAGCGCGGAGATTCCATTCATCGTCGCCTGGCATTTCCCGATCTACGAGCACTGGGAGGAGACTTCGGGCGAGGAGGGCAAGGGCCCGGCGCGGTGGCGGAACTGGTACGCGACCCGGTGGGGGGAGGCGTGGGAGGTGGCGAGGTACACGGCGAAGCACCTGGCGAGGCTGCGGCAGGAGACGAAGCGTTTCCGGGAGGCGCTCTTCTCGTCGACGCTTCCGACGCATGTTCTCGACGCCGTCAGCTCGCAGCTCTCCGTGCTTAAGTCGCCCACCTGCCTGCGCCTCGAAGACGGCACGTTCTATGGATTCGAGGGATGCAGCGACACGGCGGGATGCTGTGAGGGGTCGTGCACTCACGTCTGGAACTACGCGCAGGCGCTCCCCTATCTGTTCCCCCGCCTCCAGCGATCCGTGCGGGAGGCGGAATACGCAAACAGCCTGCTCGGCGATGGCTTCATGTGCTTCCGCATGCCGCTTCCTTTGGGGCGCAAGGGTACGAGGGACTATCATCCCGCGGCGGATGGACAGATGGGAACGGTGATCCAGGTCTACCGGGACTGGCAGATCAGCGGAGATGATGCGTGGCTTGCGTGGATGTGGCCGCGGGCGAAGAAGGCGCTCGAGTTTGCCTGGCGCTACTGGGACGCGGACCGCGACGGCGTCATGGAGGGCATGCAGCACAACACGTACGACATCGAGTTCCACGGTCCGAATACGGTGACGGGGAGCCTCTATCTCGCCGCGCTGCGTGCCGGGGAGCGGATGGCGTCTCACCTGGGCGATGAGGAGAGCGCGGCGGAATACCGGCGCCTGGCGGAGAGCGGATCTCGCTGGACCGACTCACACCTGTTCAATGGCGAGTACTACGAGCAGCAGGTGAATCCGGGGGCGCGCGATGCGTGGCCGGCGAGACAGCGCAGGCTGTCGCAGCGGCAAGGTGACGACGATGTGTTCCCGTGGCCGAAGTTTCAGTACGGAAAGGGGTGCCTTGCGGATCAGCTCATCGGCGAGTGGTATGCGGCGATGCTCGGGCTGGGGCGCCTCTATCGACGCGGGCACGTCAGGAAGGCGCTGCGCGCCGTGTTCGGGCACAACTGGCGCGGGGACCTGAGCGATCATCCGAACCTATTCCGGCTCTACGCGTTCAACGATGAGGCGGGGCTTCTGGTGGCGACGTGGCCGAGGGGCGGCCGGCCGGGGTATCCGGTGGTGTATGCAGATGAGGTCTGGTGTGGGATCGAGTATCAGGTGGCGTCGCACCTGATCTATGAGGGGTTCGTCGAGGAGGGGCTGGCCATCGTCCGGGGCACAAGGGATCGCCACACGGGAAGGCGGCGCAACCCGTGGAACGAGTTCGAGTGCGGCCACCACTACGTGCGGTCTATGGCGAGCTATGCCGTGCTGCTCGCCCTGTCGGGATTCTCCTACTCTGGGGGGGAGGCGCGGCTCGGCTTCTCGCCGCGGGTCTCTCAGAGCGACTTCCGGACGTTCTTCTCCGTTGCGTCGGGCTGGGGGACGTATGCGCAGAAGGCCGTGGGGCGCGGGGTGGAGGTGGCGCTTCGGGTCGAGTTCGGCTCGCTGCGGGTGAAGGAAATCGCGACATCGCTGGTGATTTCGGGGGACAGGACTGCCCAGGTGCGAGTTGGAAGGAAGGTGGTGGCGGCCGGGCTGCGCCGGCGCCGAAGGGGGGCTGCCTTAGTATTCGAGAAGCCGGTGGTGGTGGAAGCAGGCGAGGCTCTGAGAGTCAAGATCGTCTAGAGGCGCTCGATGTCCTGGGCGCCGGCGGGAGGGGTGGGGGAGGGGGATGAGTAGGCGGCACGACCAAACGGGAGGTGGTTTTCGATGGAGAAGAAAGAGATCGTCAGTGCGGCGCTGGACCTGGTCCGCGCCGGTCGGTCGTTCGTGTTTGCGACGGTGGACCGGGATGGCAGTCCGCAGGTTCGATGGATGGGGGGAGCGTACCTGGAGGAGCCGTGCACGATCTATATGGCCTGTGGCGCACAGTCGCGGAAGATGGGCCAGATCGCGTCACAGCCGAGGTCGCAGCTCATGTTCCATGCCGAGGACTTCTCCCGCGTAGCGACGCTGACGGGGAGGAGCGAGGTCGTGACGGAGGCGGAGGCGAAGCGTCGCGTCTTCGAGGGGATCGCGGGCGCCTCTCAGTACTTCTCCGGGCCCGACGACCCGAACTTCGGGGCAGTCAAGTTCACGTGTCAGCGGGTCGAGATGCTGGGGATGTCCGAGGGCATGGAGGTGGAGTCAGCGGAGGTGTGATGGGCGGGGGCGCGGAACTCCGAGGATGAACGGAAAAGAGCTCCGGCAGAAGCCGGAGCTCTTGTTTCCTGAATCGCTGCTCGATCTAGAGAGGTCGGACTCGAAGCGCCCGCGGGCCCTTGTCGCCTTGGCCTACCTCGATCTCAACGTCCTGGCCTTCTCGCAGGGACCGAAACCCCTGGCCCTCGATGACCGAATGGTGGACGAAGACATCGCCATCCTCGGTCTCGATGAAGCCGAAGCCCTTTGCATCGTTAAACCACTTGACTTTTCCGTTAACCATCAACCGTTCTCCTTTCCGAAAGCATCGCCAGGTCGGAGAGCGGCTGAGATTACGAGTACGCTGCTCACCCCGAAGTCCTACGGCTTTCGATGTTCGTGCGCATCCAACGCACCAGGGTATATGCTATACGGAGTGCCTCCGCTTGTCAAGGCCAGCAGGCAAGCTCTTTGGCGATCCAAGGGCCGCGGCGACGAGACCGGGGCGCGCGGTGCAGCCCCTGGACCGGGATGGAGGGACTGGCGCAGGCGCTGCCGAAACGGATGCTATTCGGTGGGGCTTGGCGCAGTGGGAGAGGAGGGGAACGGGTGTTCCTGTTCGTGCCGCTGGGGACGACTCGGCCGCGGTGGCGAACGCCGTACGTCACGTATGGACTGATCGTGGCGAACGTGGCGGTGTTCTGGCTCCAGATCACTTCGCCCGACGCTCTGCCCCCGGGCTTCATCCCCGCTCAGCCCGGGCTCTTCGCCTGGTTTGCCTCGACGTTCATGCACGGCGACGTGTTCCACCTGGGCGGGAACATGCTGTTCCTGTGGCTGTTTGCGACGCTGACAGAGGACGTGTTCGGGCCGTGGCTGCTGCTGACGGTGTACTTCGGCTCCGATCTCGGCGCTACGCTGCTTCACAGTCTCGTAGGGGCGCTGTTCGCGCCGGGGGCCCTCGACGTTCCTGTCGTGGGGGCCTCGGGGGCGATCGCGGGGGTCATGGGGCTGAGCGCGGTGTGCTTTCTGCGGACGCAGGTGCGGGTGTGGTACCTCGTAGGGCTGTTCCTGTACTGGCGGACGAACGTTGTGGAGATCGGAGCGCCGGTGTTTCTGGGTCTGTGGGTGGGTTGGGAGCTGTTCAAGGGCATAGTCTTCACATCCTTCCAGGCGGCTTTCGGAGGCGGGGGCGGGGTTGCTCACTGGGCGCATGTGGGGGGCTTCGGTGTCGGGCTGGGTGTGGCGCTGGCGCTGAAGCTGCGCAAGCGTGTCGTGCGAACGGACGTGGTGGATGGGCGGCGGCCTGCGATCGGTCAGTTCGAGGCCTTTGCGCAATCCGCCGAGATCGAGAAGATGGTGCAGCAACATCCCGAGGATGCGGAAGCGTGGTACGCGCTGGGCCGGGCGCGGCTGATGAGCGGGCGGCCCGAGAAGGCGGGGGAGGCGTACGCGCGGGCGTTGGAGCTGTTCTTGAGGCAGCGCCAGGAGGAGGGTGCGGTTCGGGCGTACGACGGGTTGAAGGAGCACGGGGAGGGGGCTGCGGTGGCGGAGGAACTGCGTTTTCCACTGGCCTGCGCCTTGGCGGAGAGAGCACACCCGGAGGATGCGTTCAGGCTGTTCCGGGAGCTGGCGCGGGAGGGGCCGAAGGGGCCGCAGACGGAGACGGCGCTGGTGCGGGCGGGGGAGATCGCGAGCAGTCTCCCTGGGTATGCGCAGTATGCGCGGGAGAGCTTTCGCAGGCTGCTCGACGAGTACCCCTATGGGCCGTGGCGGCACATCGCGTTGAAGCGCCTGAAGGAGCTGGAGGCGACGGCGGATTCACCGGGGAGTGGGAGCGCGGCGACGGAGCGACCAAGTGCGATAGACGAAGACGTCCGGCATTTGGGCGGACCGCCGGGCGAGGGCGATGCCGTTGTCTGACCTGGGGGCGGGTGGGACGTGCCCGGTGTGTGGGGCGAGGAGGGGCGCTGGGGAATACACGACGGCCCGGAGCCACTGAGGGCGCTGGGGCGGGACTGAGCACCCGCCCCGGTCGATCCGAGCGAGCCCGCAGAACGGGGCTCGAAAGAAGACCTACTTGGAGCAGGACTTCTTGGTCTGCTTCTTCTCAGTCTCGCAGGTCTGCTTCTTCTCCGTTTCCTTCTTGTCTTTTTTCGATCCACAGCATCCCATGGGTGTCACTCCTCTTTTGGGTGCACGTGTGCGCATGTGCGCAGGGTTGACTATTCCCCGGCAGGAGTATGCCGTCAAGCCTGGGTGTGTGAAAAGAGCGCGAGACGGGGGTTCGGAGGAGATATCCGGCAGCGCCGGGCCGCTCGTGGTGAACGGAGTGAATGAACTCGTCTTCCTGCTGGGAGAAGGGGCGCTTTGTGTGTCGGAATGGCCGGGATGCTCGAAGGATATTGGTGGTGTGGTGTGGCAGTAGAGAAAGTGGTGTAAACACTATGCGACCGCCGATGCCGCCGAAGACAGATCAGGAGCCCGTATCTTCCGAAGGCCTGCCGCCGGAGGTGGATGGTTGGCTCAGGGAGACCGTGCCGGGTGAAGAGGTGCGGGCGGTGCAGCACGTGGACCTGCACGGGCCGGGGCACTTCGGCGACGCCTGGGTGATCGCCACCGAGGACTCCCTGGTGTCCGTGAGATGGGACTCGGATGGGCTGAAGCTGGGGGTGCGGGTGCCGCTGGAGGAGGTGGAGCGACTCGAGCTGAGCGAGTTCGTGGGCAACGGCCGCCTGGAGGTGACTGCGAACGGGCAGAGCAAGGCGCTGGCGCGCTTCACCCGGTCGCTGGCGAGAGATGTGGAGGTGACGGGGAGGGAGATTGCACGGCTCGCCAGTGAGAAGCGGGGACGCCTGGGGCTGGCGCCGGCGGAGCTCGTCGGAGACGTGGGGGAGCGGGGAGCGGCGCGGTGCGCCATCTGCGGCCGGACGCTTGGGCGGGAGGGGGTCTGTCCCGAGTGCCTCGACCGCACACAGCTCGCCTGGCGCATGCTCGGCTTCGTTCGCCCGTACCTCGCGTTCGCTCTCCTCGGCCTCTTCCTAGCGGGTGTCGCGACCTTCGTCGGTCTCCTGCCGCCACTGGTCACCCGCTACCTCATCAATGAGGTAATGCTGGGCGGCGCCTACGACCGTCTCGCCCCGGCCATCTGGCTTCTGCTCGGCATTTACGTGGCCCGTTCCGTTTTCAGCTACTGGCGCGCGTACCTGCTGGCCTGGCTGGGCCAGCGCGTCGTCGCCGACGTGCGCTCCATGACCTATCGCCACCTCCATCAGCTCGCCGTCGGCTTCTACGAGCGCCGCCAGACCGGACAGCTCATGTCCCGTCTCACCCACGACACCGGTCACATCCAGGACTTCGTCGCCGACTACCTCCAAGAGATGGTGGTCCAGGTCTTCACCGTCATCATCATCCTCGCCATCATGCTGAAGATGCAGGCCACGCTGACCCTGCTGACCCTTCTTCCGATACCGCTCATCGTCCTTACCACCACCTTCATCCGGACTCGCGTCCGCCGCTACTACCGCAGCGCCCGCCGGCGCATGGGCGGCATGCAGGCCGTCCTCGCCGACGCCATCCCGGGCGTGCGCGTGGTCAAGGCCTTCGCCCAGGAGGACCGTGAGGTCGAGCGCTTCGACATCCGCAACGAGGGCTACACCCAGACGAGCATCCAGGCCGCCCGGCTCCGCGCCGGCTTCATGGCCACCATCGCCCTCATCACCTCCATCGGCTCGCTCGTGGTCTGGGCTTACGGCGGCAAGCTCTACTTCCAGCGCGACATCGACCTGGGCACCATCGTCGCCTTCACCGCCTACCTCTGGCAGCTTTACGGACCCATCGGCCAGATCAGCAATATGTTCGAGCGCTTCCAGTTCGCGGCGACGGCGGCGGAGCGCGTCTTCGAGGTGCTCGACACCCAGCCCGAGGTGGACCGCTCCCGCGAGCGCCGGCACGCCGGCGGCATCAAGGGCGGCTTCAAGTTCGAGCGCGTGTACTTCAGCTACGAGGACGGCGAGCCGGTGCTCTTCGACATCAACCTCGAGGTCGAGCCCGGCGAGATGATCGGCCTCGTCGGCCGCACGGGCGTCGGCAAGACCACCATCGTCAACCTGGTCTGCCGCTTCTACGACCCCGACAGCGGCAGCATCTATGTCGATGGCCACGACCTCCGCGAGTACGACCTCCGCTCGTGGCGCAGCCAGATCGGCATGGTCCTCCAGGAGCCCTTCCTCTTCCACGGCTCCATCGCGCAGAACGTCGCCTACGGCCGCGCCGACGCTTCCGAGTACGAGATCATCGCCGCGGCGAAGGCGGCCAACGCCCACGACTTCATCATGGCCACCTCCGACCGCTACGACTCCCAGGTCGGCGAGCGCGGCGTCCGTCTCTCCGGCGGCGAGCGCCAGCGCATCTCCATCGCCCGCGCCATCCTCCACAACCCGCGCCTCCTCATCTTCGACGAGGCCACCTCTTCCGTGGACACCGAAACCGAGATGCTCATTCAGGACGCCATCCAGCGCCTCGTCTCCGGCCGCACCACCTTCGCCATCGCCCACCGGCTCTCCACTCTCCGCAACGCCAACCGCATCGTCGTCCTGGAGGAGGGCCGCGTCGCCGAGGTCGGCAGCCACGAGGAGCTCATGAAGATCGGCGGCCCCTACTCCCGCCTCGTCAATGCCCAGACCAGGCTCACCCCTCAGATCGTCGGCGTGGACGCCGAGCAGGAAGACTCGAAAGGCGCAGGGGCAGGCGGAAATGACTGATAGCGAGCGCGAGCAACAGGCGCGACACGCGGCCGACACCTTCGACATCATCGATCCCGAAGACGTTCAGTTCCGGCACAACGATGATGGGCTGGTCGAAGCCGTGCTCGGCGATGGAAGCGTGCACTCCGGCATCAGGGTCGCCCCCGCTTTTCCCATCACGCGGCCCAATAGCTTTCTCTATCTCTTCGACAGCGACGAGAAAGAGCTCGGCCTCGTCGTCGATCCTCGCCGGCTCGACCGCGAATCCCGCGACATCCTCCTCGACCAGGCCGACCAGGCCTACTTCATGCCCCGGATCACTCGCATAATCAGGGTGGAAGAGAGGATGGGGATGGGGATCGCCCGGTGGGAGGTGGAGACCGACCGGGGCTGGAGCAGCTTCGACGTGGTGTCCCGCTCGGAGTCGGTCTGGTTCGTCGGGCGCAACCGCATCGTGATCCGAGACGCGGACGGCAACCGCTATCTGATAGAGGATCTGACCGCGCTCGACCGAAGAAGCCGTCGCCTGGCGGATCTGTACATCTGACGATGTATAGAGTTTCTTGCATTATGGGTAGGAGCACCCATAGTGCAAGAAACTGTGCAGCGCACGACGTGAGGCCCACATAGCAGATTCTCTTGCATTACGGTCGTAACCGTAATGCAAGAGAATCCGTAGCGGGCCGCGGCTGGCGCCGCGGAAGCGCTTCGCTCGCCTTCGTCGAGGGCATTCACCCGTTCATCGTGCGGTTGTTCGGGGAGGTGCGAGTGGGTTTCCTCGGCCTCACGACGTCGGCCTCGGCCGAGTATCCGCACCTGGAGGGTTGGACGGTCGGCGATCCCATGGAAGCCGCCCGGAAGTGGGTCGCCAAGGCGCGGAAAGAGTGCGACATCTTGATTGCGGTGACGCACCTCGGCGCTCGGGGGGACATGGCCTTGGCGGGGGAGGTCGAGGGGATAGACGCCATCGTCGGAGGGCACTCGCACACGTTCATGTCGGAGCCGTTACTCGTGCCGAATCCGCAGGGGGTGGAGGTGCCCATCGCGCAGGCCGGGGAGAACGGTGTCGTGCTCGGGCGGCTGGATCTGGTGTTCCACAAGCAGGGGGAGGACGGATGGCGGGTGGCGGAGGCGAAGGTTCAGCTTATCCCCATCGACCGGTCGTATCCCCAGTCGCCGGCGGTGGCGCGGGTGCTGAACAGGTATCTGACCGAGAGCGAGGATGCACTCGGGGGTCAACCGGCGTTGGCGCCGGCGGGGTGAGAGCGCGGCGGAGAGTCAGTCCCCCCGGAGCAGCTCTGTGATGATGGGCTTGATGGCACCCCAGTCGCTGGAGGCGGCGTATTTCGCGGGGGCGCCGTCGTCGGTGAGGCGAAGTCGGCCGTCCTTCTCGACGAAGACCCGGAGGTCCTGGAAGCCGAAGAGGTCTTCGCGGAGGAGCGACAGGAGGCTGATGGCGTCGAAGAGGGTGAGGGGCGCGGTCTCGGGATCGGCGTGCCATCCCGGCTGCTGGCGGTAGAGGCGGTAGCAGTCGAGAAGGAAGGCCGAGGCGGGATCGCCGGGGTCGAGGATTGCTTCCGCTTCCTGCCGAGGGAGGGTATCGCGGCAGGCTTCGATTCCGACCACCCGCGGGGCGAGTCGCTCGAACACGACGCGGGCGGCCGCGGGATCGCACTGGATGTTGTACTCGACCCCCTGCTCGAGCTGTCCCGCCATGCAGGTTACCGATACCCAGCGTTCTACGATGCCGGGATGCCGGTCGGTCAGCCGGGCGGCGTTGGTGAGCGGGCCGATGGTCAGAAAATGAAAGCGTTGGGGGAGGGCGACCATGGCCTGGGCGATGGCCTCGATGCGGGCGTCGTCCTCCTCCGGGGAGACCGGTTCGAGTGGTGGCGCGAGCTGGGCCTGAGCCGGGACGTCGTTTCGCTCGTCCCGACGCCCGTCGAAGGATGCCATGGCTCCCGGCAGGACGGGGACCCTCGAGGCGCCGCCGCGCTCCAGGATTTCCCGAGCCAGCCAGACTCTGGCTTCGACCCTGCGAAAGACCGTGGAGATGCCGACCACGTCGATGTCCGGATGGCGCAGGGCGCAGAGGAGCGCCACCGCATCATCGATATCGTCGCCGATGTCAGTGTCAATCCAGACGGGAACCATAGCAGTTAGGTATTCGACAGGTGAAGGCTAAGCTCCTCGCGGTCGCGATCGGCCGGGGAAGGCACGGAGGCTGCCCGGCTTCGAGTAGGCCGCGGGCTGATTGGGCGCGGCCTCTCGACTCCGCTCCGGGGCGCCGGCGCGCGCTGGCGCCCGGCGCGAGCCTATCCCTCTTCTATCGTCGGCGCTCGCTCGATGCGGGGGTCTGTGAAGGTATCGGACTCGTCTCGGCTCGTGGTCGAGAACTCCGAGACGATTACTCCCTCGGGTCCCGCCTGGAACCAGTGGAGCGTGTCGGAGGGGATGGTGCACTGCTCGCCGGGATTGAGCTCGACTTCGTGGAAAACGGTGTAGCAGCTCTCGCTCCCTTGGGGGAGGCGCGCCTTCGGGGAGGGGGTGGGTTCGCCCTCCGAGTAGATCCAGACCTTGCCCCAGCGGCAGCGGAAGGTTTCCAGCTTCCCGGGGCCGCCGGATACGGGCGGGTGTCGGTGCTCGGGGCAGGTCTGCCCGGGGAACATGACGATCTCCTTGGCGCAGTAGGAGTCGTTGTTTATGTAGACGACGAGCGTGAGGCCGGTCCGCTCGAACTCGCCCAGCCCGAGGTCAATGACCTCGAGGTCCTCTCGCTCCTGAGGTGTTATGGCGATTGCTGCCTTGGCGAGCATCTCGAACGCGCGCTTTTGGGCGCTCGCCACCTGGTTTCTCTTCATCGTGTTCCCTCTCTTCCTTGTGATTCAGTCGGCACGGCAGGTCTTCTTCTCATCCGACTTTATGAGGTCCCACCGCCCGCTAGAAGACCTCGAAGGGGTTTTCTCCCGCGTAGAGCATCGTGTCGGGCAGCGGAACGTTGATGTCTTCGATCCCGAGGAGGTGCACCGCGTCGAAGAGCGCCTTGCCGCAGTCGGCGAAGGCGACGGCTCCGTGGTGGGGGAAGCGCTTGCCGATGAGGGCGTGGCGGTAGAAGCGGGCGAAGTTGGGGATGGCGAAGATGCCGATGCCGCCGAAACTGCGCGGGTCGATGTCGAGGATGTTGCCGGGGGCGATGTAGCTGAGGAGTTCGTTGTCGGCGTTGCCCTGGAGCCGGAAGAAGGTGGCGGGGCCGGCGCGGAGCTGGCCTTCGAGGGTGCCGCGGGTGACGTCGGGCTCTTTGGATGGGTCTTCCATGAGCCGGTTCATGATGAACTGGAACTTCAGCTCGCAGCTCTTGAGGCAGCAGCTCGGGGTGTTGCCGCAGTGGAAGCCCATGAAGAGGTCTTCGGGGGCGGCGCCCTTGAGGTCGGTATTGGCGTCGATCATGTCGGCGGGGACGGAGTTGTTGATGTCGAGAAGGGTGGGCGGCACGCCGCTGGATAGGTAGCACATGTACTCGCTCAGGGCGCCGTAGAGGTCGACCTCGCAGGCCACCGGGACGCCGCGGGTCGCCAGCCGGGAGTTGACGTAGCACGGCACGAACCCGAAGGCCTGCTCGAATGCGGGCCAGCACTTGTTGGCGAAGACGGCGTACCGGCGAGAGCCGAGGTTGGCCTCGGCGAAGCGTGTGAGGGCCACCTCGAAGCGGGCGAGCTTCGGGAGAAGATCGGGGTAGGGGTTCCCGGCGCCGAGCTCATTGGCCATGTCCTTGGCGGTGGCGGCGACGTCGGGGTCGTCCTCGCTCATCTCCTGGTAGAGGACGTACATGTCGAGCTCGCTGTTTTCCATGACCTCGACGCCGAGGTCGTAGAGGGGTTTGATGGGTGCGTTGCAGGCAAAGAAGTCGTGGGGGCGGGGTCCGAAGGCGAGGATCTTGAGGCCGCTGACGCCGAGGACGACGCGGGCGACGGCGGCAAAGTGGGCGATCTTCGGGGCAAGCTCTTCGGGCAGGCCGACGGGCATCTGGGGGATGTAGAGACGGACGCTGCGGAGCCCGAAGTTGTAGGAGGCGCTCAAGAGTCCGCAGTAGGCGTCGCCGCGCCCGCCGACGAGGGATTCCTTGCTCTCTTCGGCGGCGGCGCAGGCCATGACGGGGCCGTCGAAGCGCTGGGCGAAGATGGAGAGGGGGCCCTCGGGGCCGAAGTTGCCGAGGTAGATCACGGCGGCGTTGGCACCGGCGCTCTGGCACTCGGAGAGGGCGTTGACCGCGTCCTGCTCGCTCTCGATGATGGTGGGACAGACGAAGGGGTCGATGCCGAGTGCTTTGCAGGCTTTGGCCAGTTTATCGCGACGCGTCCGTGAGAGCTCGATGGGGAAGCAATCGCGGCTCACTGCCACAAGCGCGAGCTTGACCTCGGGCGCGTTCGGGATGGTCGTCAGTTCCATGTACCTTCTCCTTTGAGACTGCGGGCAGCGGCAGAAGAGTCCAGGAGTTCGAGTTCGGCGTTCGTGCGTTGGCTCCCTTTTCTAGCCGCGTTCCTGTATGGCGTCCGGGTGGACGGCGGCGCAGCCGATATCGACCGGTCCCTGCGACGGGAGCGGCGTCCCGTAGAAGTCACGATGTCCCATGTCGGGGATCCTGATTCCCGCGCGGCGGCACGGGGAGTCGGGCCGAAGGTGGAAGTTGCGGGCGCTGAGATCGGCGAGCATCGGATCGGCGGCGATGTCACCTTCGGCGCCCATCAGCTTGGCCCATTCCTTTAGGCTGCGGATGTCCTTACCGTCGGGGGCGAAGCTCGGCTCCCCTCTGAGGCGGTGGTAGAGGTTGTGGCGGAACTGATTGCCGGTGATGTCGAAGTCGGACTTCACCAGGGGGATGTCCTCGGGGGAGTCGATGAGAAAGATGTTGTTGGCGATGAGGTTGTCGCGCGCGTCCACCTTGCTGGTGACAAACTTGACCGGGGAGGCGCTGCGAGTGATGCAGGTGTTGTTGTAGATCCGGCAGTCGACGTTCTGCCAGAAGTGAATGCTGGCGTAGTCGTTCTGGAGACCGTCGTTGACGGAGACGTTGTAGCGGCAGACGCAGCCGGCACAGGGCCAGTGCTCGGGGTCGAAGGAGCAGATGAGGTAGCCCGCGCCCTCGTTGTCGTGGGAGTAGTTGTACTGAAGCACGCAGTCGATACACCCGCCGTCGAGATCGAAGCCCCCGCCGTCACCACCTCGGCCGCCGGTGCGGTTGTCGTAGGCGTGGGAGTGCTGGATGACGCAGTTCTTCGCCCAGGCGTACCAGATGCCCACGGGGCTGTGGTCCTCGGGGTCGACGCCCTGCCCGGTGCGGTAGGCGGTGCAGTGTTCGATGACGCCGTTGTTGCCGCAGAAGGGGACGATTCCGTCGCCGCCGATGTCGTGGACGACGACATGCGCGATGCGGAAGCCGGCGAAGAAGTCGGTGCCGTAGTTGGGGTGTGACCAGAACTGGATTCCGCAGCTCGCGTCGTGGATTTCGCAGTGCTCGACGAGGGTGTCGGTGAAGACGGTCTTCACGGGGCCGGTCGCCTGGAGGAAGATGCCGGGGCCGGAGGTGTGGTGGATGAGGCAGTCGTCGATGGTGAGGCCGTCGCACGGCTCTTCCTGCCTGAGGAAGATGCCGCAGGTGCCGCCGTTGATCTTGCGCGTGGGGTTGAGGTCGTTGCTGCTTGTCAGTTCGAGCCCGGTGATACGCCAGCCGGAGACGGGTTCGTCTGCGGTGATGGCGTGGTCGCGGCCGCCGTTGATGCGGGGGCGGGGGCCGTCGCCATAGGCGCCGAGGGTGATACGGTTGTCGGCGGGGGCTCGGCCGCGCAGCTTCAGGCCCTCATTCCAGGCTCCCCCTCGGAGGAGCAGGAGGCGAGATCCGGGCTTGAATGTCTCCTCGCTCGCCCGCGCAAGCGTCTTCCAAGCCTTGTCCGGGCTGGTGCCGGGGTTGGTGTCGTCGCCGTCAAACGGGTCGACATAGAAGGTCATGTGGGGCACTCCCTTTCGTGCGTGGGCCGGCGGCCGCCGGCTTGGTCTTTGCGGTTGTGCGCTCTCTAGGCGGCGCCCAGTTCGATCACGGTCAGTGAGTCCGGGGGGAGAGAGAGCCGGGTCTCGCCGCCCTGGACAGGAAGGGGCTCGGGCCCTGACCAGATGGGCCGCAAATCGTCGGGGCCCTTGCCCCTCCACGTCCAGGTCCGTGCCGAGTGGGCGTGAAGAGTACCTTTCGCGATAAGGGCAGCGTCACGCGAGGAGACGTCTTTGTTTATGAGGAAGACGCTCAGCCGCCCGCTGTCTGCGGAGTAGCTGGCGAAGGTGCGCATGCGGGCGGGCTCGGTGATGCGGACCATGGTGTCGTTGAGAAAGCGGCTCCAGATGGACAGGGCGGTGCCGGTCGGCTGGAGCTGGTTGCTATCGTCCACGGCATCCCAGAGGCTTGGGGTGTCGGGTGGAGGGGTGACCCAGCGGGTGTTCCAGAGCTGGGCCATGTCGACCCTGTCGAGTTCGAGGAGCGTGCCGAAGATGTCGAAGTCGACGAGGGCATGGCCAAGGTCGTTGACCTTGGGCCACCCGCCCTCGGACCAGTCGGCGGCGTTGAGCTCTGTGACCGCAAGACGGAGGCGATCGGCGAAGCCGGGAGGACCCCACTTCTCGGCGGCGCGCAGAGGGCTGGTGGCGTCTCTCTCGGCCTCGGGATATCCGGGTCCGTGGTCGCGGTAGGTTTCGTAGGTGCCCCACCGCCAGCACGAGTAGACGTGGACGGCGGCGAAGTCGATGTGATCGGCGGCGGTCTCGAACACGACCTTCCACCAGGGGGTGTCGCTCGTTGCGGCGTGACGTCCGCCTCCGTCGGCCCGAGGCGGGCCGTTGGCGCCTATCTTGATGGAGGGATCGACGCTCTTCATGGCGGTGGCGAAGTCGACGAGATCTCGGGCGTAGTCGTGAGGGCTTACGGTCTCGTCGATGTATCCCTCGTTGCCGATCTCCCAGTACGTGACCCCGTAGCGGTTCTTCTTGTTGGCGTACTCGACCCAGGCGGCGGCGGTCTCGATGAGACGTTGGCGGGTGACCGTGCAGCCGGGGGCGAAGAGAGCGTCGTAGCAGGCCACGACGGTCGGCTCGGCTCCGACGGCCCGGCAGAGCTGGATGAAGTCGTCGAAGTCGAGGAGGCGGACCTGCCAATCGCCGTCGGACCCCGTGAGGGGGCGCTCGCGGCCTTCGCGTGGGCCGCAGGCGAGGGTGGGCTGGGGCCGCTCGAAGGGGGGCACGGACCAGAGATGGTTGTCTGACTTATCTCCTCCCGGGAAGCGGAGCGAGCGGACTCCCATCTCCTTGAGTGCCTCCGCAAGGGGCCGCGTCCCCGGCGGCCGGTTGGCGTCGTGGTCGACCAGGTAGTCGATGTTGATGCCGATCACGCGCGGGTCGACGCGGCGTATGGTGGTGGAGACGTCAACCTCGATAGAGTGCATTTCATAACCCTTACTCGCCTGGCTGTCCGCTAGAGACGCTGGCATGAAATGCGCCTGCTGGACCCTGGCGGCTTGTGCTGCTGTTCCATGACCTCAGATGGAGGTTATGGAACAGCTTCTAGTCACATCGGCCATGCTCGCGCAGTCTTTCTTTCGAGTCGATGAGGCGCCTGGCTAGTCGAGCTTGATGACCGCAACGCCGTAGGCGTCGAGCTCGATCGCCTTTCCCGTCGTCTCCCCGGTGAGAAGCTCTTTCTTTCCTGACGCAACAGGCACGCTCTTCCGCTCTTCGGTGTGGTTGACGAGGAACAAGAGCTTCCTCTTCCCGTTCTGGCGGAGGGTGACTTCCACGCCGGGGGGCGGCGCCAGGGGCGGCTCCACCTTGGCGCCTTTCAGGATTTCCGCGATGAGGAGGTCGTAGAAGCCCTCTTCTCTGGCGATGGTGCCGAGGTAGTAGGCGAGCCCGTCGCCGAAGCGGTTTCGGGTGGCGGCGGCGAACTCCCTGAGGTGCCACTGGTCGAATCCGGCGAGCACCTCCGAGCCCTGCGGCGAGATCCAGTCGGCGTACTCCACCGCGGTAAAGGCGCCTTCGATGCCGGTCTTGCCGACGATGCGGTACTCCGTTGCCTCATCCATCGCCTCGTACTCCTCGATGGTGATGCCGAGGGCGTCGCTCAGGAGACCGGGGAGCGTGCGCTCGTGGCAGAGGTTGGTCTCGTCTTTCACACCGAAGCGACAATCGGCGAGCAGGACGCCGCCGTTCTTCACGTACTCGGAGAATCGAGCGGCGAGTGCATCGGGGACGATGGTGAGTTCGGGCGCGATGACGAGTCGATACTGCGAGAGGTCTTCGGTGGGCTTGATCATGTCGACGCCGACACCCGCCCTGAAGAGGGCGCGGAAGTAGCGGGACATGGCGGCGTGGTAGCTGTTGCCGACGAAGCCCGGCTGGATCTGGAGGGCCCAGATGTTCTCGTAGTCGCAGATGATGGCGACGTCGGGCTTGACGGTGGTTCCCTCGACCTCGCCGGCCAAGGCATGGAGCTCTTTGGCGGTCTGGGCGGCTTCGCGGTAGCGGCGGAGAGGTTTGCCGTCGTGCCCGAGGAGGCCATGCCAGTACTGCTCGCGCCCGGCGGTGCAGGTGCGCCAGCGAAACCAGACAATGCCGTCGGCGCCGTTGGCCACCTGCTGAAAGGCTATCTTTCGGATCTCGCCTGGGTGGGGGTTGCGCCCGAAGCTCGACCAGCCGCCGGGCCCGGCGGTCTGCTCCATGATCCAGACGTTCTTCCGCTTGAGACCCCGCATGACGGCGGCCGCGGCCGAGGAACCGTAAGCAATGGCTGGCTTTCCCCAGACCGGGTAGTTGTCCCAGCTCACGTGGTCGAGGTCTTCGGCGAGGGCGTAGTAGTCGAGGTCGCTGAAGAGGCCCATGAAGTTGTGGGTGAGGAAGTGGTTGGGGCAGACCGCCCGCAGGATGGCGACCTGATCGCGCTGGAAGCGGACGTTGAGGTGGGAGTAGTAGCGCTGCCAATCCAGACAGAGGCTCGGGTTGTGGGTGCTGAGGTGGCCCTCACCGGCGAGGCGCCAGCCCGAGCCGGTTCCCGAGGGGATCTGGATTTCGCCCCAGGTCGTGTACCTGTGCGACCAGAAATGGGTCCCCCAGCGGCGGTTGAGCTCATCGAGCGTTTCATACCTGGCGCGCAGCCAGTCCTGGAAGTCGGCCCGACAGGTCTCGCAGAAGCAGACCGGGCCGCCGAACTCGTTGTCGGTCTGCCAGCCGATGACGTTGGGCGTATGCTTGAAGTGCTCTGCCATCGCCCGGGTAATGCGCTCGCTCAGAAGGCGGTAGGCCCCGGAGGTGAAGCAGTTGTTCTTCCGCACCCCCCAGACGGTCCGCTTCCCGGCCGGCCCCATGGCCATGACCTCGGGATACTTGCGGGGGACCCAGGCGGGCATGGTGGCGGTAGGAGTGGAAAGGAGCGCGGAGATCCCGTGCCGGGCCAAGACATCGAGCGCCTCGTCGAGCCAGCCGAACTCGAACTTTCCCTCTGTCGGCTCGATGTTGACCCAGGCGAACTCGGCGAGGCGGACGACGTTGAACCCCGCCTCCTGCATCAGCTTCGCATCGATGTCCCAACGCTGGCGAGGCCAGTGCTCCGGATAGTAGTCGACTCCAACGTACATGCTGTCCATCCTTCCGCGCAGCTCTGGAGGCTGCGCTCTTGTTGCCTGCGCTCCGCCCAAGCAGCCAAGGCGGCAGGAGCTCTGCCGCCTTGGCATGTCTCATCTATATCCGGCCGCGGCTCAGCATCTGAATGGTCGCCCAGAGGCCGCCGTTCACGAGGTCGCCAACAATGAGCCCGATGGCGAGCGGTATGGTCGCGCGGAAGAGCCGCAGGCCGCCGTAGCGAATGACAAGGGTTTTGGATGCCCAGCCGATGAGGAAGGGAACGAACCACCAGTGGGAGCCCCACGTGTTGGCGGCGATGTAGCCAACGGGATGGAACGGCCACCACCAGAACTTCAGGCGCATCATCCCGAGCAGCACCACGGCCGCAGCCCCCGCCAGCATGGCGATAAGGCCGTTGACATCCGTATTGCTGAGAGCCGGATCGGTGAGGAACGAGACGATACGGCCGCCGTCGTTGATGCTCTGCGGACCGAGCCAGCCGCTCCGGCTGGCATTGAGCCCGAACCATCCGTAGTGGTAGACCCCGACCATGAAGATGAAGACCCCCACGACGAGCGAAATGAGGAAGCCACCGAGCATCCCCCATGCCAGCCGGCGAGCGTTGAGCTGCCCCGCGTGCGCCACCTTGAAGGCCTCCAGCGCGCTGCCCGGAAAGACCTCGGAGGAGGTGCCGAAGCCCGGCGTGTAGGCCCACCGCATGGTCACGAGCGTGACGAGCTCGCTGACGCGGAAGACCCGGCTGCCCAAGGGAATCATCGCCACGTCCTGGATCTGGAGGGGAAAGGCGAGGAAGCTCAGTCCCGTCTCCGCGCGCAGCCGCGCCCAGACGGCAAAGTATCCGACCGTCACTGCCACGAGCAAGACCCCGAAGAGCAGGCGGCAATTGGCGGCCCGGAAGAAAGCAACCATGAAGGCGGCCGACAGCACGAGCCCGATTAGGGCGGCCCGATAGGTCAATGGCTCGTCGGCGTCCGCGCGACCCGACTGGCGGCTGAAGGCGATCCGGAAGGCCCGGGCCAGATGCTTGCGGGCGATCCATAGAACCCACGCGGCCAGGGCGAGCACGGCCCCTGCGCCTTGGTGGTAGGGCGCGGGAAAGGAGGTGCCCCACCAGTCTTCGGGGCGCATGGGGGTGGCTCCGGCGGCGATGGCGATGACCGTGAGCAGATGGCGAATGACGGTGAAGAACCAGACCGAGAAGGAGAGCTCCTTGGGGATCAGATAGGCGATGGCGATCATCCAGGGCCAGAGGAGGATGGTGATCCCTCCGATCCCGGCCAGCGGGCCCACGCGCTGCCAGGGGATGAGGTCATACAACGATATCGGGATGCTTGGGATCGCCGGAATCTTCTGGGAGAGCGTGCTCACGAAGTTGACGGAGAACGCGATGAAAAGACCAATCCAGAAGGCCCAGGAGCCGGTGAGCCGGCCGCGGGGGGCTCCCATCCCCGCCCGTCCGCCGGTCACCATCTCCAGCGGAATCTGCGCCAGTGGAAACGTCAGCCGCTCGTGGGTGACCCACTGTCGCTGAAGGAGCGACATGAGGCAGAAGGTGCAGATGAAGAGAGCGAACAGAAATCCCGCCCAGGCGGCAAGCGGCGTCCACCAGAGGGACCAGGGCACCGAAGCCTGGCCCTCGAAGAAGCCCTCGACGGCGGCTTGGTCGGTGGGAGCGTACCACGCGGGCAGGTGCTGAAGGAACATCGTGTCCCAGTCCGGCCGCGCCCGGGCAGTGTAGTAGTAGGCGATGTTCTTGACGAGCATCCAGCAGAGGACGGCGTGCGATAGAACGGGCGCGCCGATGAGGACGATGCAGTACACAGACAGCAACTCGCGGCGGGTGAAGCCGGCCCGCCGCAGCACCGGCAGGCTCAGGAGCAGCGCTGCCAGCAAGAGCAGCACGACGGGGACCACCGCGGGCATACCGCTGGCGAAGTACCAAATGCCAT
>Ga0307377_10001206_pt1 | contig 33829 bp, 45 predicted proteins | sample TR3MG_FD_202535 | JGI IMG/M metagenome (GOLD analysis project Ga0307377, IMG submission 202535) | Soil microbial communities from Risofladan, Vaasa, Finland - TR-3 | ecosystem: Environmental > Terrestrial > Soil > Coastal area > Acid sulfate soil | place: Finland: Risofladan, Vaasa | collected... | reverse complement strand
TTGTTGATTCATCAAACAAACGATCAAAATCGAATCCGACCATGATTTTTTGTGTTGTTGAATCTGTCGCGAACATCAATTTTGGATCGAATGACGAGTTGTCAACCGGAATTGGAAACAATTCGTCACCAACTTTTGAACCGATTAAATTTCCGTTCACGTCAACAATAAACACACCAAAATCAACACATCGTGATTTTCTTAATTTACCCAAAAATTCCGGCGTTGAATCTTCCGCCCATAATTCACCGGCAAATGATCGTTTCCCTTGACGAATGAAAACCATTCGACCGCTATTCGCCTCTTCAAATATCGAATCCGCTTTTGGCAATTCAACATTTTCGAATTTAGGCAATGGAAACCATCGTTTTGATGGATCCGGTTGATTAACTAAATCGGACCAATTTGGAATTGGTGCCAACAAATTAATTGAATTTTTCACACCATCGTTTCCCACTAATGGCGTCAAAATCAACGTTGACGTCACCGATTGAAACGGAACACAATTTGGACGTCCGGTGTTGGATAATCCAACTTTGCAATCACATACATTCATAATTTCTAGTTTTTAATTTTTATTAACAAATACAATTTTCTTTAAATTTCGACAATGTGAATTCCAATTTTAAACCGGACAAATTCGCGTCCAATACATTTTGCAAAACACCATTGTCATTTTCTGTTCCGAATCTCGAAAATGTTCGGATTCGATATTCATCAACGTTTTCAAATTCGCGTTTTCTGTTTATTGTTTCAATGAATTCAACCAACAAACGTTCCATCGGTTCCACAACTTGTTCACGATGATCAATTGTGTAATATTGTGATGGATCGGTTTCATCCAAAAAAAACAATTCAACATTAATTGTTCGTTGATAACTCGAACCACGTCCAAAAATCGTTTCCGAAATCAATTCCAACATCCATATCAACGGCAATTTTTCGGTCAAATCGTTGTCCGCAATGGTCCATTCACGATTTGTTGCCAATTTGGTACCGGTTATATAAAACGGATTTTTTATATAAAACAATCCGTTCAAATCGTTCAAATGACCAACCGGAACCGCAACAATCCATTCGTCACGTTTTATTTCAGTCACAATAAATTCACCATCTGTCGAAACAACTTTTTGTCCGACGCGCAACCATTTTGTTTTGCACACGAACGTTTTTTGTTCCAACGCGTCAAATTCACCAACAATTGAATTGTCGATGTCATCCACAATGGATTGAATTATTTTTGTGACATCCTTCATGACCAATAAATTGTTCGAACACCAACACCATTGAATTCACGATAATTGGATGAATTGTCACACATGAATTTTTGAATGTTTTGAAAATTCATCACCGCGTCATTGTAACGCGTCAACAATGTTGTTTCGAACATTTGAATCGTTTCCGAATTTTCACCAACCGGCTTGACGTTTCCGTTCACCGACATTTGCGAAATAAGGTCACGAACATATTCAAAATAAATAAATCCCTTCAACATTTCAATAATTCCATCGGATGAAACAATTCGACATCCATCATCGTAATCAAACGATTCAAACACATCAACAAATCGTTGTGTTTGTGGTTGTCCATTGCTCAAATCCGATTCAAACAATCCAAACAATTCCGCGCCGAACAATTTTAACAAATAACGTTTTTCAAATTTGTCAATGTACGATTGAATTTTTGGTTGTTCATAAATTCCACCATGCAATTCAAATTTTCCTTTGCCGAAATCCGAAAATGTTATGTTTAAAATTGACATTGTTCAATGTTTTTAATTAACCGGATCAAACGTTTTGATCCGGTTTTTTTGTTGTTCTTTTTTTGCGTGTTGTTGGTTTCGTTTCTGTTTCCAAAATTGATTCAACAACAACGCGTTTTTTATTTTTACCATTGCAATCATCACATTCATCACAATCATCCGAACATCCGGATTTTTTCGGTTCAATGTGAACACATGCGACGCAATTCATCAACAAAAATGTTGACGTTTTTTCATCGACTTGGACAATTTGTCCGACTTCGAATTGTCCATATTTACGAATGATTTTGACTTTTTTCATGATCCGTTGTTTTTGGTTTTTATGGGGCGGTGATTAATGTCAACGCCGTTGCGATGTCATCACACTTCATGAACGCGTTTTCCTCAATTGTTGCAACATGGAATTGAATTCGTTCAACCGCTTTGATTGTCACAACTTCATGTTCGAAATTATCGTTGTTTTCATACGACATTTGCACCTCAACACCTTGACGTTCTAAAATCACACCACGCGTTGAATCAAACACATATAATTCATTTGGCGCAACCAATGGTGATGTCACAACGTTCATTCCGTTCAAAATTGCCGAACCGGTTGAAACGAAATTTGGCAACAAATAATCACCATCTGCGTTTTTCGTGTGTTGAAATTTCACATAATCGTTGTAATTCATTAAAATTGTATTTGCTTCCCAACTATTTTGCGCCCCAAACGTATAAATTTGCGCTTTCATTGCACCGGTCAATTCTGCAATTGTCGGAAACGTAAACGCGCCGGTAAAAGGTGCCAAAACGTTTGCCGGATCAAATATTGACGCAATCGAATCGATTGACAAAATATCACCAACACCCAACAAAATTTCAGAATCTTCAACCAATTTCACCGATGATTCAACCAAATTTTCGATTTCCGAAGTAACGAAATTATAGTCATCCATCATGTCAATGCATACATCAACAAAATCACGAATTTTTGCAATCTGTACGGTTCTTACTTTCCATTTTTTTTTCGTGGTGTGCGTTGACGTTGCACACGCTATTACAACCTTTGCGTCACGCGTAACAATATCTTCCTCACGATATTTCACAAATTCCGTTGAAACCGGAACACGACGAAACAAATCAATGATTCGCGTTGCACGAACCGGACGCATTGTTGTGCCTTCAATTTCTTGTGCGTACAATTCGCGACCATCAATGTCAACCGGATTTTGATTTGCTTTAACAATCAACGAAACAACACCGGATTTTTGACCAATGATGTTTTTTATGTTTTCTGCTTTCTCTTTAATCATGTCAAAAACTGACTTTTTTTTCATTGGTTGTTCTTTTTTAGATTCTTTTAATGCGTTGATTTGTGATTCCAATTCAACAAATTTTGTTTTTAATTCGGTTGTTTGATCGGTGTTCGCTTTTGCTTTTAACGATTCCAATTCCGATTTTAAGGATTCAACTTCCTCACTTGTTGCGAAACCATCTTTGATTTCGTCAATCACGTTTTGAATTTTTTCGACAACCATTTCCGGCGTCATTTCTAAATGTTCCATCTTTTATTTTTTTTGATGAATTAATAAATCTACTTTTTCCCAATCGAACGATTTTGATTGTTGTCCAACGGCAAAATGATTTTTGTCAACCGGTTTTGTGTTTACAACTTCAATCAAACGTGCGTTCAAAAACTTCAATTTCATTCCTAAATTATGAAAACGATCATCCGAACCACGTCCATTGTGGATTGATTTGATGACCAAATCCATTTGATTTGTCAATTTGTTTATTTCATTCACTTTGTCATCCATCGATTTCACGACGTCAACAACATTGGTTTGTTCATTTGATCCAAATGTGACCGCAGAACCTTCCCACAACTTTAATTCAGTTATTTGGAAAAAACCGCCGTTTGTTTTTGTTGAATCTTCCGCCCATTTTATTTTGTCCGAAATGTATTGAAATCCAATTGAATGTTCATTGATTATTCCTTCGTCGTAATCTCTTAACGCGTCCTCACCTTTCGTTGATGTTCCCAATTGACCAACCGCAAACAATCCGTTTTCATCTTCATTCAATTCAACAAATTTTCCAATTTGATGTTCCCAATCATGATGACGTAAAAATTGAATTTTGCGGTTTGACGTTGACAATGGACCATTTTGATTGATTGAATTTTTGAATGATCCGTTCAAAATCATGTCATCATCTGAATCAATGTTGTTGAATTTTGATAAATATATTGCGACTTGACGATTTTTTAAATCAATATCTTTGATTTCTGTCAATGATTTTGTTTCGTAATTTTTGAATTCTTTTTTCATTCGTTCGTTGTATTTTTACAAAAATACAAAATTTTTATATGTGCAACAATAAACGAATTTCATCATCTGTCAAATTTAACCCCATTTGAATAATTTTTTCAACGGCGTTTGCGCGTTTTTCCATTGCGTCCGATTGTTCCTTAATGTCATTTTGTAGAACGGCAACATGTGAAAAATCCGGAACCAAATGAACACCGGTTTCCGGCAATTTCCATTGGTTTGAAATGTTGTCATACATTTGTTTGGTTTCCGGTATTATTGTGTCTTGATATGTCATCCGCATACCTTCCCGAACATTTGAAAACGTTGATCCGGATTCCTTTGAAAAAATATGATGTGACATTCCGAACGCGTCAATGATTGCCATTCGATCGGCGTCTAATTCCTCGAACAACATCAAATCCTTTGTTGGAAAATTCATTGGCGTCCAACTGACATTTGATTCGGTCATGATAATTTCATCTTTGTTTCGACGTTTCCAATCGTTCCGAATGGTTTTTCGTTCTTCATCTGTCAACGGCAATGAACCGCCCATGTCGGATTTTTGTGTTGACAAAATTCCCAACGCGGTTAAATTTTCCAACAAAACATTTCGTTTTTTATATTGCGCAACAATATTTGACAACGGATATTTCAATGTTTCAATTCTGTTTGATGGATTGATCAAATTGATTCCATCCGGCGTTGTGAAATACAACATGTCATCGATTAAAATATTTTCGAAATCATTGTCATTGTAGTAAAATTTAAAACCATCAAACAAACCGCCGGAATCCAATTGATTCAAAAAACGTCCGGACAAATCAATTTTGATTTTTGATGTTGGCAATGGAATAATAATGTTTCGATAATCAAACGCCCTTTTTGGTGAATATGCAAAGGCGTTATTGAACAACGCGTCATTGATTGACAATGAAAAAATGACATCCGACCAACTTTGCGATGGATTCGGTTGATCAATAATTTTTTGCAACCATGCATGGTTTTCAATTACATTTCCATTATCATCAACAATTTTTGGTTTTGCGCTTGACATCATTGACGCGCGACGTTCAACAACCGACCGCAATTCCGGAATTGCCAAAAACAACTCAATTGGTTTGTTGGTATCAACCCAAACCGGTTTTTTCGTTCCCCAAAATTCATTTGTTTGATTTCGGTTTCTGTTCCAATCGTTTTTTCCGGACGCCCAACCAAACACCGATGACCAAAAATTGTTTTCCATTTTTATTGATTCGTGTATTTTTACAAAATTACAAAAAAATCACAACTTTGTTTTTTTTATATTATTTCCTTTTATTTCCTTTTATTTCCTTTGTTGCCGTTTGTTCAATTGTGTTGAACACTTGTTTAACACTTGTTGAACGTTTGTTGTCAAATATTAGTGAACATTGATTGAATCAACATTGACAAACCCGACAAACAATCCGGCGCGTCATCATGTTTGTTTTTTCCTTCCTTACTGAATGACAAAACGTTTTCAATAAATTGAACCGATTGTGGATTGTCATATTTCACGAATTTCATCCGGTTCAAAATGAAATCCGAATTCATGATGATTCTCGTCATTTTGTTTTGTGTATTTGGAACCGGCAAAATTCTACATTTTGTTTGTTTCTGCAATTGTCGTGAATAAATGGCACCCATTGAATTTGATTCAACGCGACAATATTTCACACCCCATTTTTCCAATTTGGACGCAACCATTGGAATTGTGACATCGGTGTTGGACCGGTCAAAAACATAATCGCAAACAATAATTTCCGAACCGCTTATTCCGGCAATTGACAACGCGGTGAAATCCGTTCCCATATCTGCGACGTCCAAATAAGCAATGAAACCATCAAAAATTGAATCTCCATTTGGATTTTTGCGGTCCATCATCAATTCAAATTCATTTGGATTCATTATTTCCAATGATCCAAACAAACGTCCGGTCAAATCAATTGGCGTTTGTTGATATTCCGCCAACCAAATTTCCGGTGTTGTTTTTTTTCTTTTTTCCAAATATTCATCCGTTGTCATCACATGTTCACAAAACGATTCATCATTTTCGTTCAATGCTTCTATCATGATTATTTTTTCATAAACGCCGGAATCAATGTTTTGACCAATCAAATCGTCGCGCGTCCAACGTGTACCGATGTCAATTCGTGAACATCCGGATTCAAAACGTGAATCGTGCGTTCCTTGTTTCCATTGGATGATTCGCGCGTTTTGGTTTTCGTTTATTGCGTCCTCTAAATTTCTATACAAATCATCTGTGATTGCTAATTTTGACGCGCCAAAACCAATGATTGTTCCACCAACACCGGCACCAAAATAACCAACTTGTTTTGATGAATTTGTGTTCCATCCATCCAAATTTGATTTGTCATCCGACAATCGGACATTTGGAAAAACTTGTTGAAATTGTTCCGAACGCACAATGTCACGCACGTCATAAGAAAATTTCTTGTACAACGTCGCGGTGCATGTGTTTCGCATAACGGATTCCGATGGATGTTTGCCAATGGTCCACGCACAAAACAATGATGTGATGAATGATTTTCCGGCGCGTGGTGGCATGGAAACCGACAACGATTTGATTTCACCATTTTCAATTTTTTGAAACGCCGTCGCGACATCCTTCAAAAATGTTCGTTGACTGAAAAATTGTTTGTCATAAAATTTGCAAAATGTCCAAAAATCACGACGGCACAATTCAAAAAACAACATTTGTTTGATGACATCATTTTTGTTCATTTTCAATTTTTAGCATTTGACGAATTTCATCCGTTGACAATTGCGAAAAATCCGGTTGATTGAAATTCAAATCCATTTCAGATTTTTCAATATAACCGCGTGAACGCATTTTGCATTTCATGTAGAAAATTGTTGATGTTGTGTTTCCACCTTTTATTTGTTGAAACAATTCGTTTTCAACCATGTCATGAACGATTTCCGACAATTCATCAATTTGTTTTTTATATTCCGGATCATCGACGATCCATTGATAATGAGTTGAACGATGAATTTTTGCAACATTTGACGCCCTTGTGACAATACACAAATTGTTTTCCATTGCTTTCAACATCCGTTTTTTGGCGTTTATTGTTTGTGTTTGTTCGGGTTTCTCTTTTAATATGTCGGAATTTGTTGATTGTTTTTCGATTACCGGCGTTTTTTTGATTGAACGTGTGTTTGTTCGTTTGGTTGTTTTTGAATCGGTTTTTGCGGTGTTTTTGTTCGTTTCCATATTTTTAAAATTTTATATTCCGGTCCAATGTTCCGGATATTCGTTTTTCACTTTGAACGATGGACATGCTTTGTTCGCGACTTCATTGTGTCCGATCACCTTAATTTTCGGAAATCGTTTTACCATTTCAACAATAAAAACGTCAATCAATCGTTTTTGCGAATCTGTTCGGTTGTCAATTGCTTTGATGTTCTCGTCAATTCCGCCAATATATGAAATGTGAACGCCGTTTTGATTATAACCAATTGCGCCGTTTGTGACATTGTTAAAATCTGCCAAAACTGAAAAACCGGTCAACGGCAATATAATGTGATAACCGACGTTTTTCCATCCTTTGCGTTTCCACATTGCCAAAATTCCGCTAATTGTAGCGGTTTGATGTGACGCGGTGCAATGAATTGTCAATGATGTTATTTTTCGCTTTATTTCGGCGTTTCTTATGTATTGACGCAATTCATTTTCATCAATGGAAATCGGACAAATTTCGTTTGTGAACGGAACATCCAAAAAAACATCCTCGTCATCATTTCGTTCAGATTCCCTTTGCGCGGTCAATAATTCGGACAATGTGAATCGTTTATTGTTGAAAATTGGTTTGATCATGATTCAGTTTTTTATACGATCCACCAAAACAATTTCCACAACATAAATGGAATAAACAATGTGATGATTCGCGCAATGGTCCATTTGATGTTTTCCATGTTTTTCAAATAATCGGTGAATTTGTTGTGTGTTGCATGTGGCATGATGACGTGAATCAATCGGTCAATGCACCAAAATAACAACGCAACCGGAAAAATCAACATTCCGACAATTCGAATTTTCAATGATGGTTTTTTTGATGTTTGTTGTTCTTGTTTTTTCATGTTTTTTATTTATTGGTTTAATGCTGAATCACAAATTTAGTGAAAAAATAATGTTTTTCAATAATTCATTTTTTGTATGATGAAAATGTGGTGTCCACATTCAATGTTCCGGTTTGTTGAATATTTCCATCCAAATAATTTTTTAAAATAATTGACAACCGATGTTTGATTTGTTTGCATTCAAAATGTGTTTTTCTTTTTTCCATTGGAATTGATTCAACCATTAATTGAATTTTTTTCAAATGTGAATGAAGATCCAACACGAAAAAATGAACGCAATCAACACGACAATTGGCGCGTGTTTTTAAAAATCCAATCATTTCATCAAATGTTTTCATTTGGTCCGGTGTTGGCAAATTGTGAATGTCGTGTTCGTATTTTTCAAAATTTTCCATGTTTTATTTTTTTAGTTTTTAGTTACGCCTTTTGCGTTAGGTGCAATTACTCCCATTGTTCTGTAATTTTCATTGTTTCTATTTTAAAATATACTCTTGATATATTTCTATAATCATTCAAAAAAATAGGTATTAGTTTTTTCTTATTCCTTGCACCTATTTTTATAATTTCATCAACAATTCTATTGCTTGTAAAATCTTCCAATTTTTCAATCCCGTAATGGCTTCTAACGAAATCCAACCTTTTCCATCTTTTATGTCCTATTTCACCAAGAGTTATTATTAACCCTTTTTTAGCCATTTTTACACATAAATCAAAACAATCATAAGCGGAACCAAATGGATCAATATCTATTAAATCAAACTTTGCACCCTCATAATATAATTTGCATACTAATTTCTCCGCCTTTTCAGAATAGTAAGTATTAAATCTTTCATCTATATCGTTTGTATAAAGTTCCTCTACTTTACCATCATAATAAGAATTTGCACCAGAAAATAAATCTAAAACTAATTTAGGATTGATTTCTGCTAAAAATAAATCATTGTGTAAATATTTATCTTCTCTATGTGGTTCGTTATATGTAACGCCATTATTTTTAGCAATTCTTTTCATCTTTATAGAAACGCTAACTAATTCTCTATATAAAAACTTTGCTATATCTTTATTTTTAAATCCTTTTTCTTTAAGACTTAATGCCCATTCAATTTCATTTGAAGTCCATTTCCTAGGGTTATTTTTAGTTAGCCCACCATTTTTCGTTTCTTCACCTAAAAACCTTTTAGGGATATAATATTGTTCGTCTATATTAAATAATTTCATCTTTATTTATTTTAAATTAGTTCAAAAATATCCTTTGTCATTGTTCCGGATCCATTGCACCGGTCACAATTTATTGTTTTATAACATCCACCACAACAATCATTGGAATTGGTTCGGCAATCCAAAACATCCGTTTCACCGGATCCATCACATTCATCACAATCAATTTCAATTGTTGAATCGTGTTTTTGAATATCATTCAATTCCAATTCCAATGTTTTGTGATCAATTGTTGTGACAATTATTTTTCCGTTTTCGATTCCTTCAACAATTCCAAATGTTTTTTTCGAAATTATTTCAACTGAATCACCTTGTTCAAAACTATTCATAAATATTAATTTTTAAGTTATACAATTTCAACAAATCATCATCCGACAATTTGTCAAATATTTCAAACAAATCGTTTCTAAATTGTGGCGGTTCATGTGTATATTTTCCAACTAATTCCAAACCGCGTTTTCTATATTCACACGTTTCCAACAATGTCAATTTGTGAATCATATTTTCCCTAATCATTTTATTTTTCATTTTGTTTTTTTTAAGTGGAACCGAACAACGCGTCCGGTTCCTTTTTTATGATTAAAATTCGAAAGTGAAACCATTCATTTTTTTTGCACAATCATTTCCAATTTTGAAAAAACCTTGTGATTCGATTTCGGTTCCCTTTATAAATTCAACGCCATCGACAACAATTGTTTCGTGTGTGTTGTAAGCCATCCAATCAACCCCCATGTGAACAACTTTTGAATCTGTTTCCTTCATTGGTTTTCCGCAACATTCACATTGGTTTTGAATTTCCCCAAATTTATCAATATTTCGTTCACGAATTGGTGAAACATAAAGCGATTGATTTTCAACATTTTGTGTGTTTTTTGTGTTCATTTTGTTTTGTTTTTTGTGTTTCTTGAATACAAATATATAAATTAAACTTATATAAACAACACATTGCACAAAAAAAACACAAAAAAAAACGTCCAACATTGCCGGACGTTTAATTTTTACAAAATGTTTCGATTTCGTAATTCCACAAAACAACGGATTGTTGCGTGAACATCCGACAACGCGTCATGTGAATTCTCAAAACCACAATTAAACAATTTACGATGTAATTCATCCAAACGTGGAAATTTCAAACCGCCGTTTTTGTTTTTCGCCTTGCAAAAATTCATCGATTGTTTCATTGTGCAAATTTTATGTTCCGGTTTTTTCATCGGTGCAATGTTGTATCGAATCATTTCCGCCGACATGATTTTGTGATCAAACGTTAAATTGTGCGCAATTATCGTTTTTGACCGGTCAACCGCGTCACAAAAACGAATTAAAGCGTCCGACATTGGAATTCCTTTTTGCGCGTTTGTTTCGGTGCTGAATCCGTTTTCAATCCAAAAACGTTCGTTTGGAATGGTCCATCCATCCGGAATGATTAATTCACAAAACGAATCGATTTCATTGAATTGTTCATCCAACAAAACGAACGCCAATTGAATGACGTTTGGAAAATTGTTTGTGTGTGATGGTGACGCGTCCATGTTTTTAATCAATCCGTTTGTTTCGGTGTCAAATATCAAATACATTGTTTTTATTTTTTAGTGAAAACCGGATCACAATTCATGATCCGGTTTTTGTTTTATGAAATTATTTCCGCAATTCGTTCGATGGTTGTCAAATTCAAACCGCGTTGTTTGTTCAAAAACAAATACAATTGATTTGGATGAACGCCGGTCAACACCGCGAAACCATGTGTTGACATTTCATTCTTTTGGCAATATACATGAATGATGTCACGAATGTCATTCGACAAATGTTTCAATTGCTTAATCTCGATTTTTTTTGATTGTTGTTTTTCCATTGTGTTTTGTTTTTAAAATGGCAAATCATCATCCGGATCCGTTGATTGAATTGTTTCCGGTTGTGGATTCTGTTTTGGTTTTTGTGGCGTTTGTGTTGCCGGTTTTGACGAAACGTTCATGTCATTTTGGATTGATATTTTCCAACCTTGCAACGTTACAAAATATTTCACTTCACCATTCGGACCGGTCCATTCCTTGCCACGAATATTGATGTCAATTTCAACATGATCATCCAATTTCAAACCATCCAACAAATCACATTGATCATTGGTAAATTGAACCAATATTTGTTGCGCGTATGTTCCACCGCTATTGATTACACATTCGCGTTTTCTGAATGTTTGACTAATTTGTTGAACATCGAAAATTGTTTCGATTGTTCCAACGATTTTGTTTTCGTACATAATTATTTAATTTGTAAATTTTTATTTTCCACCAATTCAACGCCGTTGATGGTTTTTCCGGCTTTCAAATCACTTTTGATTTGATTTTTATCAATTTTTGTTGTGACAACATTTGTTTTATATTCTTTTGGAACCTTTGATTCATCCAATATTTCCAATGTTGTTGATTTTCTGAATGAAATTTTTGACGTTGCCGTTGTGATTTCGTTGATGTCACAAATAATCATTGCATTTGACAACGCGTTTTTCAAACGATCGATTGCGTTCGTTCGTGTTTTTTTCAAACCTTGCAACCTTTTAATTTCTGAATCAATTATGTCATTGTCATATTCCATTGACCGGATCACATAAGCATAATTTGACGATTTTTCATTCAAATTTGATTCTGCAATTGTCAACATTTGTTCCAATTGTGGCGTCAATTCACCATCGTTTTCAATCAATTCATTCATGATTGATTGCATTTCCATTGAAATCTGAAATAAATTTCCCATTTTGTTTTTGTTTTTTGTGTTTATATTACTTTGTTAACTCATTTTTTTTGATTGATTCAATCAATTTGTTCAATTCGATTTGTTGCGCATTTGTCAATTGAAATTTTTCAATCAATTTTTCGGATGTGAATTCGTTTTTCTCTATTGACGCCAACGCATTTTCAAAACGTTTTTTGTCGATTGCCGGTTTTGGTGGCGTCCATCCTTCCGGCAAATCCTCACCGCTATAAATATAAATTCCCAATCCAAACATTGCCAAATTTTTGACCAAACAACGCATGATTGCCGTATTGATGTCAAACATTGTTGCCGGTTCAACAAATTTTTCAATCATTTGTCCGGTTTTTTTGCCGTTTGACCATTCGTTGACAGAATATGACCATTTTTCCGATTTCATTGATTTGTGCGCACCATCCATGACCGGCAACCACATTTCATGTGATTCGTCATTTGCGGTGACGCGCGTTGAAACCATAATTCCAAAACCATCAACCATGTAAGGAAATCCGGTTTTTTCATCACGAATGATTTCATATTTCGCATTTGGAACGTGTTTTTTGAATTCGGACCACGCCCACGACCAAGACAAATAAGTCAATCCGTTTCTTTTTTCTGTTTTATCGTTGACGTTAATTTTCGACAACAATTCAAACAATGATTCATTTGTTTTCATGTGTTTTGTTTTTTGTTTTTTGTTATTAAAATTTAATCATTTAAACGATGTGATATGTCGGAAAATAGTTTGATTTTTATTTCCTCTTTTAATAGTTTTACTAATTCTATTAAAACTAATTGTTCATCATTATTTTCCGGTGCTAAATTCAAAATCTCATTGGCGTTCAATGGATTTTTTAGAATTTTCATTTTTTGTAATTGATCTAATGTTTTCATGTCCTTTGTTTTGTTGTTCGTTATGGATGTGAATCCCTCTCTTTTTTTTTTAATGCTTTTTATATCCATTCGTTAACATTACATAACCCCTTATTAAAGAGAATGGATGTTGTGAAAAATTTGATATAAATTCATTTTTTGAAATATTTGTTTGTTGAACAAAATAGTTGAAATTTATAGAACAACTTTTTATAGTTATATTATTTTTTTTTGACTCTAATTCGAATAATTCAATTGCTTTTTTAATGTTTTGTGTGTTCATTTTGTTTTGTTTTTTGTCGTGTGATTCGTTTCACACATTGCAAATATATAAATTAAACTTATATAAACAAGCATTGAACAAAAAAAAAAGTAAAAAAAAATCATGATCCGGTTTCAATCTCTTTTTTTAGGTTTGAAATATGTTGATTCATGCAATTCAAAATTTCATTTGCTGAATCAAAAACAAATTTCATTTGGTGAAACAATCCATCAAACGATTTTTCATTTGCGTAATCATCCAACGAATTGATTTTTCCATGTTCCGTTGCCTTTGTGACCGGATGTCCGGAATCCAACATTTGTTTGACTGAATTTCGGCGCGTTCGTTCTGTTTCCACTTCCAATTGTTTCCACGTTTTACGAACGTTTCCCAATTCGGTTGAATACCAAAACAATAATGTTGACAATTGGATTCGTTGATTCATCAAATCGTTTATTCCGGTGAAATCCGGCGGTGTTTCATAATACCAACGAACGATTTCATTTATTTTCATGGTGATTTGTTCAATGTTGTTCATCCTTCAATACTTTTATTTTCAATTTACAAATTTCGATCATCTTTTTTATTTCCGGAATTGTTGGTTTCCATTTTTCGTGACGATGATCATCCAACCATTGCAATTGTTCAATTGTGATTCGTTGTGTGATTCTTTGCCTATATTCCAACGCGTTTGATCCTTTGTGTTGATTACATTGAACACATTGACCATGCACATTGAATTCGTTGAATCTTAAAAAACCATAAGTTTTTGCGTAAAAATGACCGGCGTCATATTTTGTTCCTTTCAAATTGCAACCACACGAAACACAACCATAATTTTCATCACGAATTCGGATCATCCGGTTGAACACTTTTTCCAAATCAATTTTCCATTCCGACAATGTTTTTGTTTCCCATTCATTTTTCAATTCATTTGTTCGTTTTCGTGACTTTTTTATTGCCTCACTTTTGATTTTTTGATTCGAAAATTCAATTGAACATTTAACAGAACAAACACGTTGTGTTGTTTTGAATGGAAAAAAATCGATTCCGCAAATTGAACATTTTTTGTTTTTTCTAATCATTTAAAATGGTGTTTCATCATGATCAAATTCCGATTGAAAATTTTTAATTGCCTTGTTTGTTTCAATGAATGAATCCGGATTTGATTCAAACCAATTTGTTTTTTTTGAATCATTCCATTGTGAAAATTTCAAATCAACATCCATTTTATGAATTCCAATTTCGCCATCACGATTTTTTGCGACAATAAATTCACCGATGTTTTCCGTTGATTCACCGGAATCATCTGACATGGTTCCATAATATTCCGGTCGATGAAGGAACGCAACAATTGACGCGTCTTGTTCTATTTCGCCGGATTCCTTCAAATCGGTTAATTTTGGACGCGCACCCAATTTTGAACCTTCGCGTGACAATTGCGCCAACGCTATTGATGGAATTTTCAATTGCATTGACAAACGTTTTAATTCGTTTGAAATTCGTGTGACCTCTAAATATCTATTTTCCGATTTTTCCGGAACGATTTTTTGCAAATAATCAACAAAAAACGCGTCAATTCCGGTTGTGTTTTTCAGTTTAATCAATTTTTTTGTGATGTCCAAAATATTGTGTGAACCTTCAAAAAAATGAACGTTGTTCCATTCCGGTTGTTTTTGGACCTCGAAAATCAAATCCAATTCATTTTGATTGCATTTTCCAAAACGCATTTTGTTTGAATCTATTTCACAAACATTCGCCAACATTCGACGCATTATTTGAACGTTTGACATTTCCAATGAAAAAACCGCAATTTTTTTGTTTTGATCAAACGCCATTTTTTTGATTGCTGAAATCATCCACGCCGTTTTTCCCATTGCCGGACGTCCACCGACAACCATCATGTCAACCGGTTCCAACACCACGTTTTGTTTCAACGCGTCAAAACCTATTTCAACACCGGTTTGTTCGCCGTTTTTGACTTTGTTGTGTAATTCAATCACGTTGAAAATGTGATCAACGTTGTTGATTTCCTTTGATTCATCATTCAAAATAATTTTTTTTGCTGAATCCATCAATTCAATCATTTTGTCAACACTTCCGTTCGGTGATTTGATTTCATTTCCGAAATTCTGAATGAACAATGACATTTGACGTTTCAAAAAATCATGATTGATTTCGTTCAAAAGTGATTCAATGTTTATAAAATTGGATTGATTCGCCAATTCTGAAATAATTGATGGCATTTCCGGACGTAATTGTTTTTTGTGACGCAATTCATCAATGATCAAATACATGTCTATTTCGGAACCTTTTTTGATTAATTCGGAAATCGATTCATAAAATAATTGATGTGTTTTGTTGGTGAACCATTCCGGATTGATCAACGGAAATATTTCACGAATTTTTTCGGTGTCATGGACAAATAATTGTCCAAACAAATTTTCAATTTTGTTCATGTGTTTTTGTTTTTTGTGGTCCAAATATATCAATTATTTGGTCGGAATGTATTTTTCGGAATCTGTTTTTATTTTTTGTCCGTATGAATTCAACGTTTTTGACCTTGAAAAATATTCAATTGTTGCATATTTGAACAAATTTTCAACATGAAACGGATCGTTTTTCACGTTCAAAATAGAATGTTTAATGTCATCGGTTGTAAATCCTTCGCGCAACCTTGCATTGTATGAACGTTTGACCGCGTCCGGAATAACGTGACAATCTTTTTTGAACGTTGAATTGAAAAAATTTAGTAATTTATCGAAATTAATAGGTTCCATTTCTTTTGTTTTACTTTCTTTTACTTTTTTTTCCTTTGTTGGCGTTTGTTCACCTTTGTTCATCGTTTGTTCATCACTTGTTGAATTTATGTTTCTTTTTTCGGCTGAAACGCGTCCGGCAAATGAACGTTTTTCTTTGATGTCATTCCGTTTTTCCATGTTCTGAATAACGCGTTTGGAATAAAAAAATTCACCATCTGTTTCAAAAATTTCAAATTCATCGGTCAAAAATTTAACCATTTCAACAACTTCATTCACGTCCAATTTTAATGTTCCGGCAATTGCTGAAAATATGTATTTTTTCAACGGCAATTTGTTGTTTTTATCTTCATGCAACATTTCGACAATTCGCCAAAATACACCATAACCGGCACCACCAAAAACACCAACGAACGCGGAAATTTTTGGATCGGAAATTGTGTTCATGTCATGTGGAAAATAAAATGTGTTTTTTTTCATGTTTTTGTTTTTTGTTTTTGTTTTTAATACCGGATCACAATTCATGATCCGGATTTGTAGATTGCAAATATATTATTTTGACATTAATTCCAAATAATTAAATTTATTTTTGATTGCTTGTGAAATATTTATTTGTGTTTCTGAATAACCAAACACTTTTGAATTGTAAACCTTCACATATTCCGGAACCAATGATTGATGATTGACAAATTTAATTCCCAAATCTGTCAAACGATAATAACCGGAACGCGCATGACCTCTTTGTGTTGTTTCCGCTTGAATCAATTTGAAATAAACTAATTTTTGCCAATCGGCGCGTTGCATTGGAGTAAATTTTAACCGATCCAATATATTAATGTAGTTTTGAAATTCGTTTCCGTTTCGGTCCACATGTTTTTTAAAATGTATTAAACAAAACACCATTGACGATGTCAATTTTCGTTTATACATTTTCACATAATTATTGCAACATGGACAAATTGTTCCATTCGTCATGTTTTCGCGCAAAAATTGTTTTGCTTGTTCAATTGTCATTTCTGAATTCATAATTTTAAAATTTTGGATGTTGTGAAATATTTATGAAATATCTGTTTGATTCTTTTATTCCAAACATTATTTCCTTAATTAATTTTTTTATTTGATTCATTAAATTTTTGATTTGTATATTAATTCAACTTTTGTTCCATGATCAATGATTCGGTCCGGAACAACATCAATTGTTTCCGGATCTGAAATGATTCGAAATGAAGGCAAAGGAACGCCGGACGCGGTGTTTTCCCATCTGAATTGTTCAATTCGTTCATCTAAAATTTCACCGAATATTGATTGAACATGTTCAACTGAACATTCAAAATCATGTGCATAAGAAAATTTATTCCATTTTCCGGATTCGAATTTTTCGAAATTTCGTTTTATTCGTTCTTTGTGTGTCAAATGCTTGTTTTCCATTTTATTTTTGTTTTTGTTTTTTGATTTTTAACCATAATTCAACATTGATTTTTCGACGTTCACGATTTTTGGATGATTCATTCCAATATTTGATGATTTCCAATTCTTTTTGTGACCAATATACATTCATGACATCAATGTTTTGTTCAACCTTTTGACCATTTCCAACAAATCAATTTGTGATTTGTTGACGTGTTTCATTGCGTCAATAAAATAAATATCATCACAAAAATATTTTCCGGAATTCCATTTTTCCAATTCCTTTTTTCGTTCTAAAATCTGTTCGTTAATTGTGCTTTTTAAAAATCCGTTTTTGTCAAATTCTAACGGATCTGAAATCATTGGAATAATTCCATGAATATACATCAACAATAATTCCATCGGAATTTCACCATTGTAATCATCACGAATCCATTCATCACGTTTCATGTTTTCGACATGTTGTCGAATAGGTGTAATTTTTTCAAACATTGTTTTTTTCATTTTGTTTTTGTTTTTGTTTTTGCAACAATACAAAATAAATTTAATACAAAACAACAAAACCGAAAAAATAATTCAACAAATGTTCAACACATGATTGTTGAAAACAAAAAAAAATGGTGGACCACCGCCCACCATTTTACAAAAAACAAAAACAAATTACATTGTTCAAAACAAAATTCGACAATTTATTTTTTATTTGTCAATACATTTTTCATAAAAAAAACAATTACTAACAAAATAAATATCAAACCGAACCATTTCAACCGGTCAAACCATTTGTCAAACTCACATTCAACCGGAAAATGAACAACCGGAATTTTCTGTTCAACTATTTTTTCAATGAACATTGTGTCACATTGCGCGTCAACAAATATGGAATCATGAACACGAACGATTTGAACGCGTAAACGATCACGTTCAATGAACAATGTGTCATTCAACACGTCAACGTGAACAATCGTGTCATATTGGACGCGTGGAACCAAAATTGACAACGTATCGATTCGAACAATGGTGTCGTTTTTGTGGACGTGTGGAAATTTGTCAACCAAACGTTGATGTCTTTTAATCGGATCACACGAAATCAACGTCAAACATATCAATAATGTCAAAAAATATTTCATCACTTTGTGTTTTTTCGTTCGTAAACGGCAACGCCGGAAATAACCAAAACAAAACAAACCAATTCCATCAACATCCAAACCGAATTTTCTGACGTTGTATAAAATAAAACAACATAAGTTTGCAAAAATAACGTTCCGTAAATTGCCAAAAAACGTTTTGATGATTCATCAGAATTGGTTCGAATTAAATTCAAAATAAAATTGATGATTTTTTGTTTCATCGTTCCGAAATTTTCACAATCAAATCATGAACGTTTTTTGACAACAAATTCACATTTCGCGTCAATTGTTGCAATTCAATTTGTGTTCTTTCCTCAATACGTTTGACGTCATTTTTTTGTTGTTGTTCAACTAAATCAATTCGTGATTTGTTTTCCAATGTTATATCAATACATTTTTTGACATCGTTCACAACTCGATGAAGGAAAAAACCAACAATTGACATCAACAATGTCATAATTGAACCGGACGTAATAAAAAACTCGTTCATCTTTATTTGAAATATGTTCGTTTATTTTTGAATTTATCACCAACAACACATTTCAAAATTGCGCGTCGCTGAAATTTGACTAAATAATCAATTTCAGGTGATTCTTGAACAATAACCGGAATGTCCAAAATTTTATATGAATGATTATGTGCGTTGTAATCTGAAATAAACAATTCATTTTCTGATAACAATAATAAATCTGTCAATTTTGAAATCTGACATTCTTCCAACGGATCCGTTTCGATAATATACGAATTCAAATTTTCACGAACAACGGATTTCATTTCCCTATTTTGATAAATTAAATTATCAATTTCGGTGTTCGGTTGTCTGTTTCCAATGAATCCATAAAAACGGAACGTGTCAACAACATTGGTTCCGGTGAAATCAATTTGTTCAATTTCTTGTTTCAAATTGTATTTAACCTTTAATCGTGCCGTTTTTAACGCGTTTTGAATTGAATATTCGCGTAAATCGTAAACACCCCAAATCAACGAACCATTTATTCCGGAAATATTAAAATTCACCTTCAATGTGAAACATCCAATTCCATCCAAATTGAAAACATCAATCCAATTGATGGTTGTATAAAATGAGAATTGTTCGTTCACAAATGGTTTTGGTGTCGGAACAAATGTTGTTGGTTGACCATTTTTTTCCAATACAAATTGAATGGTGTCAATTTGATCACTTAATTTGATCCACGCGGACGTTACGTCATTTTTCCATGTATCGTTTGAATTTGACGCCAACACCAACATTGGTGGACATGAACAACATTCATCAAAACCGCGTTTTTGTTCCATGAATTGTTTCGGCAATCGAATTGATTTGAATTCGCGTTTGGTTCTATCTTCAATTGGTTCACATTGAAAACATTCCGTTGTGTAAGCATTTGTAAGAAATCCATCAACGTAATCGAATACAATATTTGTCGGACAATCTTTCTCATCTTTTGAATTAAACCACAATGCCCCATTGTTTGGCGGTTGTCCGATTACTGCAATATTATCAATAACCCAACTAGGTCCGGTATTCGTAAAAACTAACTCAAAATTTTCTCCAAACAAACTAAATTGCCAAAATGGTTTTCCGTTAAAAAACGCGGTAGGTTCATTTAATTCAATACATTCATAGTCAACCCCATCGGCTGACATACAAATTTTAATACATCCGCATTCTATTGGCATTTTTTATTTTTTTAATAGTCAATTAAAATTAAAAATTTGTTGGTTGTTGATATTCCTTTTGCAAATTAGAACATCACCGGTTTTCATCATGACAATTCATTTATCAAAAAAGTTTTCGCGGTTGAATCCATGAACGGCAATGTCGAATCATTTATTGATTGAATCAATGGTTGTTTGTTTCCTAAAACGTACGGAAACAACCATTGCGCGGAACCACTCGAAACATCCGAAACCTTTTGTTTCGCGGTCAACAAATCATCACCGGAATCAACGAAAAATTTAATCAAATTAGTTGTTGCCGTTTCCAATTCTTGTTGACGTTGCAAATTTCGTTCGTGGTAAGTTTGTGTTAATTTTTCCATTTTCTTAAATTGTTTCAATTAGTAATTGGTTCAAATATGCAGTTGATGTATTTGTGTCACCGGCGTTTTGTGGATTTCTATAAATCATCACCGAAAACGGTTGATTCGGTTGTAATGTTGCACCACTGAAAACGAATTGAAATTGATCATCTAAAAAACCGCCTAAAACCCCAACAACGCCCGAAATCCATTCCGTTTGTAATTCACCACCATATTCATTTAAATTGCCAATTTGAGCCAATCCAATCCCAAAAAATGTGTTACCGCCGTTCGGACATGTGATTTTTGCCGTCACTCGAATATTTTCCCCATTTACATAATCGGACGGCAAAACAAAATTTGAATAACAACCATCAGGTTGACCGGTTCCGGCAAATGATTGTAAACGCCAACGATCTAACAATGTGACCAACGCCGTTGAACCAACTGTCAATCCATCCCATGCAAAACCAACCGCAAGCGACATATTGTAAGCATATTCGGAATAAACCATTTTTTGAACACCACCACCAATGACTAAATCACCGGAACCCAAAACGGAATTCCCATTGATGGTTTTGATATTTGTTCCGGAAATCAATTCATTTTGTTTCAAATCCAACGCGTTTTGCGTTGCCGTTGAAATTGGTTTGTTTAAATCTGACGTGTTGTCAACATTTGACAATCCAACATCGGATTTTGTTGTTCCATGTGGATTTGTCCCATCATCCAAAACCAATTGTGAATGATTTGATATTGGTGTTGGAATCACCGGTAAATTGTCTAAATCATTGTAATCATTTGAAATTGCAACCGCACCCAATGTTGATTTGACAAAAACGTCAATTGATTGTTTTACCGCAATTCCTTTGATTTTGCGCGTTTGATACGTTACCGAACCAACATCGAAAAAATCGATGTCCAAAAAATCATTATCATTCAATTCAAATGATTCAATCGGATATTCATGAATTTTAGCCATTTTTTTATTGTGTTTTTACAAATTTACGAAATAATTTTTTGGAAATCGTTCGTTGTCATTTTCAATTCATTGTCCGTTGTCATTTTTATTATTTTAATGACGTCATCACATTTTTGTTTTATTTTACATGTGAATTTTACACCATTCGACAAATTGATTTTTTCCGGATCAAAAAAACATTCCATTTGTGCAATGTTTGGTTGTGGATATGTGATGACCATTTGAACACCATTCAACGGAACCAATGGATTTTGTTGGTTGTTGTCAAACGGCAAAATTGACGAACAAATGAAACGCGGTGATGATTCTGTTGGTTCAATCGTAATCATTCCCCATGTTCGTTGTGCGTTCCATGTTCCGGAAACCAATTCATTTGTTGCCACAACACGCATTTGTTCGCCTTCTGTGACAACACCAACATTTTGATTTGTTGCGTCAATGAACAATTCGATTGACTGAATGATGTTTGGATCTGAATCATAATTTTTATTAATGAATTGGTTTGTGTGAATAAACGCCAAACCATTTTTTACCAATGACAATTTCAAACGCAAATTCCAATTTGGTTGATTGTCATATTGTTCCCAATTTCTATTTTGCGTCGGATAAAAATCAACATTCGCGTTCAATTGTTCCAACCAATATTCCCAACGTAATAAAAAAGGAAAATAAATTTCAACACCATATTCATTTGCAACATCCAACGCCGAACGCAATTTCAATTTTGCGTTTCTTTTTTCTGAATTGTTCGGTAAAGTAGAAACAATATTTTGTGTTTCATTCAATAAATATCTACCATCATTCGAAATTTGAACGCCGGAAAAAACAAATGTTGTTTGTTGCAAAGTGAAGGAATCAAATGTAACATCGTTGAACGCCTCGATTGAAACGGAAAATGAATCAATTATTTCATTCTTTGTCAAACGAAATGTTCCAAAATACGAAATGTCATCTTCTGTGTTCGCCTCAAATCCGGTGTTGTTTCCACTTTGTTCATCAACATTTTCCGAATGATCCATAAATCCAAAATCCGAATTCATTTCCAATGCACCGCCAACCGCCGGTTCGGTGAATAATTGATCTGCAAAAACCAAATGATTAATGTTTCCACATTTAACCCAAATATAAAACAAACGATCACCATCATTGACATTGGACATAAATTGTCCAAAATTTACATTTGGAATAAAATCAAATTCAATTGTTGTTTGTGAACCTAAAACGGAAACGTTTTTGATGTCAATGTCATAACCGGCTAAAAATGGATTCAATTCAGAATTTAAAAACGGCAATCCGGAAACATCGGATGTCGGAATCAACATTGTCAATTGATTTTGATTTCTTGTTTGGTTTTTATAGTATAAATCATTAGTTGAAATATAACATCCACCAATTCCAATGTCATCAATTGGACCATCAACAATGATTGTGTGATTCGTTGTCGAAATATAATCAACATTTGATGTTCCGGAAACCAAAACGGAATTGGATGGTGATGAATTATGTGATTGATTGAACCAACCGGTATTCCCATTTTCATCAATGATTGTTGTTTCAAACGGCAATCCATCATTTGGAATTGATTTCCATTTGAATTTTGTGAAAAACTTCAAACATTCGTTCGTGAAAAACCAATTGGAATTGTATGGTCCGGACTGAATGAAAACAATTGTCAATTTATACGCTAAAAAACCATCATTCGTGTTTGATAATCGTTCCAAATTCATTGATTCAACAAATTGACCGGATTGATTTGGAATTGAAATTCCATTGATGACATCCAAAACATTCATTGTTTCAACACCCAAAAACAAAAAATCCGTTTGTTCACCATCAATCAATGAATTTGGTTGTCCGGAAACGGAATTCAAACATTGATTGACCAAAATGTTCATATCAGCGCGTGGACGCGGTGTTTGAAACCCTAATGGTGGCGGAATCGGTGAATCTAAAAAATCCAATGCAAGAATGACCAACGTTTCCAAATTTGTAATGTCGTAAAAAACCGGAATTGACGTAAAATCAGCAACCGAATTGTCAACATATTCTATTTTTGAATAAAATGTGTTTAACAACGTACCATTTGAATCATATCGCAAAAACAAACACCAATCACCAACGCGAAATCCTTCATCCAACCAACCAATTGTTGGTGATGTGATCGCGTTTAATGAAACATCCAATGACAACGGATTGTTTATTGTTGTTATTCGAATTGATGTCCGAAATAATATTTCAGAAACTAATTTATCACCGGCGTTTGCAATGAATTGTGACGTTTCAACACCGAAAACATCAATGAATTTTTTATTTTGAATTTGTGTTGGCATATCGTTTCGATAATTTGATTAATGATTCAACGTCACCATTTTTCACATGATTCATGATTGAATTGATTTCGGATTGTTCCGTTGTTAATTTTTCACGCATTTCAACCGGCAATTGATTGATCAAATTGTTTTGATCCTTAATTAATGAATTCAAATTGACCGATAATTGATTGACCAAATTGATTGTTTCATTCGCGTTTTTTTCAAAATTGTCCATCTGTTTAATCGTTTATTGTTATTATGTTAACTTTGCCAACGGCGTAATTGTTCGGTATTTGATATGTAATTGTAGCCAATGATTTTTCATCATTGAAACGAATTGTCAAAATCTCACAAACAACACCATCAATTTCCGCAAAATTATTGTTCAACAAATTTACGAAATCATTTTCAGACATTCGCACCGGCGCGTTTTCAAATATTTTTTGACCATTCAAATTAATTTCGTCTATTTTGTGATAATTTTGATATATTTCAAACGCGCTAATTTTATCTAAATAATTAACCGGTTGTTTTCCGTTAACTTGAAATAAAATTTTTGATTGACTGAAAAATGGTTGTGAAATTTGCGTCACCCCAATTCGATTTTGTATTTGTGCAACAAAATTTGATGAACCGCCAACGGCATTAACAACAACATCAACAATTTGAAACAATGATTTTGCGAATTTTTCAACAAAATTCAATTCGTTTTTTCGAACACCCAACGCAAACGGAATTTGAATGTTGTTCAATCCTTTTATTGTGACTAAATCCGGATTCACAATGTTTGTTGGTTCGGTTGAAAATTCGGCGTCGGATGGATCATATTGGTCAATTGTATGAATGTCTGAAAAATCAACCAAATATCGAATATATGAACGTTTGAAAACTGAATCAGTATTGAAACGCGTTTCACTTTGTCTAATATCTTGTAAATTCAACGCCGGAATGATTTGGTTTTGTGTTGTTGTGGACCAAAAATCACGACGTTCAATTTGAACAACACCATTGAACACGCGTGTTCGCGCGTTGAACATTGTTTCAACCGCGTCAATCAATAAACCCAATGTTGGCGTCGTATCGGACGCGGTTGGATAACCTTTTGTAAATGACGCGTTCAAATCATTTTCTAAAAACTGAAAAATTGATTTTTTTTCTTTAATTAATGGAACCGGTAAAATTGCCAAATTTGACCATTGGTCCAACAATGTTGAATTTAATTGATAACCTAAAAACTGACATCCGGTTTGAATCAAATTTTTGATTGTGCAACCTTTTAAAAATCTAATTTTTGGAAAAACAACCTCGAACAATTGCGTTGCCAAATTTATAATTGCAACTAATAACAACGCCAAATAAACAATTCGCGCCGTTGCACGAACAAACAACATGATAATATGTCCTAATGGTGGAGCCGGTGGAACCGCGACATTTGGCGTGACCGCCTCAGTAATTTCCGAAATTGTGTCGGATATTTCACGAATTGTTTGAAATAAAATATTAGTTAACGAAAACAATGAAATTGACAAACCAACAATTCGCGAAACAATGTCATCCGGAATCACTAAAAAAGGAATGTCAATCAAATTGAATTGAACACCTTTTGACGCCATTAATTCAAACGATGTTCCATTTGCGTTTTCGAAAAAATTGTCAAATCCACCGCGTTTTTTTATTTTGACCTCTATTTCATAATCACGAAAAATTGCGTCATCTGACAAATCAACATAATATTGCAATGTGATATTGTTTCCCATTTGGATTTCATAAGGAATTCCTTCAAAAAAACCCAATGTTGAAATGTGTTGATCAATTATTTGTTTCGCCTCGCGTGGCAAAATAATTTTGTCCGCGTCCATTCTCAAAATGTCCGGTTGTCCGGTGAATGTGGATGTCAATCCAAATTCTAAAACGTTACGCGGTGAAACCTCGATTCCATTCAAAAAATGTTTCATTGTTCGGTTCGGTATCTGTTAAAAACTTTTGTATTTCCTCTTTTTGTGGTCCGAACAATTGTCAACGCACCATCAACGATTCGTTCCAATTCAATGTTTGTTTCCGGTTTGTTTCGAATTGTTTGTTCTAACGATTTTAATCGATTGACAATTTCATTGTTTTCCGGATCGGATTTCGTGTTGTTGACATTGATGATTGATTCCAATTCGCCGTTTCTGTATTTCAACGCTAAATTGGACAATTCATCATTCGAAATTTCACCAACATTTTTGTTTTGGTCCTTTGTCAAAACACGTTCGTTTGGATGTAATATTGACAAAAATCCACCTTTGCCATCAACACCATTTCCATTTGTTCCGGTGTCCTCAATACCTTTTTCAAACGCCGGCAATGATTGAATGAATTGTGTCAACAATGAAACATCGGTGATTGTTTTTACCAATGGATTTTTGACATCCGGATCATCGGCGTTTCGAATATACGATTGCAATGCGCCGGAAACCAATTGAACACGTTGTTTTTGTTTTTCTAATCGTTCTTTTTGACGTTGTGATTCATCAATGATTCGTTGTTCTTCTGCTAATGATTGTTGCGCGTTGATGTTTCCGGATTTCGCCAATTCTGAATACAAATCAAAACGTTGTTTTGCCTTTGTCATTTCTTGATCCAATTTATCAATTCGACGATCTGCCAAACGTTCAAACGCGTCGGTCAATGATTCAATGATTTTGATTTGTTCATCTGCTGAAATTTTTATTGTTTCGGTTTCTTTTGTGGTTGTTTTTTCTGTTTCCTTTTCTTGTTTCTGCAACAATTCCAACTTTTTGTCCAATATTTTTTCATCAATTTCAACAACGTCGTTTCCATAGTCAATTAGTAGTTGACGTTGTTTTTCCAATGATTCAATTTGTAATTGAATAATTTTTTCGTCAAATTGTTCTTGTGTGATTTCACGATCCAACAATTGTTGTTTCAATTCAATTGTTTGTTTTTGCAATTCACGTTCGATTGAATCGGTTTGAACCTTCATTCGTTCATCCAATGATGATTGCGCGTCCGGAATATCGGAAACCAACAAATCGTCAATTTCTTTTTTCTTTAATGCAACTTTTTTGATTCGGTCCATGAATGATTCAACCGCTTTATCATCACCTTCATCACCTTCATCACCGGTTGGAAATAATGGAATCGAAACACCTTCACCGGTTTTTTCCATTTCCAACAATGTTTTTTCATAAGATTCACGCGCAACATTGAATAATGGTGTAATTTCGTCCAATTGTGATTGCCACGCGTCAAATATATTTTCCAATTCATTAATTCCGGTTGCACCGAATTTGTCAAATAAATTTTTCAATGCTTGTTCACCGAATGAACCTTTGTAAAATTGCTGAATTGCTTTCGCGCTTTTATCAACTTCAAATTGGATTTTTGCCATTTCTTCTGACAACAATTCAAACGCAATTTGTTTTGATTTCAATTGTGTTCGTTGTCCGATTTGCTCAATTAGATTTTTTTCCGCTTCTGTTATTGCGTTTAAAAATTCAACTTCGGATTTGTAATTTCCTAACGTTGTTTTGTACTTTGAATTGATCGTGTTCATCAAATTCAAACGTTCTTTTGATTCCGGATTTGTGTCACGCAATGCGGAAAATAAGTTTCTGACTTGTCGAACCTCTTTTGCGCTTTCATTTGCCAAATTTGATTGTGATTCGGCAATGTTATTCATTGCGTCCGATGTTGTTCCGGCAATTTCATTCAAATTAGAAAATTCACGAACCAATTCCATGATTCCCATCAATGCAATTCCGACAATGTTTGTTTTTATGAATGAACCCAATTGACGAATCGAATTTCCTAAAATTTGCGTTGCGCCTTTCATGACGCCCATGTTTTTTGCACCTTGTAAAAATGATGACGCTAAAATTTTATTAACGCCAATTTGCGCCAATGTGACACCCTTATACCAAATGAACATTTTTCCAACATTCACCACGACATCCAAAATTGTTTCCAAATTTTCCGCCAATGACATGATAAAATCTTTCAATGTATCGGTCACACCGCCGGATTCTGACGCGCCTAAAATATAACCTTCCCACGCCGAATTCAAAATGTCTAATGATCCGGACAATGTGTCCAATTGTTTCAACGCCATTGTTTGCGCCGAACCACCGGCATTATTTAATTTTTCGGTTAATGTTGCGACGTCATCACCGGTTTCCGCCAAAATTGTTCCAATCACCGCACCACGTTTTCCAAACAAATCCAATGCAACCGCGTTTTTATCTGTTGCGTTGTTTATTTGGTCCATTGCTTGTTCAAACGTCATTCCGGTTTTTGCCAACTCCAAAAACACATTTCTTAAACCGGTTCCGGCGGTGGACGCGTCAATTCCTCGATCCGTCAATGTTCCAATCATTGCGGTTGTTTGTTCGATTGTTCGACCGGATGATTTCGCAATTGGACCAACAATTCCCAACGCCGTTGAAAACTTGTCAATGTCTAATGATGATGACGTGAATGATTTTGCCATGACATCAACAACGCGTTGTGTTTCTAATGTTGACAAACCAAATGCGCGAACATTTGCACCAACAATTGCGGCGGCGTTCGACAAATCCGTTCCCGACGCACTCGCCAACTGCAATGTTGCGTCGGTCACATTGTTTATTTCCTCTTGTGAAAAACCTAATTTTGCAAATTCCAATTGCAATTCACTAACTTGTGACGCGGTGAATTTTGTTGTTGCGCCCAAACGTTTTGCGGTTTCTGTCAATTCTGTCATTTCGGTTCTCGTCACACCCAAAACGGATGACAAATTCGCTTGTGCTTGATCAAAATCCTTCACAACATTGAACACGTTTCGAATAATCATTGCCGAACCAAACGCCAAACCCATTGATGACAACGCGCCGGTCAATTTACCCAACGCCGAACGATAATTTCCCACATTCCGGAAATTGTCACCAACTTGTCGATCCAATTTTTTCAATTGTTGATCACCTTTTTGCGCCGAACGTGTGACATTCTGAAATTCCTTTGATAGTTTTCTGTATTCGGCGGAATTTTTTCGACCGGATTGTTCCAATTTCAACATTTCCGCACCTAAACGTTTTGATTCGTTTTTTTGATTTCTTGTTTGAATAACTAGTTGTTGATATGCGTTGTTTTGGTCCTTTGTTTGTTTTAATTGTTTTTCATTCAATTTTTCTTGACGTTCTTTTTCGCGGTTCAATTGTTGATCCGTTTTCAATTGCGTTTGTTTGGTTTTTTGTTTTTGTTGTTCGACTTTTTGAATTTCTTGGTCCGCTTTCAACATTTCTTTTTGCAACTTCGTTTTTTCTTGTTCCGTTTTAATCGATTGTTGCATAATTTTTTCTGACTGAATCGACGCGTTTGTGACGTTCTGAATTCCTTTTGTGGTTTTTTCCAAACCAACAGACAATTCGTTTTTGATTATTTCCGCGCTTTGTTTCAATGACGCGTTCATCAAATTCAATTGCTGAATTGTTTTTTGTGCTGAATCTCTTATTTCTTTATATAAATCGGATTCCGCTATTTCCGACCTCTTAATTTGTCCTTGTGCCATATTCGTCAACTATTTCATAAAATTCAACAACTTTTATTTCTTTTATTTTTAATTGAAAACCCAACCATTTTGACAAATGGATCAATGATTTTTCAATTGTCAAACCATCACCAAAATTCATTTTTAATGATTCAATTTTTTGTTTTAATATTTCAATTTTATTCAATTTGAATCGATCACCGGTCAAAACAACATCACATTCCAAAACCGATTTTTTACGAATTAAATTCAAATAATTTTCAAATTTTGCACTAATTCCAAAACGAACCAAAAATTCATCATGTAATTTTTCCCATTGCTTAAAATTGTCCGGATGTTTTTTTCGTTCTTTGTTCACAAATTCAATTTTTCCATCCATGCAATTTTTCCAATCAAACAAAACCATTTCGTCAATTGATTCCCAAAATGAAACGCGTGAACGAAATATATTTTTTCCGTAATTCATCAATGTAAATATTTAAGTTGTTTTCTGTCAAACCCAAAATATTTGTTGTCCACCAATCTGACGATTGCATTTTGTCCGCGTTCGCGTGGATCACCAATTCATTTGTCAAAACTTCAACAAACATTGAATTGAAAAATTGTCCGGTGTCCTTCAATGTGAATGGTGTTCCGGCAATTTTTTCCGGATTGATCATTTCTGTCATTGTTGAATACAATCCAATAATTTGTTCAAATTTGTCAACACCTTTTTTTTCCAATTGTTCATCCTTAATCAACCGCAAAATCAAACCTTTTATTTGATCATTGTGGACGTCAAACCATGTTTTTGCGTCATCCAACAACACCGCCAAACGCAATTGTTTTTCAATCAATGTTTCACCAATCATTTTTGATGTTTTCACAAAGTTACAAAAAAAAATGGTGACATTTTTCAACATCACCATTTCCATTTTTTTTGAACAATTTATTTTTTTGATTTCGGACGTGAACGATTCGGATTCGCTATTTTGAACGCCTCACGAATGAATTTTTCATCCAAATTTGGATATTTTTCAACCGCTTGTTTCATTGTCAACCCTTCAAAAACTTTTGAATTGATTGTTCGTTTTCCAATTATTATGTCCATATCTCAAATATTAAATTGTTGTTCCACTTTCCGAACCTTCAAATCCGGTTTTGTTTACTGAAAACGTTAATTCAACACCAACACCAATTGTTTGTGATGTATAGTCTAAATTATAATTTCCATTTGCCGTTTCAACAATTGCGTCCGGATTGAACGTTGTGATTCCATCGGAAATTGACCAATCTGTCAACGAATTTGCACCAACAAATGGTGTTGGATTGTACGCGGTGCCATAACAAAAAACAGCCGTTAAATCTGCGCTTGTTTGTGTGATGGTGTTGATAGTCAACAACACGTCAATCAAACCATCCAAATCATTGAAATTGATTCCGGATTCGTTTGGTGTGATCATTTTCATTGTTGATTCATCAAACAAACGATCAAAATCGAATCCGACCATGATTTTTTGTGTTGTTGAATCTGTCGCGAACATCAATTTTGGATCGAATGACGAGTTGTCAACCGGAATTGGAAACAATTCGTCACCAACTTTTGAACCGATTAAATTTCCGTTCACGTCAACAATAAACACACCAAAATCAACACATCGTGATTTTCTTAATTTACCCAAAAATTCCGGCGTTGAATCTTCCGCCCATAATTCACCGGCAAATGATCGTTTCCCTTGACGAATGAAAACCATTCGACCGCTATTCGCCTCTTCAAATATCGAATCCGCTTTTGGCAATTCAACATTTTCGAATTTAGGCAATGGAAACCATCGTTTTGATGGATCCGGTTGATTAACTAAATCGGACCAATTTGGAATTGGTGCCAACAAATTAATTGAATTTTTCACACCATCGTTTCCCACTAATGGCGTCAAAATCAACGTTGACGTCACCGATTGAAACGGAACACAATTTGGACGTCCGGTGTTGGATAATCCAACTTTGCAATCACATACATTCATAATTTCTAGTTTTTAATTTTTATTAACAAATACAATTTTCTTTAAATTTCGACAATGTGAATTCCAATTTTAAACCGGACAAATTCGCGTCCAATACATTTTGCAAAACACCATTGTCATTTTCTGTTCCGAATCTCGAAAATGTTCGGATTCGATATTCATCAACGTTTTCAAATTCGCGTTTTCTGTTTATTGTTTCAATGAATTCAACCAACAAACGTTCCATCGGTTCCACAACTTGTTCACGATGATCAATTGTGTAATATTGTGATGGATCGGTTTCATCCAAAAAAAACAATTCAACATTAATTGTTCGTTGATAACTCGAACCACGTCCAAAAATCGTTTCCGAAATCAATTCCAACATCCATATCAACGGCAATTTTTCGGTCAAATCGTTGTCCGCAATGGTCCATTCACGATTTGTTGCCAATTTGGTACCGGTTATATAAAACGGATTTTTTATATAAAACAATCCGTTCAAATCGTTCAAATGACCAACCGGAACCGCAACAATCCATTCGTCACGTTTTATTTCAGTCACAATAAATTCACCATCTGTCGAAACAACTTTTTGTCCGACGCGCAACCATTTTGTTTTGCACACGAACGTTTTTTGTTCCAACGCGTCAAATTCACCAACAATTGAATTGTCGATGTCATCCACAATGGATTGAATTATTTTTGTGACATCCTTCATGACCAATAAATTGTTCGAACACCAACACCATTGAATTCACGATAATTGGATGAATTGTCACACATGAATTTTTGAATGTTTTGAAAATTCATCACCGCGTCATTGTAACGCGTCAACAATGTTGTTTCGAACATTTGAATCGTTTCCGAATTTTCACCAACCGGCTTGACGTTTCCGTTCACCGACATTTGCGAAATAAGGTCACGAACATATTCAAAATAAATAAATCCCTTCAACATTTCAATAATTCCATCGGATGAAACAATTCGACATCCATCATCGTAATCAAACGATTCAAACACATCAACAAATCGTTGTGTTTGTGGTTGTCCATTGCTCAAATCCGATTCAAACAATCCAAACAATTCCGCGCCGAACAATTTTAACAAATAACGTTTTTCAAATTTGTCAATGTACGATTGAATTTTTGGTTGTTCATAAATTCCACCATGCAATTCAAATTTTCCTTTGCCGAAATCCGAAAATGTTATGTTTAAAATTGACATTGTTCAATGTTTTTAATTAACCGGATCAAACGTTTTGATCCGGTTTTTTTGTTGTTCTTTTTTTGCGTGTTGTTGGTTTCGTTTCTGTTTCCAAAATTGATTCAACAACAACGCGTTTTTTATTTTTACCATTGCAATCATCACATTCATCACAATCATCCGAACATCCGGATTTTTTCGGTTCAATGTGAACACATGCGACGCAATTCATCAACAAAAATGTTGACGTTTTTTCATCGACTTGGACAATTTGTCCGACTTCGAATTGTCCATATTTACGAATGATTTTGACTTTTTTCATGATCCGTTGTTTTTGGTTTTTATGGGGCGGTGATTAATGTCAACGCCGTTGCGATGTCATCACACTTCATGAACGCGTTTTCCTCAATTGTTGCAACATGGAATTGAATTCGTTCAACCGCTTTGATTGTCACAACTTCATGTTCGAAATTATCGTTGTTTTCATACGACATTTGCACCTCAACACCTTGACGTTCTAAAATCACACCACGCGTTGAATCAAACACATATAATTCATTTGGCGCAACCAATGGTGATGTCACAACGTTCATTCCGTTCAAAATTGCCGAACCGGTTGAAACGAAATTTGGCAACAAATAATCACCATCTGCGTTTTTCGTGTGTTGAAATTTCACATAATCGTTGTAATTCATTAAAATTGTATTTGCTTCCCAACTATTTTGCGCCCCAAACGTATAAATTTGCGCTTTCATTGCACCGGTCAATTCTGCAATTGTCGGAAACGTAAACGCGCCGGTAAAAGGTGCCAAAACGTTTGCCGGATCAAATATTGACGCAATCGAATCGATTGACAAAATATCACCAACACCCAACAAAATTTCAGAATCTTCAACCAATTTCACCGATGATTCAACCAAATTTTCGATTTCCGAAGTAACGAAATTATAGTCATCCATCATGTCAATGCATACATCAACAAAATCACGAATTTTTGCAATCTGTACGGTTCTTACTTTCCATTTTTTTTTCGTGGTGTGCGTTGACGTTGCACACGCTATTACAACCTTTGCGTCACGCGTAACAATATCTTCCTCACGATATTTCACAAATTCCGTTGAAACCGGAACACGACGAAACAAATCAATAATTCTTGTTGCACGAACCGGACGCATTGTTGTACCTTCAATTTCTTGTGCGTACAATTCGCGACCATCAATGTCAACCGGA
>Ga0307377_10001205_pt1 | contig 33835 bp, 28 predicted proteins | sample TR3MG_FD_202535 | JGI IMG/M metagenome (GOLD analysis project Ga0307377, IMG submission 202535) | Soil microbial communities from Risofladan, Vaasa, Finland - TR-3 | ecosystem: Environmental > Terrestrial > Soil > Coastal area > Acid sulfate soil | place: Finland: Risofladan, Vaasa | collected... | reverse complement strand
TCGTCGTCGACGCCGCGGGGCACCCGGCCGCGGTCGCGCTCGAGCCGCCGCTGCCCGAAGAAGACGCGGCCGCGCTGGCCGACACCCTCGCCGAAATGCACCTCCCCACGAAGCTGGCGGGCGTCGCCGTGCGGTTCACGATTAACCCCGGGTAAACGAGATGGCCATGTCGCGAGTGGTTTCGGGTCACCGTTGGTCGGCAGCCGCCGTCGCGACGGCGGCCGCGCTCGCGGCGCTGCCCCTCCTCTCCTGCGGCCCGTGCGGCAAAAAAACCCGCGAAGGCGCGGCCCCCACCACAGCCGAAGAGCCGAGCGGCCCCCTCGTCGTGACGACGTCGCAGCCGGCGTACCTGCGCTACGACGTGGTCGAGGTCCGCGTCGCCGTCGACCGCGACGCGCTGGGCGACGTCGCCGCCGAGACCTTACGGGGCATTATAACCCGCGGCGGCGAGGCCGTGACGACGGTCGGTAAAATAAAAGAGCTCAAGTGGCGCGAGCGGGAGGACGGCGTCTTCGTCGCGCGTTGGCCCATCCCCTGGAACCCGCCGCTCGGCAAGTACCGCGCCGAGGTCGTCGCCGATACGGCCTCGGGCCCGGTGGAGGCGGCCGCGGATTTCGCCGTCGCCGGCCGCAAGCCCAAGCGTCCCGCCAAGCCGCTGTGCGTAGTCACGCTCGAGTCCGACGGCAAGTGGGAGCGGCTGGCCGTGGCGTCGCCCGGCGAAAACCACAACTGGAAGGCGCTGGCCGACTGGGCGGAGTTTATGGGCGCCGACGCGTTCTTCTCGCTGGTGGGCATCACGAAGGCGACGTACGCGCCGACGATGGAGGAGCCGTGGTACCGCTACAACCTCGAGTTCGGGCCCAAATTGGCCGACGAGTGCCACGGCCGAGGCCTGAAGTTCGGCGGCTGGCTCGGCTCGTTCCTGCCCTACGGCAAGACGCAGGTCCCGCTCCCCTACAAGTTCTCGCGCAACCCCGTCGAGGGTCAGTTCTTCTATACGCTTCACATCTCGCTGAACGACGAGCGACGCTTCCAGCAGGTGGTCGAGCTCGCGCGCAAGCTCCAGAACGACCCCCACTACGACTACGTCGGTTTGGATTATATCAGGACCGGCTTCGGCGGCTACGAGTTGGTAGACGAGTTCGTCGCCGACCTCGCCCTCGACGTCCCGGCGGATTGGGACGCGCGTTCGCTCGAGGGCAAGATGTGGTGGCTGGTGACGAAGCTGCGCAGCCGCGACGAGCGTACCATCGAGCTGTGGCAGTGGTGGCGCGCCCGCAAAGTGGCCCTGACGGTGAAGAGGATAAAAGAAGAGGCCGGCATTACGAAGCCGCTGTTCGCCTTCGCGCTCGGCTGGGAGATGGGACACCAGCACGGCCAGGACATATTAATGTTGAACGACGCCGGCGTGGACTACTGCATGGTAATGCTGTACGAGGCGACGAAGGACGAGTTCGATTACCTTATTAAACGTTGGCCCGAGTACCTGAGCCAGGGCCAGGTGAACGCCATCCCCGGCGTAAGCGTCGACCGCTACCTCTTGCAGAACAAGTGGAACCCGGGCGTGAACCAGCCGTACGAGATGTACGACCGGTACGTGGCCGCCGTGAACGGCTTCTACGGCCGCGGCAACCTGGAGGGGCTCTTCTGGCACGACTTCGAACGCGGCCTGTACTCCCGGCGCGGCGAGGAGTTCACCTGTATGGACTACGCCGTCGCCGGCGCCGCGGCCTTCACCCGTCTCCGCGAGCGGCACGGCACGATGCCGGTCAAGGTCCGCATCGACCGCGTCTTCGGCGGCCCGCGGGTGAACGTCTCGCTCGAAAACGTGGGCGAGAAAACCCTCCGCGACGTGGAAGTTTCGCTGGCGGCGACCGGCGGGATTCGAACCGGCCGGGCGAGCCGCGAGACGTTCGCGTCGCTGGCGCCGGGCGAAAAGAGAAACCTTACCCTCGTCGCCGGGAGCTGGGACGTCGAGCGGCGTCATATAATCGCCGCCTACGCGGTGTGGGGCGAGGAGGCCGACGAGCGCGCGTTCGACGTCGCCGTCGCCACCCTCTACCGGCTGCCGAAGAAGAAACCGGAGGCCGAAGAGAAGGCCGCCACCGCGGAAGAGGCGCCGGCCGAGCCGGCGGCGCCTCCGGAAGCGCAAGAGCCGAAGGGCCGGCCGCCCTTCCCCGGCTAGGGGATTACAACCGCCCATTTGAAGATTGCGATCTACATAGGCCAGCTCGACGTCGGCGGCGCCGAGGGGCAAATCGTCCTCCTGGCGCGGGGCCTGCGGGCCCGCGGCCACGACGTTATGCTGATAACGGAGGAGGGGCGGACGCGGGCCGTTACGCCGGACCTGCTCGGCAGCCTGGTATTAATTCCCCACCGGCCCCGGCGGGCGCGCCTCCGGGCGCTCAAAGAGATACTGGCCGCCGCCCGCCCCGACGTGCTTCATTGCCAGCTCACCACCGCCAACCTGTGGGGGACGGTCGCCGGCCGGCGCGCCGGCGTCCCGGCGATTATAATATCGTTCCTCTCCACCGACCCATGGAAGAAGTGGTACCACTTCCTCGCGGACCGCTACGCCGCAGGCCGCGCCGACGGCATATGGTGCAACTCTCGGCGCGTCGCGGACCGCTACCGCGCCGTACTCAAGCGTCACGCCGCCAAGTTCCGCGTCATCTACAACGGCGTCGACACGGCACGGTTCGACCCGGCGCGCCTCGCCTCAGCCCGCAACGCTATACGGACCGACAAGTTGCGCCTGCCGGCGGACGCCGCGGTCGTAATCAACGTTGGTAACCTGCGCCCGGTCAAAAATCACGCTCTCCTGCTGCGGGCGCTGGCGGAAGTCCACGCCGGCCCGGGGGCTGCGGTCAGGCCGCACCTGGTCCTCGTCGGCGACGGCCCGGAGCAAGAGCGGATAGTGGGCGAGGCCGGCCGGATGGGCCTCCTGCCGTTCCTCCGGTTGTTGGGGCCCGGGCGCGACGTCGAGAAGTACCTCGCCGCGGCGGACGTCTTCGCCCTCTCCTCCGACGCGGAGGGGTTCTCGAACGCGCTGCTCGAGGCGATGTCGTCGTCGCTGGCGTGCGTCGCCACCGACGTGGGGGGAAACGCCGAGGCGCTGGCCGACGGCGCCGGCGTCGTCACGCCCCCGGGCGACGCGGCCGCGCTGGCGGCCGCCCTGACGGAAATACTCGCCGACGAGCGACGCCGCCGCGAGCTGGGCGAGGCGGCCCGGCGGCGCGCCGTCGAGAAGTTCGCCCTGGCGCGGATGGTGGCGGAAACCGAGGCGTGGTACGCCGAGCTCCTGGGCCGAAAACCGACGGCGCCGTAGACGGCGCCGCGCGCCGAACCCAAATTAAAAGCGGCCCCGCGGGGCCGCTTTATTTTTATGCCAACCGGCATCCGCGCCTACTCGCTCTCTTCCTCCTCCTTCACGACGGCCATCGCGGCGACGCGGTTGCCCGCCTCCACTTTCATTACCTTCACGCCCTGCGTCGCGCGGCCTTGCTTCGAAATATCCGCCACGCCGACGCGGTTGACGACGCCCTTCTCGGTGATGAGGACGAGGTCCTCGTCGCCGGCCACGGCCTTGGCGCCGACGACCAGGCCGGCCTTGCCGCCCGTCCGTAGCGTGATGACGCCGCCGCCGCCGCGGTGCATCTTGCGATACGCCTTGAGCGGCGTCCGCTTGCCGAGGCCCTTCTCGCTTACGACGAGCACGTCTTCCGACGCCGCCGGCACGAGCATGGCCACGACGGCGTCATCCTTCGCCATCCTCATGCCGCGAACGCCCGCCGCGGCGCGGCCCTGCGCCCGCACCTCCTTCGACGGAAAGCGGACCGCCTTGCCCTTGGCCGAGACCAGCACGACGTCGCCCCGCGGGCGCTCGAGCTGGGCGCCGACGAGGTGGTCGCCCTCCGCCAGCCTGAGCGCGATGATGCCGCCGCGCTTGGGCCGGGAGTAGGCCTCGAGGGGCGTCTTCTTAACCTGGCCGCCGCTGGTCGCGAACAACAGGGTGCCGCCGGCGTCCAGGTCCGTTACCGGCACGACGGCGCTTATCTGCTCCCTGGGCGCGACCTCCAGCAGGTTGCGGACGCCGCGGCCCCGGCCCGAGCGCCCGATCTCCGGGACGTTGTAGACCTTGAGCCAATAGCATTTACCCCGGTCGGTGAAGAACAGCAGATAGGCGTGGGTGGAGGCTATGAAGAGGTGTTCGACGACGTCCTCACCCTTGCCGGCGGCGTGGCCCAAAACGCCCCGCGTGCCGCGGTGCTGGCGCTTGTACACGGCGAGCGGCGTCCGTTTGATGTAGCCGTCGTGCGTGAGCGTTACCGCCATGTCCTCCGCGGCGATGAGGTCTTCGAGCGAGAAGTCTTCGCCCTCCGCCGCGACTATTTCGGTCCGGCGCGGGTCGCCGTACTTCTCGGCCAGCTCCGTGAGCTCGGCCTTGACGACGCCGTAGACCTTCTTCTCGTCCGCCAGTATGGCTTTCAGCTCCGCGATGAGCTTCTTGGTAGCGGCCAGCTCGTCCAGCACCTTCTGGTGCTCCAGCGCCGTCAGGCGCGCGAGGCGCATGTCGAGTATCGCCTGCGCCTGGACCTCCGAAAATTCGAACTTGGCCATCAGGCCGGCGCGCGCCTTGTCCACGTCCTTGGATTTGCGGATGACCGCGATAACCTCGTCGAGGTGGTCCAGCGCCTTCTTGAAGCCGGCGAGGATGTGGGCGCGCTTCTGCGCCGTCTCGAGGTCGAACGTCGTGCGCCGCATCACGACTTCGCGCCGGTGCTCGATGTAGCAGGTCAGCATATCCTTCAGGTTCAAGGTGCGCGGCCGGCCGTCGACCAGCGCGATGGCGATGACGCCGTACGTTATCTGGCACTGGGTATGCTTGTAGAGTTGGTTGAGTATGACGTGGGCGTTGGCGCCCCGCCGGAGCTCGAGGACGACGCGCATACCCTCGCGGTCCGACTCGTCGCGGAGGTCGCTGAGGCCGTCTATCTTCTTGTCCTTGACGAGGGTCGCTATCTGCTCCAACAACCGGGACTTATTTACCTGGTAAGGTATTTCGTGGATTATGATGCGTTCGCGGTCGCCCCGCATCTCCTCGATCGTCGCTCGGGCGCGCACGACGATGCGCCCTCGCCCCGTGCGATATGCGTCGTCGATGCCGGCGCGCCCCACGATTACGCCGCCGGTGGGGAAGTCCGGCCCGGGCAACATCGCGGCGACCTTTTCCGGCGTCAGATTGGGTTTGTCGATGAGGGCCGTTATGACGCGCGCGACCTCGGCCAGGTTGTGGGGCGGGGTCTTCGTCGCCATACCGACCGCGATACCGTCCGCGCCGTTGACGACGAGGTCGGGCAGGAGCGCCGGTAAGACCAGCGGCTCCTTCAGCGTCCCGTCGAAGTTGGGGGCGAAGTCCACGGTGTCCTTGTCGATGTCGGCCAACATGGCCTCGGCCAACGGCGTAAGGCGCGCCTCGGTATAACGCATGGCCGCGGCGGCGTCGCCGTCCACCGAGCCGTAGTTCCCCTGGCCGTCCACCAACGGGTACCGCATCGCGAAGTCCTGCGCCAACCGGACCAGCGTGTCGTAGACGGCGGTATCGCCGTGGGGGTGGTACTTGCCGAGCACGTCGCCGACGATGCGCGCCGATTTGCGGAACGGTTTGCCCGCGCCCGCGCCCAGCTCGCGTATGCCGTAGATAAGGCGGCGGTGGACGGGCTTGAGGCCGTCGCGGACGTCGGGCAGCGCCCGGCCCACGATCACCGACATGGAGTAGTCGAGGTACGACGACCGCATCTCGTCGGCGATCGCGACCTTCTTGGTCTTCTCGAATATAAGGGGGGTGGTCATCGTGACGCCTACCTAAATCAATCTCGCCGCATAGCGAGGGGATATAGCGAAAAACCGACGTCGACGCCGTAGAATATGCACGTAGGGTACTTTTCCCTGCGGGCGGTCGAACTTAAAGGTTCCGAGGGCCCGTCGTATGTAAAATTAGGCGTAACGTCGAAAGTGAGAAAAGGTGCCACAACCGCCGAATTTTTTACCCGGATATACCCCGAATAACTACGGAAAAAATACGAACCCTCGGGGACCCAATCGGGTTGCGGCTTGACGCGCCGCAACGCGCCTATTTCGCCGCTAACGGCGTAGAATTCCGACGGAAGGTAAAAACCCGTAAGGGACAAAACCGGCTCGAAATACAGTTCGGCCTTGGCGTCTGAAGGGCTTTGGTATATATACGACCGGAATCTGCTTACTACGACGACGCCCTTTATAGCCAATACTACCCTACTACTTCTATTAAAGACGTACGCCCCACGGAAATAATGATGGTGTACCGCGTTCGGCGCCTCACGGGTCCCGAAAACGGAACGTTCGTTAAAGAAACGATACGATAAACCGAACTCCCGGTAAGACAAACCCGTTTCTATATAAAAACTAAGTTCCCAAGGAAAAGCCTCTTCTAATTTAGTCGAACCCGCACCTCCTTTTTCGTAATAGTAACTCCCCCCCTGAGAAAAATAAAAATTGTACGGCTTCGTTGCCGCCTCCGCGGAAGCTAAGGGCGCAATAAATAACCTTATTAATGACACGGCAATTAACGCGCCGGTTAAAAACCTGGCTTCCTCTTCCCGGAGCGCTTTCACGTATTAAATTAAATAAAAAATTTTAATCGAAAGAATGTATTCCTTCACGGCCTTCGGAAAACCCGCGTCCGCTACATCCGGCGCCCAATACGCCGAGTACCGGTAAACCGCCCTTAATCAACCTCGCACTCACCCGCCGTAAAAAAGGGGGTTGTTAATTACGCCCCCCGCCTCCGGTCGAAGACGACGACCGAGCCCTTTTTCGTCTTACCGTACTTCTTCAACTCGGTCGCGACGTCTACCATCGCGACGTACGACGAATACTGGTCGTCGTCGTTAGGTACCGCGGCGACGGTTACGTGTATCTTGCACGGTTGCTTCGCGGTGTGCCCCTGGCGGTCGACGGTGATGAAGTACCCGCGCGCCAGGTCCTCCGGCGCGAACAGCGACGTCACCTTGTTCTCGAAGTCGGCCACGATGTCGTCCGAGACCTCCTTGGCCCCCTCGGGCGAGCAGACTACCGTAAAATCGTCGCCGCCGATGTGGCCCACGTAGTCGCCGTGCGCACCCTTGTGCGCCACGACGCTCACGATTACGTCCGCCAATAACTTTATGACCTCGTCGCCGCGGCTGTGGCCGTAGTAGTCGTTGTAACCCTTGAAGTTGTCCAGGTCGAGATATAACAACGTAAAGGGTGTGCGTTCCGCCAGGAGCCTCTCCACGTGTCCCTGGACGGCTATTTGCCCGGGTAGGCTGGTCAGCGGATTCCGCTCGCGCTGCGACCGCGTCCGCGAGAGGACCATCTTCACGCGGGCCTCCAGCTCCTCGCGGCTGAAGGGTTTGGTTATATAATCGTCGGCGCCCACTTCCATCCCGCGGACCTTGTCTTTAATCTCTTTCTTCGCGGTCAACATAATGACCGGTATTCTGCTGGTCCAGAAGCCGCTCTTCAGGCGGCGGCAGACCTCGATGCCGTCCATCTTGGGCAACATCAGGTCGAGCAATATCAGGTCCGGCGAATACTCTTCGGCCATGGCCAGCGCCGTCTCGCCGTCGTTGGCCTGGACGACCTCGAAACCCCAGTTCTCGAGGTTGAAGTTGATTATCTCGCGTATGTTCGGCTCGTCCTCGACGACGAGGACGCGCTCCCGGGGGCCGCTTTGTCCAGCCATAATCCTATATGCGCTGAAAGCGCGGGCCCGCTTATACGCAGGCCGTGAAGCAGCTTGGGCCGTAAACGAGCCGCGGGCCTAACGGACTATAACGAAAGTATCGGAGGTCGTATCGGTCTCGCCGACGAGGTTGACGGTGAGGGGTTGCCCCTCGACGGCCGTTATCTGCTTGGAATAAATAATATTCGCTTTGCCGACGTCGTCGGTGGGGACCTGGCGTCCGGACCAACAGGACAGCGCGAGGGTATGCGTCCCGGCGGGAACCTTAACGGCGAACGACCCGGGCTCGAGGGTGCGCTTCGTCGTGCCGACGCCGGTCTCGGCCGTCGTGAAGGAATATATCGACTGCCACTGGTCTTTATAGTATATCCTCTTCCCGTCGAGGTAAGCGGCATACCATACGTTGAGGTCCGCCTGCGACGTAACGACGTACTTCCCGTCGACCTTGACGGTCAGGTCCACCAGCTTGCCGGGCGCGGTGGTCGATTTATCGCCCGAGACCCGCCCCGTAACGTTGGTCCCGCCTTCGCCGCCGTTTCCGGTCGTCGCGGGGGGCGTTCCCCCCGGCTTCCGCATTATCATATAGCGGACCAGCTCGTCGGAGGCGCCGGCCTCGCTTAACTCGATCAAGTCTTCCGTGGAGAGGTTGAAGTAGGAACCGGTTTTCTCGATGTTGGCGGTAATAACGCTGTCGCTTACGTCCTTATCCAGGAGTTTGACGACCTCGTCGACGGTCATCGGCTGGGCCCACGCGGCCGCGGGGACGAGCGCGACGGCGGCGGCCAAAACCACGCCATAAAGCTTTTGCGCCATAACGAACTCCTCTACGTAGTCGAAAAAGCCCCTAACCGCTTCCGGTAAAAATATCACATATAGACGGCGATGTCAATTTATCTCGGCGGCTTCCCGGGCCTCGATTGACACGGGCTAAGGGGTATGCTACTTTCGGGGCGAATATGGGTTACCGCCCGGGGAGCGCCGCGAAGTGGGCTATAACGCTTTTGGTGCCGGTCGCAGGGGGCGCCCTCGCGACGTACCGCGAGTTGGTATGGGGCGCGGCCGCGGTCGCGGCCTTGGTAGCCGTGCCGCGCCTGAGGCGGTACGCCGGGCCGGTCGGCGTCGCTTTCGGCCTCCTCGTGCTCGCCCGGGTCGCGGCCGCCGTAACGGCGCGGGGCGCCGTGGCCGTCTTTTTGGGGTTCGCCGCCCTCGCCGCCGCGGCCTGCGTCCTCGCTTTATGGCGGCGAAAAGGAGGCGACGCACCCCGCGGGGCGCAATGGGTCGCCGCCTTCACCGCCGCGGGCGCGGTAGCCGCGGCCGGCGCGGCAGCGCTTCTCGCCGGGCCGGCCACGCTCAACCTGGTACTCGCTCCCCTTGCCGCGCTGGCGGCGATAGGCGCGGTCCCGGCGGCCGAAAAGCTATCCCGCGCCGCGTTCCTGGCGTTGGTAACGGGCCTCGCCCTCGGCTCGATAAAGGGCGGCGTGAGCTCCGGCCTGGCTCGCGCCGCGGAAGGAGCGCTCGCGCGGGGCGATTACGCGGCCGCGGGCACGTACGCCCGGTACGCCGCGTTTACGGGCGGCGGCGACCGCGCCGACCTAATACGCCTCGAGGCCGCCGCGGCAGGCGGCGCCCCGTGGGCCGAACTGGAAGCCGCGTACCGCGAACGCGACCGCCTCTCGTCGCCCCGGCCCTTCGACGCCGCGTTGGCGTCGGCGGCCTTCGCGCGCGGCGACTACGAGGAGGCCGCGATGTACGGCGACCTCGCGACGACGGCCTCGCCGACGTCGCCGCTCCGCGATAAGCCGATACCGCGCGACGACGTGTACGACGCGTTCGTCGCCGGCACCGAGAGGCCCTTCGCCCGGGCGTGGGCTGAGCTGTGGCTCGGCAACTACCCGAAGGCAGCGTCGGCGTTCTCGGCGTTGGCCCCCGCCGACCCGGACGCGCGGTGGTACGAGGCGTTCGCGCTGGAGCGGGCCGGCGACCGGGAGGCCGCGGCGGACATCTACGAAAACATTTGGCGAGGCGACCGCCGCCGACTCCGCGCCGGCTTCGGCCTATTGCGGACGGGCAATTACCGGGGCCTGCGCGGGGAGATATGGCGCACGCTCCGAAAACGCTACGGCGTCCGCTTTACGGGAAAGAAACTCGAAACGACGAGCGGCTTTCTCCTCACCAAACGCCGCCTGGCGCTGGGGCAGACGCCGGCTACGTTGACCTTCGACGGCGGCGGCCGGAGGCCCATAGCTATAATAGCCGAGAGCTACGGCGTTCAGGGACTTTACCCCATAGTTACGTTAACGGTCAACGGCGAACCCGTTCGCACTTTTTACGCGGACGTACCGGGGGAAAATATCTACCATGCCGAGGTTCGCCTACGGGAGGAGGAAAACGAAATAGGATTGGTGTACGAGAACGACTTCTTAGACCCAACGTACGGCTACAACCGCGACATCTTCATACGGGAAGTGCGGATAGGCCGTGACGCCGAAAAACGGTAAATACCGGGTCCTATTGGGTGTGGTATTAGCGGCGGTCGCACTTGACGCTGTTCTCGTCTTCGCGCTCGAGCTGCACCCGGCCCTTGTAGCGACCGTCGTCATAACGGTCGGCCTCGCTTTGGTTTCGGCGTTAACGGGCCTTGCGCAGCGCCACCGCTGGCTACTACCGCTGCTATTCTGGACCGCGCTGTCGCTGCCCATCGTAAAACATCTCGGCCGGGGCGAAGGCCTGCCGGCCATAAACGCCGACCACTTAATAGTCTACCCCGTCGACCCCGTGATATTAATCGGCCTGGTGTGGGCGCTGGTCTCAACCGCTCGAGGGAGGACCGCGCCGCGTGTCGATATAAAGGGCCTCGTGGCAGCCGCCGCCAAGCTATTCAAACCGGACCTTATGGCTTGGGTGATATTGGCAGTAAGCGGGGCGACGGCACTATCGATATTCCCTGCGATTTTCCAGGCGCCGGCGGTTTTCGCCCTCTTGGACGTCGCGCGCATCTACGCCGTGTACGTCCTCTTCCGATACCTGGCCGCGCGGGGAACGAAGCCGGTACTGGTGGGTTTATTCGTCGTTGCCGCCGGCCAGGGTATTCTCTGCGTCGTCGAGCTATTCGCGCAAAACAACTTCGGCCTGTGGCAGCAACCGGGGTGGGCGAACTTCTCGGTCCCCGGGCTAACCGGCGTTTGGAAGGAGATATCCGTCGCGAGGTGCGGCGGGACCTTCGGGCCCAACATCACGGCCCAGTTCTTCCAGGTGGTTTTGCCGTTCGGCGCCGTCTTATTCCTTACCGCCCGGAAGGACGTCCCGGCGCAACGGGCGAAATATTTGATTTTACTACTCCTGATGATATTCGCGCTGTCCGCGACTTTCTCGCGGGGCGGGTGGTTGGGCGCCGGCACGGCGATAGGCGTCCTCCTCGTAATCGCCTCGTTCAAAAGGAAGAAGCTCGGCGCCCCGTACTGGTCGGTCGCGACTTTGATAATGCTGGGCGCCGTCCTGCTTCTGCCCGCAACCGCCGTTATCGCGTGTCGTAACGCCACCGGCGACTCGCTCGGGACCGCGACCCGCCTCGAGGAGTGGTCCGCAGCTTTCGAGATGATTAAGAACCACCCCCTCCTCGGCGCCGGCAAGGGGAATTACGTCGGCATAACGCGCCTTAGCCAACCTTGGGCCCTCAGGTACCCGGTCCACAACGTCTACCTCCTATACTGGGCCGAAACGGGCCTTGTCGGCTTACTGTCCTTCGTCGCCCTGCTTTTCTCGTCGTTCCGGCTCGCCGCGCGGGCCTTGCGGAAGAATACCGGAGGCAACGCGGCCTTCGGCGCCGCCGCGCTGGCGGCTTTTACGGGCCTTGCGGTGCGGATGTTGGTGTCGATGTCGTTCATCCACCCCCTGGTGAACCTCACGTTTATCGCGTTAGCGGGCGCCGTGGCCGCCGCGGCGGCGAACGCTACGCCGGCGGAAGACGCCGGGGCCGGCGCGGCCGCGTCCCCGGACGCAACGCCCTAACGTTTAAGGTACGCGTCGACGTTGAACGGGAAAAACGCTAAACTCAAAACTGTTGTCGAAGTCGGCGCCGCGACCCTCGTCGGCGCCGCGGCGGCCTATTTAGCCGTCGGCCGCGGCGCAGTCCTCGCGGCCGTTGTCGCCCTCGTCGCCGGCCTGGCCATTATCGCCGTCGCGGCGGGCTGGCCGTCCCGCCGGCCCTGGCTCCTGCCGGTTTTCTTCTGGGCCGCGCTCTCGGTCCCGCTCGTAAAACACCTCGGCCCCGGCGGCGGCATCCCCGCCGTCAACGCCGACCACGTCGTCGCCTACCCGGTCGACTTCGTAATACTCCTCGGCCTGGCCTGGGTATTCCTATCCAGGTTTAAGGAGGAGCGACGTACGCGCGAAAGGCCGGCGGCGCTGGGTCGCGCGCTGGCGGCCTTATTCAAACCGGACCTCATCTCCTGGGCCGTAGCGGCCTCGGCCGTCGCGACGGCGCTTTCGCTCTACCACGCGCCGAGGCTCGAGCCGACTTTATCCGCGTTGGTAGACGTGGCACGCCTTTACGCCGTATACGTACTCTTTCGGCAGCTGGCCGCCGCCGGGCCGCGGCCGGTCCTGGTGGGCCTTCTCGCCGCGGCCGCGGCGCAAAGCGCGCTCTGCCTACTCGAGTTCTTCGCGCAGAATAACTTCGGCCTGTGGGAAAAACCCGGCTGGGGCGCGTTCATCTTCACCGGCGCGAGTCCGGAGGCCGCGCGGTTTCTGATAGCGCGCGCCGGCGGGACCTTCGAGCCCAACGTGACGTCGCAATTCCTCCAGATGGCGCTGCCGTTTGCCGCGGTTTATTTCCTGACCGCGGCCGCGAAGCGGCGCATCCCGTACGTGGCCACCTTCCTATTGGCCGCGGCGGCGATGTTCGTTACCTTCTCCCGCGGCGGCTGGTTCGGGGCGGCGGTGGCTCTGGCGGTCGTCGTCGCCGGCGCGTGGTTGAAGAAGCAGGCCGTGGGCGCGCGTACGGGGGCGCTCGCGGCTATGGCCGCGGCGGGCGTCATATTGCTCATACCGGCGGTCGCGGTCGTCCTGGCGCGCGGCGCCCAGGGCGACCAGCTGTCCGCGGCCTATCGCCTCGCCGACTGGCGCGCCGCCTTCGCGATGATTCGGGACCACCCGCTGCTCGGCATGGGTAAAGGCAACTACCTCGAGCTGGCGCGCTTCTACAACCCGTGGACGCTCGAGTACCCGGTCCACAACGTCTACCTGCTGTCGTGGGCCGAGACCGGCGTTTTGGGGCTGGGCGCCTTCGTCGCGCTGCTGGTCGGAGCTTTCCGGGCCGCCGTGCGCGCCGTCCGCGGGAATACCGGCGTCGACGCCGCCTTCGGCCTGGCCGCTTTCGCGGCCTTCACCGGCGTCGCCTTGCGGATGTTCGTCTCGATGTCTTTCGTGCACCCGTTCGTAAGCCTCTCCTTCGTCGCACTCGCGGCCGCCGCGGCGGCCGCCCGGCCCCCCTCGGCCCGTTAAACCGTGGCGCGCGTCGTCCTCATAGGGTTGGACGGCTTCGGCTACGACTTCGCCAAGCGGAGCTTCGCCGCCGGGTTAATGCCGTTCCTGGCCGACCGCGCCGCGGCCGGCGCTTTCGGCGCCGCGACCTCGACCATACCCCCCGTCTCCACCGCGGCCTGGACGACGGTAACCACCGGCGTCGGCGTCGGCAGGCACGGCATCGTGGACTTCCGCCGCCGCGAGATGGCGAACTACGGCTTCGCCAAGCCGGGGCGGTTGATAAACAGCACCGACGTACTGGTACCGCGCGTCTACGACCTCGCGAGCCGGGCCGGCCTGAGGTCCTTCATCCTGAATCTCCCGGTAACTTACCCGGCGGCCCCCGTCAACGGCGTCCTGGTGGCGGGGGTCCTCACGCCGCCGGGTAGCGACCGGGGGTATTGGCCGCCCGACTTCCGGAAGTACTTGGCCGGATACGCCTACGACCTCGACGAACCGGTGCCGGCCGGCCTGGCCTCGCTGTCCCGGCGGCTCGAGGAGTTGGCGGCTTCCCGCGCGCGGGTGGCCGCGGCGGCGTTCGCCCGCGAGCGCTTCGACTTGGCGGTAGTGGTCTTCACCGGCCCGGACCGCCTCTTCCACCGCTTCTACGACGACGCCTACGCGGGGGCCGGGCCCGACGACTTCCCGGCGGCCGCGGCGTCCTACTTCCGGGCGCTGGACGCGGCGTGCGAAAAGGTGTACGAGGCCTTCGGCGCCGACGCGGCGCTCATCGTCTGCTCGGACCACGGCTTCGGCCCGGGCCCGGACAAAGCTTTCTTCGTCAACCGCCTGCTTAAGAAAGAAGGCTTGCTGTCGGTCCGTGCGGACCCCGCCTCGTACGCCGTAAACGTCCTCTTAGGCGGAATAAAGAAGTTGTTCGGCGGCGGCCGGCCGCTGCCCGTGAATTGGCGCCGCACCGCGGCCTACGGCTTCCCGATGTACATGCGTTGGGGCGGCGTCGCCCTGAACGTCGCGGGCGAACAACGGGAGGGGAAGGTGCGGCCGGCGGAGGTGGCCGCGGTAGCGGAAGACGTTAAGCGGACGCTGCTGGCCGTCGCGGCGCCGGCCCCGGGCCTCGTAGAATGGGTTAAAACGCGCGACGAACTATACGCCGGGCCGGTCACGGCCGACCAACCGCACCTGGTCTTCCAAGTGCGCCGCGACGCCGTCGTGACGGAGGGAAAAGGACCCGGGCCGCTGGTCGCGCCGTACCGAAACGCCGCCAAAAAGGGCGAACACGCCGTCGAGGCGATGGCGCTCGTCGTCGGCGCGGGCGTGCCCGCCGGCGAAAGCCTCGCGATGAAGCTCGAGGACATAGCGCCAACCGCGGCCGACTTCCTGGGGCTCGAGTGGCGCGGGATGGACGGCGAGCCGTGGGGTAAGGGCCGGCCGCGTTAAGCACGAGAGCGCGCGGGCGTTTTTACCTTGACGGCCTTCGGAATAATGGTTTATAATATCGCAAGTTACAAAATACTAAATATCAGTAAAATCTTGTGGCGTACATCTAATGGCACGTTTAACGCCCAGAGAAGAAGCTAAGCTTCGCCAATACGAGGATTTGCTCAGGCGGGAGTCGCACGCGCTGATCTTCGCGCCGCTCGCCAGCCTCTACGCGCGACAGTTCGACTTCCAAAAGGCGGTCGACGTCCTGCGGCGCGGCCTGGCGATATACCCCAACTACTTCAGCGCGCACGTCCTCCTCGCCCGGTGTTATATCGCTTTGGACAATTTCGACGCCGCGGCCGCCGACCTCGAGAGCGTACTCGGGGCGGACCCGTACAACGTATCCGCGCTGGGCCTGTTGGGCGACGAGATGCGCAACCGCGGCCGGTTGGCCGAAGCCCGCGATCACTATTTGAAGATACTCGAGATCGAACCCGATAACGAGGAATACGCGTACAAGCTGGAACTGCTCAACACGTTGATCGAGGGGAGCCCCTTTGCCCGGGAGGCGGAGGTCGCCGTAGAGGAGGCCGAAGCGATAACGCCGCCGACGCCGGAGGTAATAGAAGTCCCGCCCGTGCCTCCCGAAGTCGAAGAGGTGGAGACGGCTCCCGTCCTCGAGGAAGCGGAGTTGGCGGCGGCCCAGCCCGCGGAAGCCGGGCCGGCGGCGGCCGAGCTCGAGGAAGCGGAGGCCGGGCCGGAGGAAATCGCGACCCTCACGCTGGCCAAGATATACGAGGACCAAGGGTTCTTCGTGCGCGCGCGGGAGGTAATAGACAACGTCCTGGCGCGCGAACCGGACAACGCCGCCGCCCTGGAGGCCCGCGACCACATGGAAACGCTCGTAGCGGGGGAAGAATCGCCGACCGGGGCTTCGGTCGTCCGATTAATCCAGAAGGTGGAAGCGGTATCCGGTTTGCTGGAGCACGACGAGCTCGAGCTGTGGGAAGAGGTCTCGGCCGGGGTGGAGGACGCGCTGAGCGGCTTCGAAGAGATTACGGTGGCGCAAGCGGTGGCGGCCGCCGCGGGTTTGAGGTCGTTCGACGACTTCACGCTCGGCCGCGACAACCGCGCCGCCTGGGAACTGGACATGCCCGGCGTAGCGGCGACGGCGGGGGAGGCGGGCGCCGAGGAGATGGACGTGGAGTTGCCGCTGTCGCCGGCGTTCGACGGGTCGGCCGGCGTCAACGTCGCCGAGTTGGCGGCTCGAGCCGCACCCGGGATAGCGGGCGAGGACCTGTTCAGCATAGGATTGGGGGAAACCCGGGCCGAGGGCGTCGATAGCGTCGACCTCGCCGGGGTCGTTCCCGCGCGCAAGGGGGAAACGGGGGCCGAAGAATTCGCCCTCCCCGCCGGAGCGGAGGCCGCCGCCCCCGTAGAGGAAGCGGCCGAGGTTGGAGTTGGCGAGGCCGCCGGCGAGGACGAGCTGGCGGTAAGGCCGGAGCGATACCAACCGCGCAAGCCGCTCGAGCTCGAGCGCGAACCTTTCGAAAAAGACGAGGATTTCCTGAGTTGGCTTGACTCCATCAAGCTGAAAGAACTGTAGCCGGCCAAGGAACGGCCGGCACGCGCGCCGGAGGTCGTAGTGGACTTCAAACAGATGTTAACCGGGTTGCTGGAGCGGGTCGAGGGAACGGTAGCCGCGTTCTTCTGCGGCACCGACGGCATCGGCGTCGAAAACATAACCATTCATCCGGACCTGGAGACGGCGGTGACCGAAGTCGAGCTCGCGACGGCGCTCAAAGTAATATCGGACGTCTCGCAAAACCTGGCGCTGGGGCGCGTGGCCGAGCTCCTGTTCGAAACCGAAAAGATCACCATTTTAATCGAAAAAACGCAGGAAGATTATTTCCTCTGTCTCCTCTTAAAAACCGGCGGGAACGTGGGTCGCGGCCGCATCGAGCTGAAAAAGCTCGCCGCGAAATTGGCCAAAGAAATTTAACCAGGGGCGAGCGACGTGAAGAAAGCCACGGAAGTGCTGAACAGAATCGCCACCCTCGACGGCGTGCGGGCCGTAGTCCTCGTCTCGGGCGACGGCTTTCCCTTGGAATCGGTGATTAGGGACGAAACGCTGAACGCGGAAGAGGTAGCGGCATTGGCGCGCGACGGCGCCGCCGCGGCCCGCGAGATGGTTAATGACATGGAACAGGGGCAATTCGTCCAGGGGGTGTTCGAGTACTCCAAGGGCGCGATACTTCTAACCAACCTTCCGCTTCGGATGACGCTGGCGGTGGTAATGTCGCGGGGGGGCAACAAAGCGGCGTTGTGGAACGCCGCCGCGACGGCCTTCCCCGAAGTCATCAGGGCCCTCTAACACGGCACCGGCCGCGCGACGGCGCGGATTATCGACGACGTACGTGCTCCAAACGGAGCACCAGGCCAGCGCAAGCCGGCACAGGCGGCGCCAAAACGCTGGCCTAAATTAACGGCGGCGCAATATAGACACCGACTTTATAAATATACGAAAAATCCCGGCCGTCCGTAGACGACCCGGCAGGAATAGTAAACGCTATGAGCTATAAATCCGTATGGGATTTCGGCAGAGCGGGCGTCACCAACTACAGCGTCCACCGTATCGGGGAATATCCTACGAAAATAAGGCCGCTCGTTATCGCGAAAATACTAGAACGGTTTTCCGAACCGGGCGACGTAATTTTGGACCCGTTTTGTGGTTCGGGCACCGTTGCCGTGGAGGCAAAGCTACAGGGAAGGCATTCCGTTAATTACGACGTTAACCCAAAAGCCGTAGAATTGACGAGAACGAAGTTACAAAGACTCGATCGCGCGGAAATGGACGCCGCGATTAAATTCCTTATCCAAGAAGCTACTAGACAGAAAGGGAATACGAGTAAGAAGTACGAAATCGTAAACCTCGAGAAAGAAATTAAAAAACTCCGCGGCCGACTCGAAGAATTAGAAAACGGTAACGGGGTTATTAATAAAACCGAACACGAAACAGCCGTGTGTGACGCGAGGTCCTTACCTCTAAACGACGGATCGGTGGACGCCGTAGTGACGGATATACCGTACACAGGCATGATCGAATACTCCGAGATTGAAGGTGACTTGAGCAACTTAGATTACGAAGGGTTTTTAAACGGCATTACCGATGCGTTCTCCGAGGTCCACCGCGTATTGAAGAAAGGGAAATATTTCTGCTTATTCATAGCCGATTACAGGATAGGGGCTTCTCGGAAAATTATCCCCGTACACGCGGACGCCATCAAAATAACGGAGGATATGGGCTTTCCTCTATTCGACTTATACGTTTGGCGCTATTACAGGAGTGGCTCGTTTCGTCCTTTCGGGAAACCGCCGTACCAAGCGATGAACGTACATAGCTACATTTTATGTTTCTACAAACCTACGGGCGACGAAAAGGAAAAACCAAACCGGCCCATCAGGTACAGGCCTAGGCTTAAAGAAAAATTAACAAATAACGAGATTCGCGAACGAAAACCGCTTTTTGAATAGGGGTGCCGGAGGCCTAAATGGTCAACAATTCGCACGTCTTCGTCGTCGACGCAAAAACTTTCCCGGTGCACCGGGACCGCCTTTTTTAAAGTCGAAAAACCGATCTTATTTGAGTACGAAGTACGAGATGAATCTATTAGTTTCTCCCGTACGGTTAACTGAATATTCGATATGATAAACACCAACGAGCTCCGAGCCGGCAACGCTATTGAACTCGACGGTACGCCGTACGTGGTGACGAAATTCGCCCACGTCAAGCCGGGGAAAGGGCCCGCTTTCGTCCGCGTGGGCTTGAAGAACCTCCTCACCGGCGCCGGCCACGAGCAGACGCTGCGCGCCGGCGAAAAGGTGAAACGCGCCCGCCTCGACGAGCGCAACGCGACGTTCATGTACGCCGCCGGCGACGAATACCAATTCATGGACGAGGCCAGCTACGAGGAGCTCGCGCTCAAAGCGGACGAGCTGGGCGACGCCGCGCGGTGGCTCAAGGACGGGACGTCGCTCAAGCTCGTCTTCTACCAGGGCCGGCCCGTGGCGGTGGAGGTGCCGACCTTCGTCGAGCTCGCCGTAGCCGATACCGAGCCCGGCGTACGCGGCGACACCGCCACCGGCGGCTCGAAGCCGGCGACGCTGGAATCGGGCGCCGTCGTCAACGTTCCGCTTTTTATCAACGAAGGCGACGTCGTACGCGTCGATACGCGAACGGGCGAGTACGTGGACCGCGCGAAATAAACTCCCGGCCCGTTCCTAAATACTGCGAGGGGAAGCCGTCTTGAATATCGGAAAACTTAAAAAGATCCTCGACCTTATGGACGAGCGCGGCATAGCCGAAATCGAAATGCGGTCGTGGTTCCGGACGGTCCGCATAAGCCGCGCCGCCGCCGGCGCCAACGTCTCGTTCATCAGCGCCGGCCCGGTCAACCCGGCGCTGGCAGGACCGGCCGGGAAGGCCGCGGCGCCTCCCCTACCCGGCGGCGAAGCCGCGGCGGTCGCCGCCGAAGCCGAGGCCGCCGACGAAGACCTGATCGTAATCAAGTCGCCGATGGTGGGTACGTTCTACCGCGCGCCGGCGCCCGACGCCGACCCCTTCGTCGCCGAGGGCGATAAAGTATCGCGCGGCGAGGTCCTGTGCATCATAGAAGCTATGAAGATTATGAACGAGATCGAAAGCGAACACGCCGGGACGGTGGCCCGCATATACGTCGAAAACGCCGCGCCGGTGGAGTACGGCCAACCGCTGTTCAGCCTTGAGGCCGCCTAGGTCGGTTAAAAGTGAGCTCGAGTTGTTCGATAAAATACTAATAGCCAACCGGGGCGAAATCGCCGTCCGCGTCATCCGCGCCTGTCGTGAGATGGGAATCAAAACGGTCGCTATATACAGCGAGGCCGACGCCCGGAGCCTCCACGTCCGCTACGCCGACGAGGCGTTCTGCATCGGCCCGCCGGAAAGCGCCAAGTCGTACCTCAACGTCCCGCGCATTATTGCCGCCGCGGAAGTCACGGACGCCGAAGCCATCCACCCGGGGTACGGCTTCCTGGCCGAGAACCCCTACTTCGCCGAGGCGTGCGAGGCCTCCAACCTCGCCTTCATCGGGCCGACGTACGAGACCATAACCGACGTGGGCGACAAGGCCTCGGGGCGCCGGATAATGGCCCGGGCCGGCGTCCCGGTCGTCCCGGGCAGCGACGGCCCCCTTAAAACCGAAGACGACGCGCTGGACGTCGCCGAAGAGGTGGGCTACCCGGTGATGGTCAAGGCCGTCGCGGGGGGCGGAGGCCGCGGCATGAGGGTCGTCCATACTCCCGCCGCCCTCGCCAAGGCCTTCGCCACCGCCTCGGTCGAGGCCGAGGCCGCGTTCGGCAATCCCGAGGTCTATATCGAGAAATTGGTCCCCCGCGCGCGCCACGTCGAGGTCCAGATCCTGGGCGACGGCCGGGGCCACGTCATTCACCTGGGCGAACGCGACTGCTCCATCCAGCGGCGCCACCAGAAATTGATCGAGGAATCGCCGGCGCCGGCGCTGCCGAAGAAGGCGCGCGAAAAGATATTGGCCGGGGCCGTCACCGCCGGCCGGGCCGTGAATTACCGTTCCGCCGGCACCATAGAATTCCTGGTCGATGAGGACGGCTCGTTCTACTTCATAGAGGTTAACGCTCGCATCCAGGTGGAGCACCCGGTCTCGGAGATGGTGACGGGCGTCGACATCGTAAAAGAACAGCTGCGCCTCGCCGCCGGCGGCGGCCTGGCTAAAAATTCGCCGCCCACGGAAGGCCACGCCATAGAGTGCCGCATCAACGCCGAAGATACGAACCACGACTTCCGCCCGACGCCCGGCACGATAACGAACTACGTCCCGCCGGGGGGCCCGTGGGTCCGCGTGGATACGCACATTTACCCCGGGTACGCCGTGCCGACGCACTACGACTCGCTGCTGGCCAAGCTCATCGTGTGGGCGCCCGGCCGCGACGAAGCCATCGCGCGTATGGCGCGGGCGCTCGCCGAAACCACCGTCGAGGGCGTCCCGACCACGATCCCGTTCCACTATCGCGTCGTACAATCCCGCATGTTCAAAGAGGGCGAAATATCCACGGATTTTATCGCCGAACTCGAGGCGAGCGAAATAAAGAGCAAGGGGCAATAGGGGATAACCCGACGTTATGGCGCCGCTGTCGCTCCGCACTTGGCTCACGGGCGCGCCGCCGAACGGCCGGGACGTGGCCGGCGCGTGCGCCGTCGTCGTGGACGTTCTACGCGCTACCTCCACCGTCGCGGCCGCCCTGGGCCACGGCGCCGCCTGCGTTATCCCCCGGGCGGACGTCGACGAGGCGTTCGCGGCGCGCGCCGAGCTCGAGGGCGGAGGCGAAGAGCCGCTGCTGGGCGGCGAGCGCGGCGGCTTCAAGGTTCCGGGGTTCGACCTGGGAAACTCGCCGCTCGAGTACGACGCGGAGCGGGTGGCGGGCCGGCCGGTGGTGCTCTGTACTTCCAACGGCACCGCGGCGCTGGAGCGGTGTCGCGGCGGGTCGCGCGTGTACGCCGCGGCGTTCGTCAACGCCGGCGCCACGGCCGCGGCCGTCGCCCGGGGCGCGGAACCCGTCGTGCTGTGCTGCGCCGGCAAAGAGGGCGCGCCGTCGCTGGAGGACGTGTGCTGCGCCGGCCTGCTGGCGGCGTCGCTTTTAAAGGTTTACCCGTACGAGGCCGACGACGCGACGACGATGGCGCTCCTCTGTTGGCGGAATTACGAGGCCGACGTACCGCGGCTCCTAAGGACGTGCAACCACGGGCGGTACTTGGCCGGCCTCGGCTTCGAAAAGGATTTGGAGTTCTGCAGCCGTGTAGACGTTCTTCCCGTCGCCGCGGCGCAACGTGACGGCGAAAAGCTCGTCGCCGTTGCGCAGGGCTAACCGAGGGGGCACGATGGCACCGGAAAACGACAAAAGGAAAGCGGCCGAGGACCCCTACCTCGCGCGGGCCCAGGAGTACGTGCGAGACGGCCGCATATCCGCCGCGTGCGCCGAATACCTCCGCTACGCCGATAAGTGCGAGGCGAGCGGCGACCTGATGACCGCGATCAAGTACTACTACAAAGTCGACGAATACCAGCTGCTCGACATCAGGGCCCGGAAAAAACTCGCCGAACTCCTGGCCGGGGTAGGCAATAAATCGCGCGCCGTATCCACCTATCTCGAGGTCGTCGACGAATTCCTGACCCAGGGGTTGGCGGAAGACGCGGTCGACGTGCTGCGGGACGCGATGGCGCTCGTACCGGACCGCCTTACCCTGCGCTACCGGTTGGCCGAGCTTTACGAACAGGGGGGGCAATCGCAAAAGGCCGTCAACATTTACCTCCAGGTGTTGGAGGAACACCCCGAAGAGGTAGGCGCGTGGGAAGCTCTGGGGCGGCTGTACACCAAACGTAATTCGCTGGAAGAAGCGGTGGACGCCTACCTGCGGGCCTGCCGCATCAACGAGCAAACCGGAAACCTCATCGCCGCGGCCAAGGACTACGAAGCCGTAGCCGTCCTCAAAGGCGACAACGCGGCGGCGTTGAAGAACCTCATCGATATTTACAGCCGGCTGGGGTTCAAAAACGAGATGGTCGCCCGGATGGTCGACCTCGCGCGCTTGTCCGAAGAGCGGGGCGAAAAAGAGCGAGCCCTTTCGATCTATTCTAAAATAATCGAAATCGACCCCGGAAACGAAGCGGCGCAGACCAGACTCGGCAAGTCCATCCAGGTAATTTCGGTCTTGCCGACCGGCGACAGCCTGACCAAAGACGAAATCCCCGCGCCCGACGAGGGCCCTCCCGAGCCGGAGGCCGAGCCCGCGCCGGGCGAGACCGCCTTCCCCCCGGAGCGCGCCATCAAAACCGTGGACGACCTGCTGGGCTTCCGGCCCGACGCCGGCGAAGGCGACGTCGCCGAAAGCCCGCAGGTATGCTACGACCTCGGCCTGGCCTACCTCGAGATGGGTATAACGGAAGAGGCCATCCACTACCTCCAGCTAGCCTCCTACGATCAGGGCCTGCGCATCCGCGCCTGCAACATGTTGGGCTTGTGCTTCCTGGAGAAGGATATGCCGGACATGGCGGTCAAGGAATTCGAAAGGGGGCTCTCGACGCCGGGGGTTTCGGAGGACGAGGCCGTCGGGTTATACTACAACCTCGGCGTGGCCTTCGAGCGGCTGGGCGACTACCGCAGCGCCCTGGACGAATACCGCAAGGTCTACGCCATCGACGTCGACTACCTCGACGTCCGGGATAAAATCCGCAGGCTCCGCGCCCGCGACGGCGGCTAGAAAGCCTTGACAGGATTAGGCCGGTATGGTAATAAACTAGGTACCCGTAGGCGGGAATAGCTCAGTGGTAGAGCGCCACCTTGCCAAGGTGGATGTCGCGGGTTCAAATCCCGTTTCCCGCTCATCGAAACGCCGCCGGCCTCCGGCGGCTTTTTTACGGCCGTTCCGAGGGAATGCCGGCGCGAAGCTGATATAAAAAACACCCGGCGACGTGCCGGGTTTTTGGTTAGGGCGTAACGGGTTACGCCCCTACCGGAACAACGCCTTGATCCGCCCCACCGACGAGGGCGCGACCGCGGGAAGCGACTCGCGGAAGTACTGGATGCGGTGGTTGTAAGAATCGGCCACGTATACCCGATTACCCGTAGGCGTAATGGCGGTACCCAGGGGACGGTCGAATTCCCCGTCACCGGGTCCCCGCGTACCCCATTTACCCAGAAAGGACCCGCTTGCCGTAAAATACTGGACGCGGTAATTAAAGGCATCGGCTACGAAAATCCGGCCAGCCGGCGAGGCCCCAACGCCGGCAGGCCTGTTGAATTGGCCGTCGCTGCTCCCGTACGACCCCCATACGCCGAGGAAACTACCCGTCGACGTAAAGTATTGAAGACGATGGTTTGAAAACTCAGTGACGTATACCTGAGAGCCGGTTGAGAGGAAGGCAAGGCCGTTGGGCTGATTAAACTGGCCCCACGCCGTACCGTACGAACCCCATTTACCCAAGAAGGAACCGCTCGAGGTGAAGTATTGGACGCGGTGGTTTTGGTTGTCGGCGACGTAAACGTTACCGTTGGGCGCGACCGCTACTCGTATGGGGTGGTCGAATTGGCCGTCGCCGGTCCCTAACGTACCCCATTTACCGAGGAACGACCCGCCGGCGGTGAAATATTGTATGCGGTGTCTTTGTGTATCGGCGACGTAAACGTTGCCGTTGGGAGCTACGGCCACGCCCTCGGGATAATAGAAATAACCATTGCCCGAACCTAAGCTGCCCCACTTACCGAGATAAACGCCCGTAGGGTTGAAGTATTGGATACGATTATTGTAGGTATCGACTACGTAAACGTTCCCGTTGGGCGCCAAAGCCACTTCGCGAGGCCTGTCGAATCGGCCGTTACCGGTGCCCCGCGAACCCCATTGGCCCTCGTATACGTAATCGGCTAACGCCGGAATCGCCGCGACCGCCAAAACGGCTACCGCGGAAAACACGATACGTTTCATATCTACTCCTTTACCCAACTAAGAGGCCGCCCGGGAGGGCAGCCTATGTAGGGGCGACTGGCCAGTCGCCCCTACCTAAACAGCGCCTTTACGCGGCCGAGGGAGGCGGGTAAAATCGCGAGGTCGTCACGCCAATAAATATAATAACGGTCCGTGGCGTCGTCGACGACGTACAACAAAATATCGTAAGGGGGGGCTGTAGAAGCGGTATAACCCAAGCCCACGGGGGTTTGTATTCCCGTGATAATCGGTACGCCGTCCTCGTATACGGTATGCGTACCCATATCCGAAACGTAAAAATGACCATAACCGCCACACCCGGTAGGCCGCCGGCCCGGCCCGGCGTACGTGCCGATGAGCGAACCCGTTTTACGGTTTAAAAGGGCGATTATATTACGGTCGGGAATCGCGACTATGAAACCCGGCCACGCGAATTCGCAATCGGCGGGGCCGTCGAACGGGCATCGGAAGGAATTTACTAACGATCCTTGGGTGGTCGTCTCGTATATCCAAGACGTTCGGCTATTGGTAATAAATAAACCGCCGCCCGGTTCTCTTGCTATACCCCACGCGCCTGCCCCGCCGGGCGCCGGGAAACTAGAAATTATTGAACTACGTATCCACCAGTAAAAATAAATGTGCGGATTAGCGCCGGCCATGACAATATAACCCGCTTCGGGACCACCGCCCCCATAACCCTGGGGATTGGGCCCCGGCGTAGGGTACGAGGCGTATAATTTCCAAGCCCCCATAGCTGCGGTAGCGGCCGCGAAGCTTATGAGAACCGCTAAGGCGTTAACTCTTTTCATTTTACTTATTATTCTCCTATCGTAACGTTGTCCTCGCGGGCCGGCTTGTAGTTGTGCTTCGTCGCGGTGAGCTTGCCGTCGTCGAAGCCGAATAGGAGGTCCTCGAAGGTGCACCTACCTTCGGTGCCGGTCGTAGTGGTCAGGTAGTACCAACGTTCCCAAAGGCACACCTTGGCCCCCGGTACCGGTTGGTTACCGGTGGTCGTTACCGTAACCTGAAGGGTCTTCATCGTACCGTTCGCCCACCATTCGTAGTCGATATTTAACGGCGCCGGCTCCGCGGTCCACAGCTCCATCGTCGGGTCGCCGCCCAAGTTTAGCACATATCCGTCGTAATGACGTTTACTTGTTCTTATATAATCCGTTCGGGCTTTCGCGACGGCCCGGCCTACGTCGTACATACCTTTATTAAGGAGGTAGTCGAAAAGATAGTCGTGAGCCAGGTTGAAGCAACCAAATATAGTTCCCGGGCAAGTGTTTCCAATATAAGCGACGCCCCCGCCGTAGTCGTCGCACAGGAACTCCTCGCCCAGGCACTCCTCGGACTCCGCGTTACGCCAATCGTACTTGAACGTGCTGCAGGCGTGGGCGAAGTGAAGGCCGTATTTGCCCCCGGCGTTTACTTCCTTTAACCCGTGGGCGAACACCATATCGTTAGTTATCGGTACGCCTTCGTCTACCGTAAATTCCTGAATATACACGCCGGGGCCCCAACCCGTACCGTGCGTGAGAATGTAGTGACACAAAGGGTGGCCGTGAGTGGCGAAAAAGGTTATCCCCGGGCCGTCCGCCAACGCGTCGTAGATGTGATGGGGCCTGGGATAGTTAGGGTACCTCTTTGTGCTATCCTCGTATATCTCCGTCTTTGACCACGACGAAAAGTATTTATCCTTCATTTTTATACATTGGCCTTCGTCGTCGCTGAAGTCGGCGCCGATGAGCAACGCGTCGTTCACGTACCCGCTGGGAGGTTCGGTCTCGTATTTTATTAGCTTGGCGCAATAGTTACCGGCCTCGATTTCAGCCTGTGTAGTCGCGCCGGGCTCGCCCGGCGGGTCGACGTCGCCGATGGGTACCCGGCCTACGAAGACGGTGGGATGGAACGACGCCGGCCGGGACCCCTCGGTCCCCCAATAGCCTACTATGTCGTTATTTTCTTCCACCAACTCCGGTTCCCAATCGCCCTCGAGGCAAGTGTAGTAAAGGTCCGAGACGTGGATATAATAATACCCAGGATATAAGTAACGCGACGGAACTACGCCGTACCGGCCCCATTTATCCCATGTACTTTTGTAAGCGCCCGGCGGCGCCGCGGTATCGCCGACGAGGAAGAAATTCTCGGTGCTGTATACGTCGACGACGGCCTTCATCCAGTTTCGGATCTTTTCTTGTTTATCGTCACCTTCTTCCCAATTATCGACGATGTCGTCCACCTTGACGATGTGTAGGGGCTCGCCTTTACGCATTTTCCACTCGTAGAAATCCTGCAACGCGCCCCACACGTCGCCTTGTTCCTCATAATCGCCTTGTCCCTCGCCGTACCACCATTTCTCGTTCGTGATAACGATGAACGGGAAGGGGTAGGACGGTTCGGCTTCGTGGTCGGGGTCGAGGTAACCTTCCACCTCGTGGGGAAGATTGTACTCGTAATATTCCGACTCCGCGGGTTTGACCCACGGTATTTCCTCGCCGTTTACCGTTTCGGTGCCCCATTCCATAACGTCTACGTAGTTTACGGGCTCGCGGTTACCTAATACGTCGTCCGGGTTCAGGACCTGTTCCTCGACCATCTCGCTCCACCGGTCGTAGATGTCGGGCCATTCGTGGCGCTCGGCGTCGGGCGGTACCTCCGGCAGCGTATACGTTACTCGCACCGTTACCGAGGTATAGAGCGTCAGCTCCTCGTCCGCGGGGGTCCACTGCAACGGGAAAAGGTTAAAGTCCGCCATTAAATGCCCGCGCGATTCCCCGGCCCCGGCGTCCACGAGTATATTCTCCGGGAAAGGTTCCTCCAGGGCGTATATATACGTATCCGGGTCGGTGAATACCCACTCATAATCGGACGGGTCCACCGGGTCGCCGTACCCCGTTATCCTCGGTAATTGTCCCGGGTAAAGGTAATAGTCGCCTTCGACCGGTTCCGAGGTGTACGACGTTATCTCTACGGCCGTTACCGTCGAGCCGAAAGGTATGCTGAAGCTGTAACCCATCAACGGTAGCTGGGGCTCGCTCGGTACGTTATACAAAACGTTCCTATCGCCGTATTTAACGATTTCGTACGCCGTTGCGCCCTCGGTAATTTCGGAGAATACGAGGTCTTCTTCCGAGAACGTCAACGTCGCCTGTACCGTGTCCGCCGCCGCGGGCCCGGTGAGAATCCCACACGAAAATGCTACGATGCTTATTATCGCGTACGTTTTCATTTCCTCGCTCCTTTATTTTTCGAACCGCCAGAACTTCTCCGTTTCGTCGTCTACGCACCAAAGATACGTACCGTCGTAGGCTAAGCCAAGGGGATGGCCGCAGGGCGCCGCGAACGACGTCTCCGCCGTCCCCGCAAACGTGTATTTATATATCTTGGGGTTACGGCCGTACGTGCCGATATATAGGTACGTACCGTCGTCAGCCATGCCGAAGTATTTCTCTTCCGTAGTACTCGGGCCGGGGAAAGAGCTTACCGTCGAACCCGTTCCCGTATTGATTTTATACACCCATCCGCTATTCCCGTCTACCTCGTATAAGTTGCCTCCGGCGTAGGTCATATCGTACGGGTAAATGTTTTCCGTAATTATCGGGGCCTCGTCGCTGCCGGCCTTATAAATTTTCTTCTCGCCGGCGATTGAAACCCAGATATAAGAACCGTCCCAAGCGAGGCCTTTGTGGGCACTGGTTTTTTGATGTCCCGCTCCCGGCGCGGTGAAAGAACTTGCGATTGAACCCGCGGTTGTTAGTCTATACACGGTTGGGTAGATATGGGTACTGCCGTCCTCTTCAGGGTCATATATATAATCGTCCAAATATAACAAATAAGTACCGTCGTACCCCAAACCTTGCGAAATCCGATCTGGCCGGCTAGTGGTTTCGGGCTCAAGCTGGAACATAGCCGTCCCATCGCCCGGCGCTCCGTACGCGGGTTTGAAGTTTATCTGGCACATTAAGATTAAACAAGCGCCGAAACATACCACGGCGAGCACCGGCCATAAGTTCTTCCTAATCATAATCGCTCCTTCCTGGTTAGGGTAAATATAAAACGGCTGCCCTGGCGGTTACGCCGACAGCAGCCGTTTTTCATTTTCACGCATATCTCCCCTTTGAAGCCCCACCGACAGACCCCGATAACGAGACGCTCAAGGTCCTTAACCTTAAACCCACGCACATTAGACACTAGAAAACTCCCGTTGTCAAGTAAAAAATAACCTTAATACGAAATATTTAAAGAATAAAAAAGGGCCGGTTCTCCGGCCGCATTTCTTCACGTGCACCTTACACCCTCGCCATCGGGCGTACTTATTCCTTCAGAAATAATCCCACGTCTTCCTTAACAAGTATGTCTCCCCCCGTCGGTCGCGCTGGGCCGAGACGATCCAACCGCCCCACCCGGCGTGGACCTCGCCGGTAAGGCCGGCGGCGCTTGACAACGCCCCGCGGTTATGTTTTACTGGGAGAGCCGACGCGGGAATAGCTCAGTGGTAGAGCGCCACCTTGCCAAGGTGGATGTCGCGGGTTCAAATCCCGTTTCCCGCTCACCGAAAAGCCGCCGGTGGCGGGCGTTGCCCGGGCACCGGCGGCGTTTATGGCGGCATAGCCAAGAGGCTAAGGCGAGGGTCTGCAAAACCCTTATTCCCGGGTTCGAATCCCGGTGCCGCCTAACGGGCCCGGCACCCGCCGGGCCTTCGCGGATTCAACGGAACCCGCGGCAACGTTCCGCAAGCCGAAAACCGAACCCAACCGGGTGGTTATATGGGCCGAATTACCGTTCCGCTCCTCGTGCTTCTCGCCGCCGTTTTCGCCGCGCCGAGCTGCGAGCCGACGCAGGAGGGTTACCGCGAAGCGCGGGAAAACTTCGACGACTTCGTAGGGTTAAATTGCCCCAGCGAAAGCCGGGTCGCGATCGCGCGTACGATGGGCGCCCGGTCCGAGGACGTGCGCGTCGTTCACTACGGCCCCACGGGGCGGCCCGACACCACGAACTACTTCGCCGCGCTCGGTCGCGACGGCGACGTGCTCGTCGGCATATTCGACGAAGCGCCCGGGAACGTATCCGAAGTGCAATATGAAAACGAGTTCGGCGCCGACGACTTCGTGTGGGTCGTGAAATGTCTCCGCAACGACCGGCCGTTCGGCGACCGTAAGGTGCGATACGGCGCGGCGCTAACGGTCGGCGTGCGGCGCGGCGTGAAAGACATCACCGTAGAGTTCGTCGACGGGTGGCTCGAGCCCTCCCAAAAGTGGAGCACCGGCGAAGTTAAATTGAACCCGGCCGGCACGGCCCTGCTGAGCGAAGGCCACGGCCTGGAGTTCGCCGTTCGCTCACCCTGAACCGGTTCCCGCGAAAAGGCCGCGACCAACCGACGCCCGAGCGCGAATTACCCACGAAAAAAACCTCCCCCGCGGGGGAGGTTTATTAGTCAAGCGAGTTCTCGCCACGAGCGCTTACTCCGGACCGGTGGAGACGTCGACCGAGCCTTTTACTACGCTTATGTGGATGGCGTTATTACCTTCTCCGGCCTTGCCTTTATAACTATTTCCTACCAAGCCGCCGTACTTCTTGAGGGGAAGCGTCGACGTAACGTCGCCGGAAACGGTATTCGCCGCGATGTCATAGTTGTCGGTACCGCCCAACAACGTCAAGGACACGTCGCCCGATACGGTGGAGAGGTCGTAAGCCGCGCCGGCCGCCGGCAAAACGGCCGCGAGCGTTAATTCCCCGCCCACCGTATTAAGTTTGACCTTTTCGGTGGGCAGGGCCGCGTTTCTCACGCTCACGGCGCCGTCGGCCACGGACACGTTCACGGCCTTATAAGCGTCGGCGATTTCGACGTCGCCCCTCGCCACGGACGCCTCGACCTCCGGAACACCCGTCACGGTAACGTTCCCGCCGGCTACCTTGACGTCAACGCGGCCGAGGCCGGCCGGTACGGTCACGTCGAAATCCACGCGCACGTCCTTGGCCCGGCGCACGTCTCTGGGATACTTAACCTTCACGTGGACGGCGTCGCCCTTCTCCTCAACGTCGACGGTGACGTCGTCGAGGTCGCTCGCCTCGGCCGCCGTCTTCGTCGCCGTCACGACGATCTCGTCGCCGGCGACCGCCACGTTAACGTCGCCGCTCGCGTTGGCCAGGACGAACTTTCGCGCCGACGCGCCGCCGGACCACGCGAAGGTTTCACTCGCCGCCGCCGCCCACGCCGGAAAAAACGTCAGCGCCGTCAAAAGTGAAAACGCGATAATCCTCGCCATACCATCCATCCTCCTCGCCTCTTTGCCGCGCATATCGTTAATGGGCGGCCGAAGCTTTGGTTTTTCAACAAGCCCATCGGGGTCGGCTTCAGCGCCGCGCCCCGCCGTTACAGATACCCGCCGAAGAATATCAGGTACCCGGCGACGAGCGGCGTACAGCAGAAGAACATCCCGCTCGCCCGGCCGAAGTAGGACCCGTCCAGGTAGATGTCGCCGTCGTCCTCTATGCGGCCCTTATAGGAACCGTCGATATAGATGTCGCCGTCGTCTTCGACGCGGCCGTAGTACGAGCCTTCGCGGTAGATGTCGCCGTCGTCTTCGAGCCGGCCGGCGTACGAGCCGTTCACGTAAACGTCGCCGTCACTCTCCAGCCGGCCCCGGTACGAGCCGTCGACGTAGACGTCGCCGTCTTCCTCGATGCGGCCCTCGTACGAGCCGTTCACGTAGATGTCGACGTCGGCGGCCGCGCAGGCCGCGGCGCCGAGGAACGCAACCGCAAACGCCGACCAAACGCGACAAGTCATAAGGTTACTTCCGTTTCTCACGCTGCCGTACGCGCCATTTTAACCGACGGCGGGGCGGTTGTTCAAGGATAAACGTTGCGGGCCCCGTAAACGTCTAACTTGACATAAAACGTGCGGGATTATACAATACCAGGAGGTACGTAATGGCTACCACGGAAAAGGAAGCGAAAATGGGTACCGACGCGATATCGGCACGAACCGTCGCGCCGCTCGGCCGCTTATCGACGGCGCTGTCCGTCGCCGTTTTGGCGGCCGCCGTGGCGTCGGTGGGCGGAACCTCCTGCGGCCCCGTCAAGTCGTCGCACGAAACGGCCGGCGTCGTCAAAACGGAGGACTTCGTCGCGGGCCAGATCGTAGTCTGGTTCGACGACGACCTCGGCGACGCCGCGGTCGACGAGTTCGTCGCGAAGACGGGCGGCGAGATACTCGAGCGCAGCAGCGTCACGCCGTCGCGGGTGGTCGTGGCCGTCCCCGCGGGCGAGGAGGACCGCTACGTCGAAGCCTACCGGCGATTGGAAGAGGTCCGGGCCGCGGATAAGAATTACACCTTCCGGGCCTTGCCGGAGGGCGGCGGGGCCGGCTCGAGCGACGCCGGCAAATATAAAATAAACGGCGAGTAACGGAACGAGCCGGCGAGGCCGCAACGGCCCGGGAGGGGCTGCCGCTTTTTACGGGCGGCACGTCCGCCGGCGATAACGTACGTCCAAGAAAGAGGTCTCTATGCCGTACCGTATACTGTTGACGCCGCGACTCGTTAGGCCGGGCCGGCTGGCGGCCGGTGCCGCGGCCACACTTCTAATCGCCGCGTTCGCAACCCCTCCTCCCGCGAACGCCGCGACGGTCAAAACGTCGTACGACGTGGACGGCGCCGGCAAAAGCGCGGAATACGTCCCGGGCGAAGTAGTAGTCCGGTTCGCGGACGCCGTGAGCGCCGCCCACATAGACGCCGCCGTCGAGCGAGCCGGCGGCAACGTCGTCGCGCGCAGCGCCGTCACGCCGTCGCGGGTCGTCCTGGCGGTCCCCGCGGGCGAGGAAGAATCGTACGCCAAGAGGTTTCGAGCGCTGCGTTCGGTCCGCGCGGCGGAGAGAAACTACGTCTTCCACGCGCTCTGGAAGCCCAACGACCCCCTCTACCAATTCCAGTGGCACTTCAACAAGCCGGGATTCATCTACGCCGAGCAGGGTTGGGACGTCGAGCGCGGCGACCCGCGCGTCATCGTGGCCGTCATCGACACCGGCGTGGCCTACGAAAACCATCCCATCCCGTCGTACGAGCGGGAAGAGGTCGACGGCTCGAGCTACGTTCAGGCGCCGGACCTGGCCGGCACGAGCTTCGTCGCCGGCTACGACTTCGTACACGACGACGAACACCCTAACGACCAGAACGGCCACGGCACCCACGTCACCGGGACGATCGCGCAGACGACGAACAACAACCTCAACGTCGCCGGCCTGGGCCACCTCTGCAGCATAATGCCGATACAGGCCCTGGACAACTCGGGGGGCGGGACGTCCGCCGACATTGCGGACGGCATAGACTTCGCCCGGGAGAAGGGCGCCCACGTCGTCAACATGAGCTTCGGCGGGAGCGCCTTGACGGAAATAATCAAAACCGCCTGCGACGACGCCGAGGCCGCGGGCCTGGTCCTCGTCGCGGCCTCCGGCAACGACGGCGCCGACACCGTACTCTACCCCGCGGGTTACGACAGCGTCATCGCGGTGGGCGCCGTCGATTACGACGGCGAGTTGACGTGGTACTCGAACTACGGCATAGGCCAGGAACTGGTAGCGCCGGGGGGCGATACCAAGGTCGATAAAAGCAACGACGGCTACCCCGACGGCGTATTGCAGATGACGTACGACCAGATGTACGAGCCGGGACTGCTGCCGGGCTTCCCGGAGGCGCTGGCCAACGTAACCACCTTCACCAGTTACTTCCTCCAGGGGACCTCGATGGCCTCTCCCCACGCCGCCGGCCTGGCCGCGCTCATCATCGCCAGCGGCTACACCGACAACGACGACGTGCGCAATAAATTGCGCGGGTCCGCCACGGACAAGGGCCTTCCGGGATACGATACCCAGTACGGCTACGGCCTTATCAATTGCAAGGGCGCGCTCGAGCCGGGCGTCCCGGAAGTCGACGAGTGCGGCAACTGCGCGCAGCTCTCGCTGGCCGAGATCGCCCTCTTCTTCGGCCTGTTCTTCGGCGCCTACGGCCTTATATTCGTCAGACGTAAGTTCAAGGCCTAAACGGCGCGACGTTGAGAAAGAAAGGCCGCCCGCTCGGGCGGCTTTTTATTACGACTTAATTCCGGCGAAATACCCCGAAAAACGAACGCCGCTCCGGGCGTTAAAGCGAAAACCAGCAACAACCAATTTTAAATAAAAAAAGGCCAGGCGCTCTTCGACGGAAGAACCGACTTTAAAGCGCTATTGCGCTTAACCGATTATAAGCTACTATACCAATCGCATTTGTCAAGTAATTAAGTTTACCCTTGACATATGCAAGGATTTATTTTAAATATAACACGCTTTTCTTAAGCAGGCTGGCTCCCCACGGGGTAGAGGATGCCGCGGCCGGCGGTAACGAGGGGTTAAATAAAAACTACGCCGACGCGTCAGTAAGCATCTACCTGGGTTGGGCCTTAGGCCTGCCCGGGATTTTAATTTCGGTTCGTCGCCGGCGATACGGGCCCCAAGGAGCCGTTATGAGGGTAAGGCCGGTTATCATCGCAATGATAGCGTTTACATTTGTTATGACCGGTTCGTCGTTCGCGCCTCCGCCGCCGTCGTATATATCGTCCTTGTTCCCCGACGACGC
>Ga0307377_10001203_pt1 | contig 33851 bp, 41 predicted proteins | sample TR3MG_FD_202535 | JGI IMG/M metagenome (GOLD analysis project Ga0307377, IMG submission 202535) | Soil microbial communities from Risofladan, Vaasa, Finland - TR-3 | ecosystem: Environmental > Terrestrial > Soil > Coastal area > Acid sulfate soil | place: Finland: Risofladan, Vaasa | collected... | reverse complement strand
TTGCCGGAGAAAATAATGGAAACAAGAGACAATGTAGTAGCTGTAAACAAAATACAATTATGGTTGGCTATAATTGCGATACTTATCTCGGTGATAGGTAGTGCTGTTGGTTGTACTATGTACATAAACAGTATTGAACGCAGGCAGTCTATCCTTGAAATCAGGGTAGAAGCCTTTGAGAAGTATGGCAGCGGTCCCGCCCGCGATGCAATCCTGATGTCTACAACTGTGGCGAGTAAGCAGATTTCGGATATGGCACAGATTGACTTAAAACTCAAGAACCTTGAACTCGTCATTCACAATATTAGTACTACTTTGACCGAGGTTAGGGCGGATGTTAAGGAAAATTTGAAGCGGAACAAAAATCTCTAATGACGATACCACGTATACATGTTATGCGACCGCGAGGCCGAGGAGTATATTAAATGAGTGCAGAACAAGCAAAACCCATCCCACGTAGGAATGTCGCCTGTCGGATTTATTTCCCTATTTATGACGCGATAGGTGGACTGATAACTGGTGCCGCTGACCTTGATAGTGAAGTAAGTATTGATGGCGCGACTTTCGCAGACGTAACATCAGAGGCAGTAGAGATAGCAACTGATTCAGGTATTTATTATCTGGATTTGACAGCAGATGAGATGGATGGGGATTGTATAGTAATACAAGTTAGAACATCAGATGTTGTCAGTAATATGCCTACAGTAATAATCATATATCCGGATGAGGCGGGAGATATAAAGACAACACTAGAAGCGGGGGTTGGAGCATATGTAGCAACGATTACGATACAGACTACGGCTGAAGTAGCAATGAAGGATGTTATCGTTTGGGTCAATGACTCTAACGATAGTACGGGGTCTATTACAGCCCCCCAAACTACAAATGCAAGTGGGGTAGTGACCTTAAACCTGACAGCAGGTAATCACTATGTATTTTGTAACAAGGCAGGATATAGTTTTAGTACAGCAGGTACCGAACATCGGATTATAATGCCCGCTGCAAATACTGCATTTACGAAGCCCCTGGGGACTGCAATAGACTTAGGGACAATCGGGGCTGAGGGATATGTGACGGGTGGATTTATCGCACGGGCCATTGCTGACTTTAGGTTGCTGGTCGATGAGCCGGTGATTAACGCCAAGTATACGGATGCAGTGCTGCTGGGCAAGATAGAACAGGGATATGCTGAAGTTATCAACGAACTGAACCGGCTGAATCAGGAACCAATAGTCGCACGCTTCAACGTGACGGCTGTGTCGGGACAAGAAACATACAAACTGCCGACCCACATCGGGGCAGTACGGGCCATCTACATAAGTAATGATTCAGGTTGCAAAGTCTTCTATGATTCCAAGAGTGAATACAGTCCCTCTGGCCGTCAGGTATGGCGAGAGGGTGACATCCTGCACATACAACCAAACGCCGTGGTCCCAGGTGATGCGGTGACGGTGGAATACCTGCCGAGCGGGACAGCGAAACTGCATAATGGGACGTGTACAGTGGATACGACAGGATTGCTGGTGACGTTTGGGGCAACACCCGTGACAGGGAGCCTGGACACGCACGCCAATGCGTACGCAGGAAGTCTGCTCAGGGTGCTCAGGTCTACGGAATCTACCTATGACTATCAGCAGGAACGTACGATTACAGCCTATGACCCTGTGACACGTGTGGCGACACTTGACGTGGCCCTTGACCCAAACCCTCAATCTGGGACCACGTACTATGAGATTGCACCTCCCATACATCAGGGGTTGGATTTGGCAATAAGCAGCTATGTGGCGATGTCAGTGGCGGCGATAGAGGGGGATAAGATACGGCATTTGTTGCTGGAGAAGTCATATCAGAAGAGTATACGGAATTTGAGACTGAATGCGTTTTATTCTAATCTGGCGGATGCCGGAAAACAGAGAGCCGATACATACAATGGACGTAGTCGTCCTCGGAGAATGCCATAGTGGGTGATTTATTTTATGCTCCTGGGAAGAATACGTCTGAGACATTGCCGATGCCGCAGCTGGCAGGAGACTACACACCTGGAGTGGGTGTGGTGCCGTTTGACGGACGCAAGATGGTGACACCCTGGGGTGAGGGCATCTTTAGTTTTAATATACTTGACCCTAATTCGGTAGTGGGAGGGAATCTGGCAGGCTTCAATACCCAGACAACACTCCAGGCTGGAGATATTACGGTTGAGGGTGGCGATACCCTTAACAACACGTACAATATTGGAGGGGAACAGGGACCGGAGGGCCCCGCTGGACCTCCTGGAGCCGATGGTATTGATGGATTACCAGGTCTTCCAGGAGATGACGGTGCCGCTGGAGCTGCTGGGGCTACTGGTGAAGCTGGGGCAACAGGTGCACAGGGAATACAGGGAGTGCAAGGAGTGCAGGGAATACAGGGAGTACAGGGAGTACAGGGAGATGCAGGTCTTGATGGAGATATTGGAGCAACTGGAGCGACGGGTGTGACGGGTGCAACTGGAGAGGATGGGACCGGAACATTTGTGATGTGTTAATATGGGTGATAAGGTAATTACAGGTTGTTGGGAAGATAATGCAGGTGTGTTTAAGCCTAAGTGGGTAGACCCCTGTACGGCATACCCATTTTATGGGTGTGTGGGAACTACTGTCACGGGGAAGCTACGACCTCAGTATGCTGGTGCGATTGGAAATGCACAGTCACCATATTGTGATGCCCGCGATGCCTTTGATTTTTTCTATGGGTGTTTGACGGAAGCAGGAGCTCCTCAAATCACGATACCGGAGGGGGATAAGTGCTGCTGTGAAGTATGCACTTATTGTTCAAACCAGCTCTGGCCATATACGTTTGTACCGTCTCATATTCACGTAACGCTCTCTGGGATTACGAGTTGCCCCCTTGTATCAGATTGTAGTCCTCCTATGTGTGGTTGTCCAGATATAAATGGAGTTTATACTCTCGATTATATTGGTGAGTCTGGAACGTCATGCTACTTCTACTTGTATGTAGAGGGGGGTGTTATTATGAACCTGTTCATTGGAGCGGGAATAACAACTCTTTCGGTGGTTCATACAGCCGCACCTTGTGTATGGAGTGGTGCCGGTGCCGGATGTGCGTCGTATATTCCTATTATTCCAGATATGGTATGTGCTTCGTATCCAAGTTGTAATACGGCCTGTTATACAGGAGGACAGGCAGATTTGACGTGGGACCCATGTGAGGATACATTATGACGTGTCCCCTAACTCAAAATGGATATTGTGAAACCAGGAAGATATGGTGTTCGACAATTTATTGCGGGAAGTGCTGGCGGAAGATGCACCCAGGGGAACCTAAACCGGAGCTGCCGTCTGTGCCGCAGATGGCGGCCAATTTTACGGTGGCGACTGCACGCCATCTGTTGAACGGGATGAAGGAACGAACGGCGGAACAACAGGAAGGTTGTTTGAAGTTATGTCGAGAATGTAATCAGATGATTCTGAAGAATGAACAAATGAGATGTACCAATGTGAAGTGTGGGTGTGTATTGGAACGCAAAGTTAAATGGGAGTCGGCTCATTGCCCAGTAAAAAAATGGTAGAACAACCAACAAAAATACTTGTCGGAATCCCAGTAGGGTTGGAGTCCTGGATACAGCTAGGGACAGCTCGCTGGCTTAGTCAGGCTGTAAAGAAAAACATAGATTGGTATGGATGGCCGTCGAGAGCAGCCGAAGAGGGCCGCAATGCACTGGTTGACCTCTTTCTGAAGAATCCACGATTTACACATTTGTTTTTCTTGGATTCTGATGTTGTCCCGCCTGATGATGCTATTGAGAAACTCCTGGCGTTGGATTGTGATATTGCAGGGGGGCTTTGTCCGGTGTGGTATCACGGGGGACGGTGGTGGAATGTGTGTAAGTATGATAGGCAAAATAAATATTATATTATGATTCCACACAACAAGGAACTCATAGAGCCGTTTGAGGTAGACGCGATGGGCGGCACGACGCTCTTGATAAAACGCAAGGTGTTGGAGACGTTGGAGTGGCCGTGGTTTAGGACAAATTATTACCGCTCTGGTTATGTACTGTCGGAAGATATTTACTTTACACAGAAGGCGAAGCAGGCAAAGTTTACAATAAAGATTGACCCTACTGTGCGATGCAGGCATACAAATAGGGTATGGCTTGATGAGGTGTTTAATGCCGTATGATAGTTATGTACAGTATCCGATAGTGGGTCCGATGATGGACGCAAGTATGCCGCCGAATCAGGTGAGGCCAGGAACCTTTCCGAGACTGGTGGGAGTTGATGGCCGCTTTATGGGCTGCCTGCGGAAGTTCTTTGGAATGAATCTGACGCTTGACCTGAATACAATCACAGGGATGACGGCTGAGCTGGCGAATGGAGGCATATACTTTATCAAGTGTGTGGCGTTTCAGAAGACGGATACGGCCATCACATATAGGGGATTTGTGATAGCCCATAGGCATAAGACAACCAGTACCAATATGCAGATAGACTTGGTGTATACGGAGGATGATGGAGATACGTGGGACTGGTTTGCCGTATACAGTGACAATGATGTGTTGTGGGATACAGCGATTGACGTAGCTGTACACCGGAACTTCCTATTTGTGTGTATTGAGGGTGTTGCACCCAAGACGGTGCAATATCAGGATACCACGCTGGTTGTGCGGGATATGGGAGCTGGAACAGTATTTACTGCGGCACCGGCGGCGATGACTGCCCTTAGTGCATCACTGGATACAACCGATACTTACTTCCTAAATCAGGATGGTCTTTATCAGATGGCATACAGGTTCTACAACTCATCGGCACAGCTATACAGTGCATTGAGTTTACCGCGAACCGCACGTATCCCTGCGTCTGACACTTATAACTATGGAAAATGCAGTTATAATGTGCCTGCGGCAGCGGCTCTGGCTGCGGGCTTTGATATGATAGATTTCTACCGAACGATTGATATGTCGGGAGGTAAAGGAGCTATATTCTATCTGGAATCTACTCTTGATTTGGCTGTTGATTTTGACACCGAGGGAATGGGCAGCGGATACTTTGGAACACTGCTCGATGAGGCTCTGCCGTTCCAGACACAATATAATCCACTCACTAGTGTTGTGAGTGCTATTCCATATACGTCCACCATCGGACGGTATCAGGGGATTACGTTTGTGGGAGAGTCCCTGAATCCGCTGACGGCGGCAGCGACCCAGTACGACATACTGCATAGTGCGATGGAGAGTGAAGCTGCGGAATACTTCACGACATATAATAGGAGAAAGGGAAGTGCAGATGAGGGAAGAACGCTGAGGTTTTTCAAGGGGGCAGATTCACTGTTTGCGTTCTCACCTACCGGTGTAATTCATATATTTAAGGGGGCGACGGGGAGACCATTACAATATAATGTGGTACAGCAGGAAAGAGGATTGGTGGGGAAAGAGGCTGGTCATACCAGCGGCACCAGTATATTCTTTGTGTCAGGGATGGGACTGATGATATTCAACGCGGCAGATGGAACAATGGGACAAATCTCTGCGACCGACCGCATCATACTGGATGAATGGGCAACCGACCTCTCGGATGTCAGAAGTGGGTATGATGCCATAATGAACGCGTCATTTTTCCTGAATCCTAACCAAGCCGAGATATTGTGTGTGTGGGCGTCCACACATTCGACGTCCCTGATAGAGGGAGCAAACTTCAATGCGATGACCCACGGCCCCGACGTGACGGGAACTGGAAGTATGAGGGCATATTTTGTGACGGATACGAGCCTTATCGTGGTCCCAGATGCGTATGCGACGGGGACTGGGACGATGTGGGGATTGCCGACTGACGCGGATGGGACGACCTATACGTACAATGGAACCGTGACGGCAAGGGGGACTGTGTCTGAAATCATAGATACAGGCATTGATTTGCCTGCCTCCTGTATTGGGTCGTATGTGTATGTGACCAATGGGGACTGTGCAGGAGAGTCCGCTATTATATCAGATTACACAGCGGCAACCCATAAAATAACTACAGCCACTGAATTTAGCAGTATCCTCGCACCTGGGACCACGTTCGCAGTATGTGCAGTACCGTTTAGGGTGAGATGCTGGCCGCTGACAGACCAGAGTGATTATCCAATAAAGCCGATGAGTAAGTTTAAGAGGTGGAATATCGGTGGGATGGCGGTAAAAGTACGGAATTTAGTGGGATTTACGGATAATCCAAACAATGTGATGAGGGTGGGAAGCTACCGGAACAGTAGTCCTACACTGTCGGAGAACACGGCGGAGATTACGGTGGGGTTGAATCCATCAACTACGGTAGCAAATCTAGCGGGGGATGGGGTGGATGTGGAGCCGTATGTAGAACAAATTTCGGCTGGGACAAGTTTTGAGTTGACAAATATGGAAGTAAGTGTTACAATGACGGAGAGTAGACGGGTATCGTCTACCTAGTAAGGACGTTAAATATGGCAATACCAAAAAATACATTTGACCCGTTTAGGTCTTCGTTGATGGGGACTCCGGTCGCCGGTGTTCCAGAGATTTCGACTATACCAACGGGGAATATGGCAACAAGCGGGTATAATCCTACAGCACAAGCGATGTCGGGTTCAGGGATTGTGACACCGACACTCGGAGACGTTCCACAGTTAAGTATGATAGGGGCACAGAGTGAAGTAGCTCAGCCCGTATATCCTGGGGGCGGAATACCGAAGGACCAGTTTGATGCAATGCAGGCATCGCAGGCGACACCGGCGGTTCCCAAGTATGACCCGTGGGCGGGGAAACTTTCTCCAACACCAGGCGTACAGGGAATGCCGAATCCAGGTGCACAACCGACGACTGCGGCACAGACACCTGCACAGCTTGCTGCGTATAAGGGTACTCTCCAGAATACCAAGACATTGGCTCAACAGTATGGCTTGAAGGATGTAGCGGCATTACTGGATTCGATACCAGAAGGAGATATGGCAACATTGGCAGCTGCTAGTGCACGGATACAGGATTACGTTGCTCAGTCGAAGATGGGTGAAGTGGAGACAGCAAAGAATCAGGCAGGTCTAATTGAAAAGAAGAAGGCAACAGAGACGTTGATGGCAAATCTGGCACAGATATCGAAGGATGCTGCGACTGGACGTGCCAAGGCATCAGACGCGTGGACGAACACTCTTGCGAAGGCGGATGAGTATGTGGCTGCCTCAAACAAACGAATGGCTGACGTGATGGGTCATGTTGATAAATTGCAAACGGAGCTCCAAAAAGTATTAGATTTTGGGAAGCCCAGTGTGGATTACGATTCGTCGATACTGGCGAAGACGACTGCTCACGATATGCAGGTAGCAGTGCAGCAGACGATGGGGACAATGGGTGAAGAAGAGCGAAATATAAGGTCGGCCTATGGAACGGACAGTGCGGAGTATGCACAGTTCCAGGCACAGAAGCAGCAAACATTGGCTACACTGTCCAGCAGTATTATGTCAAATAGTGCCAAACTGGAAGCACAGATGAAGTTGGCATACGATACACTGAAGGTGCAGCAGGATTTAGAATATGCAAAGATGGGGTTTGGGGCTCTTACTACATTAGGAAGTGCGGGAATACAGGCAGAGATAGCGATGGCTACGAATATACAGTATTCGGAACAGAACCGGCTGGAGATGGGCAAACAGTATGCGTTGGCGGCAGCGAACTATGCGTTGCAGGAAAGTCAACTGAATCTGAATGTGGCACAACTAATAGATGCGGGGCAAGAAAGCTGGGCAAATTGGCTGATTGCAACGCCTACAGTGTTTATATCGGCTGTACCGCTTGTAACGTTCCTGTCGGATTTAATCAAGAATGCCAATCAGGAACAAGATTTGGCAAATGCTAATTCTGGTGGTTGGAGTTTCGGTGGTGGTGGACAAGGAACTGGAACGCAAACACAAAAGCCCCAAGCACAGGCACAGGCACAAACACAGGCTGCGGTGGCAAATACACCAGCTACGCCAAAGGCTGCGGCTAAGCCTACAACTTTTACGTATGGGAATCTAAATCCTCAGGGGCAAACAATACAGCAGGCGGCGATGGCACGTAATGCCGACCAGTGGCCATCCTCAGCAGCCGCAACAGAATTTAGTGGTAATAGACCATAAGGAATATAAAAATGGCAAGACAACAGAACGCAGCTCCAATGCAGTTTGGACAGACGGACCCAGAAGCCCAGAAGTCGTTGGATATGAACAGAGAATATACAAACAAGGCAATGTTGCAGACACAAGCTATAGGAGCCCAGCAGCAGCAGACGAATACACAAGAGATGGGAGCCCAAAGACGGGCACAGATGCAAAGTGCTTCAGAGGATTACAGGACTGCCAGTGATGTGGAAGCACGGCGCCTTGCCGATAAATCTGCTACGGAGAGACAGATGATACAACAGAAGTTTCTGACAGAGGAACATGAAGCTGACCAGACATATAGGAATGGAGTCCGTGCTGCAAACCAGGCGATAATTGAAGATGGAATGAAAAAGTGGGACGAGGTAAAAGGAAAGGAACTTGCTTTTGCGAATACGCAAGCAGTTATACAGGTGGTGCTGGCACAGGAGGTTGCAAATAATCATGTTAAGTCTGAAACAGATATACAGAAACAGCAGGAGGCGGAAGATAAAGCAATACAGGCGAAAGATAATGCGGAAATGTTGAAAAAGAACCAGAGCCAGGACGCTATTCAAACCCTTGAAACTCAATCCTTCACAACGAGTTGGTATGATGAGGAAAGAAATAAGGCATTATCGGCAATGGGAGTAACTCCTTCACTCGCAACTAACCGGAATGTTGATGAGGCACTGACAAATATGTTACGAACGTCAGCTGGTGTTACATCTCCAAATATAATACTGGATAGTACTGCGAAGGATACATTAGTGAGTGCGATTGGAATGGGTGCGATTGATATTCAGCGGACGATAACGTCATTAGAGGCTGTGAAGGAGTATACGGCAAATAAGACCACCCAACTCAGTGGCGGAACTGGTTACAAAGAGGCACCTGTGAAAGCCTTTTATACGGCACTCTACAGGAGAACATCAGAGGCTCTGCGAAATATCTATGCCCTAAAGACACTTAAGGGTAAGGATGGAAAACTGGACCCAATTGCAACGCAGGTTGATGCGGCTGAGAAGACATATCATGGGCATACATTTTTACATAAATGGACACAGACATCTGCGATACCGAATACCGATGAGAAACGGGCGTTAGGACGACAGGCATTGGCTGCGATAAACAAACCAGGCCTTTCACCAGATGAACAAAACGCAATTATGAATAACTACTTAATGCAAGTACTTCAGTTGGGCGGACAACCCTCTCCCATACAGAAGTAAGATAGGAAGGTAACAATGGTGACAGGAATACTAGGAGCAATAGGATTAGTAGGGGCAATCATATGGGGATTGGTGGGTTACGGAGCCTTTGGATTAGCCAAGACTATCTATGAAGGTTACAAAGGTGAGAAGGTTACGGATGCAGACTTTCAGCTTGCTCTGAAGAAAATGAAAATGGAAGAGCAGGCGAGCATCCGCGTTGGTCAGGAGAGGACTAAGCTGAGTGAAGATACAATGCAGATGACCAGGAGTATGATGGCTCAGAGTAGAGAGGATGCAAATAAGCAATTGCAGTTGGGGCTGGGACAGCAGAACCTGGAACGTGAGAAAGACTTTATGCAGTTCGCTTCGGAGCGGATGCCCAAACCCTATTTCGGTAGTCCTCTTTCTCCCGACCAACTCCTCCAGTATCTGAGCCGACAGTAATAGTCAAAGGAAATAATTGTGGTAGAGGTAAATCCAAAAATACCAATTATAACGAAAGCTTCTCTTCAAGGCTCGACAATCTATTTGGGCTTTGATAAGACAGGCCCCATTCCAACTATTGAAGAATTAAAAACACTCCTCACAAGTGCAGGGGCACGACCTTCTATCACTAAACATCAAGCTGACTTGATTTCTGCCGCGAATCACGAAGTAACTTTTCGTGTGGATGTTTTTAATGCTCATCATAGTCTTGATGGGTCACTTGCAACAAAAATATATCAGGAAAAGATAAATCTACCAACTCACTTTAGACAACAAACATTTGCACAGAGGGCAATACCTCACAGTGACCGGCTTCAGGCCGCTGTTGAACATGCAATAAAGACGGAATCAGGAGTGTCTCCTATGGCGAATATGAATGAACTTAGAGCTCAACTCATAGATATATTTAAGAAGAATGGCTTCCTCCCAAGGGGTGCATCGAAGGTATCGGGGCCAGCTGCGGTTGACATCTATCTGGGTGCGACGAGTAAGGCTGAGATAGCCCACCTCAACGCAGTCGTAGGCAACGTAGAACAACTTGAGCAGGTAGCTCTCAATAACACAAACGCCCTCCAAACAATGTCTCGTGCACTTCGGGCTAAGGGTGTCAATGTAACACCAAAAGGAAAACCAGATGTGGTTCTGCCGCCAAAGACAAAAGACCTGGATACAAAAACTATACGGAAAAGGATAGCTGATGAAATCAAGGCAACGCGAAACCCCAAAGGAAAAATCCCACAGCAAGTTACGGCTGTTTCAGCTGCTAAGGGATTTCGTACCCCCGATATTATGAAAGACATAGAATTTGTCAAGAACATGCCAGACGAATCTATGCAACCTGGGACCACGTTAGTCACAGAAGTGGAAGCGTTGACAAGGAAAACGATAGCCAACCCCTCTCCTACAACGAAGAACGCCTTGGCAGCAAAGCTTATGGAATTGAAGCAAGTACAGGGAGCACTAATTCTATCGACTCGTCGGGCTGCTACTGCCTTAAACTATACACCGTTGACTTCTATGGAATCGAGTTTGGCTCCTGGAACGATGTTAGGTCTTACTCCTCAGAAGTTGATAGAGGGTGGTGATGTAATAGTACCACCGTATCCGACAAATGTACCGCCACAGGCGACTGCTCCGGCATCGAATCCTAACGTGGTCCCAGGTGCGACACAGGCAGCGGAAGGTGGACCATCACTGGTGGAGCAGGCATTTGGTGCTCAGGAGGGACGGACGACACCACCACTGCGGGAAGCAGAACCAATCCCAACAGGGAAGGGGGCTCGTGGGACGCCAGGAAATCCCCGTAAGTTTTCAAGGGAGGAATTGAGTAGTAAGCCGCAGTCACTTGCTGAAAAACAGATTGCAAGTCGGTTGACTCAATTTAGGAACCGAAAGTATTTTTATGACCCTGCGACCAAGATGGTGTATGCTAAGCCTGTTGTGGATGCAACAGCTGCTAAGGCTGGATTGAAAGCAGGAACAGCCTCTGAGGGGGGAATCTTAAATAAGATAGCTGAGGCTCTTGGGATGAAAACGAAACCAGTTGGTGTATCTCTTGCGGAGTTTAAGGCAGGAAAGATGCCTGCTGCGGCTGCGGCGGAAACGGCTGCAACGGCTGGGAAGATTGGAAAGTTCTTAGGTAAACATCCAGGTGCGGGTATTGCTGGGGGGTTGGGAATAATGGCGGTGTTTGAGGCGTTGGGGATGATTACACCGGCTCGTCAGGCTAATCAAAGGATACGGCAGACAGAGGAGATGGGGGCAGCGATGAATCCAGAGGCGGAGTATTATAGACAGGCGGGGCCAGTACAGGACCAGAGGCTGATGCAGGCACAGATGATGATGCAAGCAATGATGGCAAAACAAGGGGTTAATATGCCGTTTGTGGGGGCAGGGATGCCGCAACTCGCACAGGGACAAGAACGTATAGGAGGATAAGTGAATCGAGAAGACCTGTTCCCCATTACAGCGTACGATAGGCCGTCAATGGCCTTCGCAAATCTACTGACTGGAAATCCAAGTGCAGCGGTGCGGGCCATCTTCGCACCTATGACTCAATCCCCAGAAGAAATCAAGACGATACGGCAGCGATTGTTGCAAGGCAAGGCTGCCGAGAATCCGGTGTTGAGGGTGATTACGGACTTGGCGACGAATCCAGTGCTGTTGATTGGATTGGCGTTGGCTGTGGGACCATGGGGCAAGATAGCCAGTCCTAGTACTATGATGGGGATTATGAAAGAGGGAAAAGGATACATCAAGGGAGTGATGCCTTTTATGAGGGGGTTCCTGAGTTCATTTACAAATCTTCGTGAACTACAACACACAGGGATTACACTCAAGATGATGGATGTTACGAGGGAGACTCATATATTTCTAGACGCGTGGGAGACAGAGGTAGCAGGAGTGTTTCAGAAGCTGGCGACGGGATTGGGGCGGCAGCCTACGGCAGTCGACCAGGCACGTATATCAGCCTGGTTGGAAGGATTTCATAAGGCTGGAGAGTCGGCTCTCCACCAATATCCTGAGTATACACGGATGTTTGGGGGGGATATGGCACTTATTCCTGGGCTGGAACAGAAGATGGGAAGGCCGGTGTTGGATGCAGCGAAGGACCTCCGTCAGATATTTACGAGGTACGGTAAGAAAGTATTGCAGGATGAGACGGGGGAGATACGGGAGGAGCTTAGGGCAAAGGGCGTTGAGTTCATAGATGGAATTTATTTTCCACGGCAGACGGGACCAAACCGGTTGGAGAATTGGGCAGGTGGAGGATTGCAGGGAATGACACAGACGTGGAAGAGTTTCTTGGCCCAGCTCAGTGGGACTACGAAGGGCTCGGCACACGTTAAAGCACGTATTGGAAACTCCCTGCCGATGCAGGCAGACATTGATTTGCTCAAGGCTGACTTTGCTCCAGGGGTGTATGAGAAACTCGCGACGATTGAGAGCAAACAAATCACAGAGCTCCGTGACGAATTTACGAATATAGCGACCTATATGTCGAAGTATCAGACGGAGAAAGCACAGGATGTCGGTCTGTTAATGAAATCACATATCGCCAAGTCACTAAAGACACTTACGCCGTCGGAGAATATCCCGACAAAAACAGCAAGGGCACTGGGAGTGTATCTGGAGCAGGCTGGATACAAGGACCCTGACGTGCGACAAAAGATTATGAGGGAGGTATTTAGGCTTTCACTGACGATGGGACAGAGGCCGGAAGACTTGAAGTCTGCTATGACGGCGTTGGCTCAGAAGATAGGCGGACCTGCCAGGTACAGTATGCAAGTATCTAAGGTTGCGGCCAAATACGGACAATCAATGTCTCATACGTTTGCCTGGTATGACCATAATCCAGGGATGCTGGAGGGACGCGGTACGGAGATTAACAGAATTATCTCAGAGAATACAGCGAAGGGCTCAGCTATATCAAATTATTATGAGGAGACGTTGAGACCTGCAATGAGGGGATTGATGAACGCAAAGGAGTACGCCAGAAATCTGTGGTTCAAGGATACGATTGCCAAGACACAGGACTGGCTGATGAGGGATGAACGGCTTCAGAAAGCATTACCGAATAGTCTGCGTAAATATGCTATTGATGTGCTGAATGGGTCATTCCTGTCTGATAAGACGGTTGGCGGGAAGATAGCTGGGATGGCATATATGTCTACACTAGGTTTGAACCTTGCCCCCATCAGCAAAAACCTATTACAGAATTATATTACGACATTGAATGTTGTGGGGCCGACACACCTTGCAAAGGGGTTTCAGTATTTGGCGACACGCCTGCCGGAGTTTGCAACTCTATCTCAGAAGATTGGAGTGAAAGCAGCGACCGAAAAACTATTTCCTGATTACGTGCGGATGTTTGGGGCAGAGAATCTGATAGCGGGAATGGCAGAGGGGGACCTCATCAAAGAGGGACGCGTGGCGGCAACGGCAGCAAAGAATTTGTTGACAACGGGGAAAACCATTTTGATGGGTCCATTTGCCGTATCCGAGAAGTTCAATCGGCTACTGGCTTTCTATAGTGCTCGGTCATTTGGATTAGCGGACAAGCTGACACCGATGGTGAAGACAGCAACAGGGAGTATTCCTGGGTCGGCCAATGAGTACGCGGCATATATGACAAATATGACACAGTTTACGGGTGGGCCGATGGGTATGCCCTGGGGCACAGCCGGTATGTGGGCACCCCTGCGGCAGTTCACACACTTCCCCCTACGGTTTATGGAGTATTTGTACGGGTCATTACGGATGGGTCCTGTACCCACGAAGATGTCTACGGGTATCATAGGACGCGGATTGGTGGGGAGTGCAGCGGCCTATACAGTAGCGAAGGACTTATTGCATACGGATATTAGTGGTGGCTTGATGGCTGGTGCATTGCCAGGAGCTTCGTTTGAGGGGTCAGCGTTCTATCCATTTCCGTTTGTGCCTCCGATGGTGGGAGCAGTGGGTGAGACGGTGAAGGCATTGGCTACGGGCGACTTTGGTCGGATGGGCAACACTGCGGCACTCGTGGTCCCAGGTGGTCTGATGGCCAGGAGAGCATATAGGGCATTCGCACCCAAGTATGCGGATTATAATAATAGGTCTCCAGATGGACGAATTCCAGTGTACAATGACAGGGGAGACTTGATAGCAAATGAGACACCAATGCAGATAGTGATGAGAGGATTAGGTATACAGAATACGGACATCGGAGCAGAGCAGCAGATGACACAATATCTGCTAAAGCAGAGAGACAGGATAAGGGGGATGAGGAAGGACTTCTTGCGGGCTTTGATGGCCAACGACTTGGAGGAGGCAGACAAGGTGAGCAAGGCGTTTGAGGAAGCGTATCCCAACCTGGGACCACTGAAAGCTACGAAGGCTGATATGAGGACGATGGAGAATGGGAAAGAGATATCGAGACTCAACAGAGTGATGAGAGGTATTCCTCAGAATATCAGACCTATGTTTCAGGAGATGGTAAATCAGGTGGGACTGGGTGCCATGGCTCAGAACATAAATATGAGTCCAGAGGATGCAGCCGGATTACAACACCTGATGCCTACTTCGGTTCCGTCGCCCACACTGGTGCCTTCGCCAGTTCCCGCTTACGTGCCTGGTGGGCAAATTCCTTCGGGGACATTTGGAGCAACCCTTCCATCTGTGTTCTGAGGAAGTGATTATCTGCCAGAAGCTTAGAGAGCACTTCATTACCTATCTTACGGGCATCCGACATCCGCTTCAACGTACTTACCTTGATAATCCGAATCGGTATTTTACGCAACACATTGAGTAATCTGTCTTTCATTTTAGTCTCCACATAGCAATAACGCTACCAATCAGAAAACAAACACTACCAATTAGATAGAAAATATAACTTATCATTGTAGTTTCCTCGGCACTTGTCCATAAGTGTGTAGACTTTATACTTCATGGTTATGACCTCTTTTTGATAAAATGGAGTCAATTTTCTTATGGTGTTTGCAAATAAACTTCCACTTCTTGCCCGTTTCGGCAGGATACTTTGCTATCAAAAACTGTTTGTATTTTTCCCATTCCTGTCTAAGTGTTTTAATTTCACCTTGCAATTCCATATACTTTTGGATAAGCGGCTTCTCCTTGCGCTCTGCTTGCCTTGTCTGCTGTTTCATCCTCTCGCTGCCTTCGCCCGTATCATACCACTTTTCAAATTCTTGTTTGTTCATATACTTATTCTCCCAATATTCTATCCTTTCAATTTATGTATCCTGCCGCTAAGTAAGGACGATGCCTATAGTGTCCACTTGTCAGCATCTATTGCAATAGCCAGCCATCCAGATTGTACAATGGCCAACTTATTGCCATCATTGGCTGCAGGGTTCATAATCAACCTATGAACACCACTTGGGCGCACACATATTTTCTCTACACAGAAAAAAGTAATCTTTTCTCCCTTAGGAAAATAATAAGTTCTTGACCTGTTCGGCGGTGATAATTCCGTAAATGTTAGTTCTTTATTTCCACCATCACATACATCGCTGTTCATTTCGACTTTCTTATTCATTTTAACTCCTTTAATTTATATATGTGCCCGCCAAAGGCGCAAGTGCCGTTAATAATAGCTATCGGCCAGACGAACTCTTTTCCTTTAACTTGTGTAACCATTGTAAAGCCCTGCACCCAGTTGGCTATGCCCTCGATATATTCAGGGTTAAGGTCGCACAGGCAGCCGTTTTCCCACCAGCCGAATAAGCCACCCTGATTTCTAACACCGAACTTACCATCTCGATGGCAATGACCGCTGATACCTGAGCAGCCGTTCTTCATAAACTCCGCCTTCGCCGTTGCGCCAGAGTCTTTTCTAATTAAAGTGCCGTGATAGATATACAATTTACCTAACCAGTATCCCTCTTCATAGTAGTTTATATTCAGACTTTTCAGCCCCAGTAATTCCTTAAAATCAAGACACCTCAACGAAGCAATCTCCGCACCCTTACGCCAGAGGTACTTCCTCAACCTTGCTTCGTGATTGCCCTCAATATAGACTATTTCGGCTTTCGGAAGAATATTTCTTAGCCGAATAAGGAAACCCCGCATTTCATCAATTTCCCATTGCAAGTTGGTTTTTCGGTTGGGGTTCTTATCAAATCGGCTCAACTCATAGAAGTCAATGCCATCGCCATCTATAATTACTCGGTGGGGTTTTTTCTTGGCGGTAAAATCCAGTACCAACTCAACGGCAACTTTGTCCTGAAAGGGGATATGCAAATCGTTAATTATTAGATTTTTCTTGGGTATTAACATCCTCAAATTCCTTAAAGGAGGTAAAAATAGTGAGGCAGTGATAGCGTAACCACGGATGCTTTTCCTGTCCGTTAGTACAGATGAGGTAGACAGGCTTACCCATACTGAAAGCGTAAACGATTTCCATAATAGTGCCGTAGGATGTACCACCGTCGATGATGGCGACAACACCCTCACACCGTCGTATAGCAGCTATGTCTCGTTGGACTATCATGTAGGGGTCTAAATCATACTCTTCACGAGTACCATTATCTATCTCGTCTACTTCCCGACGCGGCTCATCATAGAAGGGATTGAGCAGAGTGATACCTGTTTGTTTTTCAATGTTGAGTTCCCACTTACGTACGTAAGCTCTTGACTTCCAGGGGTGAGACAAGTAGAAGGTTGTTCCTAACATTTTGTGCTCCTTAATATGGTATATCGGTTTCGTTCTTGATACGACCTGGACTACGCCAATTTGCGGACCTTTTACGTGGTCCCAGGTGAATGGTTTTGGCTTTCTTGGGGTCGAAGATGTGGGACATGGTGTCAATCTGGTCAAGATGGAAAGCTTGGAGAAACATAACGAGGGCGGCAGCGACTGACTTGTGGAGGATGAAGCCGTTGTCTTCACAGTGCTGGCGGAAGATGGTGCCAAGGTCGTCCCGACAGGGCAGAGGGCGTGTGACATATTTACGTTTTAACTGCATAGTGTATATCCTTTCGTGATAATTGGGGAAGGTGGGGGCCGGTACAGAGGAGGGTTGTTTCGTTGAGCAACCCCCTGATAATTGTGGTGAACTGGTAGTGTTTCTCACCCTGCACCGTGAGTTCATCTATGAGACCAGAGTGCAGGTATTGGTTCAGGATGTCGGTCGCAGCAGACGAGGAGGTGTGGGTCAGGGTGGTAATCTGGTTGATAGAGAGGGAGGGCAGGGCGTTGTTCCAGCCGTAGAGGGCGAGCAGGAACCGCCGACGGGTGATGGAGAGGGTGTCGATGATGACACGCTTTACAAGGATAGTGTCAGAGTCATTCCAGGCAGTACGGCACTCCGATAGCATGTGAGCGAGACCGAGGTTCTTAAGTTGTTGGAGGATACGAGAGGCGGCTTCGGCGTCTATGGGTATACCATGTATGGGTGTAGTCCTGAACTGGCTCAGCAAGTATGCCAGTATCTGTAGGAGACGGGACACTTCACCTGGGACCACGAATTCTGTAGTGGATGTGAGGTGGGCACGGATGGCTGAGAGTTGGGTATGGAGGGTTTCACGGAGGGTGGTACGCCAGATTTCCTTGTTGACCATGCTCTTCTCGACGTGGGCGAGAGAGGCAAGGATGGAGTCGAAGGAGGGAGCGTAGCGAGCCATACGACAGGCTACGAAGCGTTCACCTAACTGTTGGTTTTCTTCGTTGAAGGCGTCGATGATACCGGTGGTGGCGGCGATGACACCGAAGCGGGATTTGTAGGAACGGTAACCGGCTCGGCCAGAGGACTTGGCACAGGTGCCATCGAAGGCGTCACGGAGGTCTCCGTATATCTTTGTACGCTTGGAGGGACTGTCGGTTAAGAGACTCGTCAAGTCTTTGATGACGAGGACTTTGGAGTCGAGGAGGTTGATAAGGGAAGGGTCCTGGTCGTGCTCGTCTTTGTAGCCGCTGATGAGGGCATTTTCTGTGAGACTGCTGATGGCGACAGAGCGTTCATATTCCATGAAGGGACGGATGAGTTCTGTCTTGCAGCCAGCGGGCGGAGCGATTAGGTATGCCCAGATTGGTTCAGTCAGGGCAGGTGTAATGTTCGCTATGTACACGCTGACAAGAAAGTCAACTGCCATCAGGTCATCCGTTCCCAGTTGCAGTAACGTCTGATACTGTTGGCGTATAGTTTCCAACGGATTCAGTGGATTCACAGGTTACCTCTTCAGGAATAATATACTTGCGTTGAAGGATAGGAATTTCAAGGATGAAGTATTCGTGGGTGCCGACCCATAGATTATGAACTACTCCCTTTGTCTTGATGGGATGGGGGTGGGTGTCCAAGAATGCTGTGTAAACATAAGATGGAATATGAAAGATAAAGCCCTGTCGGGTAGTTACAGAATAACGGTTATAGCCCGTATAGGCGAGCCAGTTGACAGGACCAAACGGTTCAATGGTCGGGAGTTCGCGGGAGACTTGGACCAGAGACTTGATGCGAAGTGGGTGGAGGAGAGTGATACATAGACATTCGTGGACACCAATGAATCGTGGCGTCTTCAGCATCATAGGCTTGCCTGGTTCGATGCAGGGAATGGGAGAGAAGACCCATAGATGCCACGCGTCACGATGGCGATAGGGACGGAGAGTGAGAGGCAGGATAAATGAGAATGGGTGTCTCAGGAGTCCTATGGCCTTTCGCATTGTCTCGGCAGCTTCTGGTGTCATTTACACTTGCACGCTTTCTGTTATTGGTATATCCTTTATTTAATAATTTTGCATAGGGATAGGATGAGTTTGCACTGTGCAATAAGGCCCGCGGGATAAAGAGAGATAGGGATATCTACTGGTTTGGATTTCAGGACTTTGAGAGTAGATATTGTTGATTGTCGGATAGCTTCGACATTTATAACTGTATCTCCCCCAGAAGAATAACAATAAAGACTAGCAATATCTTTTTCTTTTGTGCTCATCAGTATATGTCCTTATGTATAATAACTGGGGGTGGCAGCCCCTACTGTGACCGTAGCCAAGCAGGACTTACCCACCACCCCCGAAGAAAGGAGGAGAGAGAGTTAGAGTCTTGTTACGCTGTCGCGGGAGCAGCGGCGGGGGCTGCCTCTACCAGCTCCGTGATGGTGATGTTCTTGTTCTTCTTGTTGCTGGACATCACGACATTGAGCTTCACAATGGCACCCTTTGAGGCCTCGAAGATAACCGGAAGCTGGTGGATGTCGTCGACACGCCTACCGGCGAGGACAGACATCGCGGCCTTCGGGAAACCGAGGTTGCGACTGAAGAAGCCCAAACTGAAATCCTTCTGGTCCAGTTCAGGGTTGCCTGCGTCGAGGAGACGCATCTCCAGACGCCACCATGCCATCTTGCCTTTGGCTTCGCTTGTGCTGATACCTGATTTGAAGTCGGTAATCAGGGCAGTGTAATCTCCGATAGGGGGCGTCCACGAGTTGAAGACTTCCGCAGTCTTAAACTCTGCTGCAAGGTCGTTGAGAATACCAGACATGTCGGCTGTTAAATTTTCTGACATACAATTACTCCTTTGGCCATAGGCCGTTACAAAAGTTAATAAAGTACTTTATTTCGGTGGTTCACCCACTGTAAGAGGTGGGTAAGTTGTGAAAGGATTAAAGGTGTTGATGACAGAGGCGGCGGCTTCGTCATAGGCTGCGGCGAATTTGTCCCATCCTTGCTCACCAGTCATCGGATTAGGGAGAAGAATTTTGGTACGCATTGGGGGGACACCACGCACCTTACCCTGAGCCACGCCCTCCACTGGATTCATCGTCGTAGCCTCAAGGTAGGTTGCCTGTATGGTGTTAAAGCCACCGCTGATTTTACGCCCCTGTATTTCTCGGAAGAATTCCACGGACTCCTGACGTTGGTTGATGGTAGCGACAACTTCACAGTTGCGTCCTACCAAGTCGCTGATGGTGCCAGAGACTACGGGGCGTATGACGGTTCGGTCAGTATTACCTATAGTTATAGTTTTCTCTGTGAGGTGGCCGGTACACGTCCACGCATAACCAGCCTTCTCTACCTTCTGGATTTCATCCCAGCAGTAGCGAGCCAGCAACACGTAGCCTGCACCCTTCTGCCCGTAGTTGCGGATGTCAGGGATACCTTTTGTGAGGTTATCTTTATAGATGATGGAGAGCTCATCGTTCATCAGTTCGACCAGCTGGTCGATGGTGTCGAAGACGATGCGGTCGTAGAACCGGCGACCTGCCTTGGCATCGGCTACCAGCTTGTCGGTAAAGCGGTGCTGCATCTCGAAGGTGGTGACGTGAATGCGGTGGGCACGCGGGTTAGGGATGCCCCACGCTCCACCCTCGTAGTCAAGGATGAGGGTCTTGGGGGAACCAGCGATGAAGGTGGTCTTGCCCTGACCTTCGGGACCAAGGATAAACATACGCAACTGGTTGACCGAGAGAGGCTTGTAGCCTGTCTCGACCCCCAGCGAGGCCCAGTCAGAGGGTACCGATTGGGCAGGTATCTTCGTTACAGTGTTCGTGGTCCCAGGTTGAGATTGTGTAACCTGGACCAATGGTTGTGCTGTTGCTTCCATAATTAGACTCCTTCTTTCTTATAAGTTTCTTTGTTTGGGATAAAGATATGACCCACCCAGAAGATGGAGAAGACACGGACGGCTGGGTGGATAAACCATGCACACATGAAAAAGCCAAGTAGGGTGAAGCCAATGATGGAGTCAATCCATTTGGGATATAGACGCTGATAGCGTTGGCTGATTGTGGCTACATTGGAGAGGATGTAGACGAGTTCCCAGATGCCAATGATAGACCAGAAGACGATAAGAATCCAATCAGCTATACCAAAGTTAAGATAGTTCAGTAGACTCATTGTCTTTGACCTCCTCTTCTATCTTGGGTGGGGGGACTTGTTCGTACTTGGATTCGATGATGGCAGGCCACGCTGCCTCAGAGGTGGAACAGAGGGGGTAGTAGAGACAGACACGGTCCCACGCTGTGCAGGCATCGGAGGTTATGTCGCGGGCGAAGAGGGAGGGGATGGGTTCCTGAGCTGTGAGGTAGTAACCGAGGATAAGGGCATCGGCCAGTTCAGAGGGCATAGGGGCTTCGGCATAGGCTACAGAGAAGGATGAGGCGGCCTCGGAACCTGCTTCTTTGTACCATTCACGGCAGCGATTGAGGTAGTTCTCAAATACAGGAGACGTGCCCTCTGCGTACTCACGACGCACTTCCATCTGACCTTTCCTGGGACCACGAGAGAGGATGGCGTTGTATTCGGTGAAGGGACGGTCCTTGTCACACATGCGGATAGTGGGCTTCTGGAGGATGTCGAGGATGAAGCCGGTGGCGGTGGGGGGGAGGTCGGAGATTTTGGTGACACCAACGAGGGGGGTTTCCTTTTGGGAACGAAGCCACGCGTCGATGAGGATGCGGTAGAGACGGCACTGGAGAGAGTAGGAATAGCCGGTGAGGGTGAACTCTACGGGACGACCGGTTGTTTTGGTGTCGCGGATGTAGACACAGGAGGCTTGCTCGTCTAGGACTCCCTCGTCCAGGGTGCCTTCGATGGGGATATCGAGGGCAGGCATCCCTGGGGGGGTGAGCTTGAGCATAGTACGGATAGTGAACTCACGGAATAAGGTACGGATGTGGGGAGGACGGGGATAGCGTTCCCACAACAGGAGGCACATTACTTTGGCCATGTTCAGGGAGTCGGTAAGGCCGTTGACAGAGGCGGCGAGGTGACCGAGGAGGTCTTCACCGGCGTCGATGCGGGCAGTGAGGGCGTTGATTTCCATCTGGACTTCACGGTCTACAGAGTCGATGTGTTCGGGGCCTACCTGGAGGAGGCGGTGAACGATGTGGCCGGTAGTGGAGGCAGACTGGAAGGGTTGCTGTTTGAGGAACAGACGCCAGCGGCATTCAAACATAAACTTACGGCGACAGTGTATGCAGGTAGAGAGGGAAGACTGGCGTAGGGGGGTTTGCCAGGTCTTAAAATTGGAGGGTGTGACAGCGTCAACACCAGGTATAGTTGTTTCTGAACTCATTATGGCTCCTTATCTTATAGGTTGGTTAGTAATTGTCGGCGTCAATTTCATCGGGGGGGCCTGGGTAATCATCGTTGACAAGCAGGACACCTTCGGGTAAATCGTCTTCGTCGTTGCTGGAGAGACCAAGGCTGGTATCGTAGCCGGAGTTACGACGGTCAGGGATGATGATGAGGGGACGAATGGTGCCGCCCAGACAGAAGGCCAGCTTGGACATCATGTCGAAGGTGAGCTTATCAGAATGAATAAGCTGTCTGGTCTTGTCCATTGAGAGGCTGAGGGCATCAGCCATCTCAGATAGGGAGACGTTTTGTTGACGCATGATGGTGCGTACGTCTTCGGCAAACTGAGCACGTGCTTTCTCAGTTTCCAGTTGAAATAATTGTCGACTCCTAACATTCATAAAGACTCCTTATCTTCATTACATGAAACAAATTAGAAATTATAATTGGACATTAGTTTAAGTTTCCTTTTAGACGGTCAGATAAATCAAACAGTTTCTTGGGCGCGGGGATTGGGTCGTTGATGGCGTGCCTGAGTTGTTCGGCAGCTTCCTCACTGATTAGATTAGTGGGTGCATTGAGGTGGTTAACGGCGGCAGCGTAGCCAGCCTTCTGGCCCTCTTCAAGCAGTAGGAGGTCTTTGACTTTCAAATATAACTGATAGTCATAGACGACTATAGACGATACATTGTCTGGGCCGAGAGGAACGTTGGATGGGACAATGACGAGAGCAGGTTGTGTACCGAGAGGGAAATTAAACGTTGTCATTGTATCGTACCTCCTTCACGGTTGCTTGGGTGACGGGACTCTGAATAGAACCGGCAACACCTTTGTCAGCAGTACCAGGAAATCCAAATAGTTTCGACCTGTCATCAGGTGTAAGTACTGGTTTAATGACTTCAACTGTCTTGACGAGTTCAGGGATGATAGTCTTGGTTTGGAGGTCGGCCAGCCGTGTCTTACGAATTTTTTCGTAGAGTTCAAAGACCAGATAGGCAGCACCAAGAAGGCCGAGGATAATCATAGTACCGCCGATGAACCAGTGAGTCCAGGGATGGGCAGCGAGTACACTGACACCCATCACAAGACCGACACCAGCGAGGGCACCTCCGAGGAGGGCGATACCTATGGCAGTGCGACCGAGGATGAGTAGGATGGTGCCGATGATACCGAGGACGATACAGCCTGCGGTGATGGGCGAGAGGTCTTTGGTGACAGTGAGTACCTGAAGATTCTGCCAGTCAGACCACGAGTTCACGTCAACCCAGGCCGCAGGGTTCACGCTACTGATTTGGTTAGGTGGCTGATTGACTTGTAAAGTTTCCGTTGGTTGTCCGCAGCCGGTGAGGTAGGCTACGGTGACAGCGAAGGCAAATATAAAGGATACTGCGTTCGGCAGCGTCAACCAACGATTCACTATGTTTTGTTTCATACTCATAACTCTTATCCTACCACAAAATACAAGGGATGTCAAGAGAAAAATAAAATAATTTTAATTATTTTTATAACTCTCTTTGTGAGCACAGGTTACGCTATGGAGAATATCTGCTTCGGTAACGGGCACCTGACCGAAAATATAGAATACCACTTTGGATGTAATATCCGGCAGGTACAACCGGAGTTTTTGTAGAATAAATAGCCGGAGCATCATTGTTTATAAGATTACCATTTACTGTCACTGCCACGGCAGCACTGCTGATACCATAAGCTGTCGCAACACCACCCGCAGAAACATTGCCGTTAATAGTTAGAACCGCATCAGCATTTGTACTTGTAATACCAGCCTTTGCACTTGCTGTACTACCAGTAACATTTCCTGTCACAATCATAGTAGTTGTACTTGATAGGGCAATAGCTACTCCAGCAACCGCAAGCACATTTCCGGTTATTGTCAATACTGAGGTCGTACCACCCATTGTAATACCAGTACCAGTTGATGCACCAGCTGTTATGTCCCCATAAACTGTTATGTTGGAACTATTAGCACTATTGTTTATACCGTGTGAAGTACCGGTTGTGGTTATGTTACCATGAATCACTACTGTTGAAGTAGAAGCTATGTTCAAAGCAGTAGCATTAGCCCCAGTAATATCCCCCCAGATTGTTATAGTAGATGCCCCAGCAGCATTCCAACCTATACCAGCAGCACCGCCATTTATAGTTACAGGAGAACCACTGCTTCCAATAACGAAAGTAGCTGCACCAAATGAAAACATTCCAGCACCACTACCCCCAGCGGCTCCTCCAGTAAGACTACCAGAAGTAATAGTTATTGGGCCAGTAGAGGCATTGTAAACTCCGTGAGAACCTATACCAGCACCGCCAAGGATTGCTCCTGCAATAGTTAAGGCACCTGTACTGCCGTTGTTTACACCATAAGATGCGTTACCGGCACCACCGGTTATATCTCCGTTGATATTTACAGCCGCAGCACTTGAGATAAGAACACAATGAACAATATTAGAAACTGAACCAATTATGTTACCGTTAATAGTAAATGGATTTGCATCGCCTGAAACAGTAATGAAATTAGCCGAGCCTGCATAGATATTTGTGGCATTTAACACAATAGCCGCAGCGGTTACATCCACTGTCAATACCCCCGCACCGGCAGGAGTTCCAGAAGTTCCGGAGTATATTGCTGTCAACGCGGGAGTGGTTTCATCCAATGCAACAGTGTAGCCAGCCAGATAGACGGTATCACCAGCAGCAGGTTTAGCTCCTCCCCACGGTGAACTCTCTACAACTTCGTCGGACCAAGTACCATTTCGTATCGCAGTTATGTTAGCCATTTAGTCTCCTAGTAACCAGATGCCTTGACCTGAATGCGGTCGGCGGCAAGGCCGGTCGTGTTGGTGGGTATCAAGACGATAAGGTAACGATAACCACACCGGTCAAATATAACACTACCTACTCCAGCACTAGTTACACCATCACCAGATGTACCGGAAGCATCGACTACCTGTACTGTAGTAGGCCAACTCTGAGTAACAATAGTGATAGTACTGGGTGCAATCCATGCAACAGCAGTTGTTCCCCCGCGAGGTACTTGAGTAGGAGTCTGGGGACCTCCCGCCGTAGCTATCATAGTACAGACACCATGACAGACATGACGGAGGATACTCTTCCAATCCTTTACCATATACGCATAGTAAGTAAAGGAGTGAAGGGCGTGACCAGTAGCTTCGTAGACCTCAAAGGTGAGCTCGATAGCATTCCAAGAATTTGGAACCTCGAAAGCGATTGCCTTGTATGTCTCCAAGAATTTGTTAGCAACAGTGGGGAGGGTGTCAAGGGTAGCAGCAGCAGCAGCCACTCCCAAATCATTGACATTATAGGTAAGTCCGTCACCAGCTCCAGGTGCAACGGTGCGGATGACCTTCCAGTCTTCACTGAGTGTATTTAAGACTACATTTTCTGACATTGTATTCTCCTAAAAAAGGGGCATTACCGGAGGGACAAGCCCAACGGATGACCCCTTATCGTAATTACTAAATTGTTCGTGGTCCCAGGTTAGGCGACCGGCTCTTCAACCGGAGGCTCTTCGGGTGTTGCACCAATGGCTTCGTCAATCTCCGCAGCCTGTGCCGATGCCTCGTCAACGATAGCTTGTAACTTTGTCTCTTGTTCAGGAGTAAGTTTCAGACCTTCAACTATCTGGGCCTGTAACTCCTTGAACAGAACAATCAGGCTGTCGGCTTTGCCGTTCGTGTCCGTAACCTTCGCCAGTACTGTATCCAACCATTCATTAAGTGTTGCCATAAGTATACCTATTCTTTCTTTTATATGTGCAAGATTTATCTCTACCCAAACCATTCGGGCAGTAAACTCATCTGAATTATTCAGGGGACTTCAAAGCCTATCTACCATTTTCCAAAATAACTTGCTGAATATCATTGCGGTACTGAATATCGCAACGCCCCAGCCCAGCACGTTCCAGCCTACGAGTGTGAGTTCTGCGAGAATCATTTTGTTACTCCTAAAAAATCAGGAGGGAACTGGCTCAACACTGAACCAGCTCCCCACCTGGGACCACGCACGTTGTATCATTTTCTTTTATTTCATTAAGCGGCAGGTCAAGCTGACTGGCAAGACCGTACGCTAACATAAGGTGGATAAGCATCAGACCCATAGCCCGACGCGAAGAGGTCGAGGAGGTCTGAGGTACACAAATGAGTTGGAGACCATACTTGGCAGCGACCATCATCAGACGCTGCATCAATTGTTCGGGTGTCGGGACTTCAGGGCGGGTAGCAAGGAGAGAGACGGGGGAGACCTCAACCAGAAGGACAGGGTGCTGGACGGCAGACAGGCAGCGGAAGGCTTTCGCAGTCCGCACCATATCTGCCAAGTTAAAGAGGTTCTTTTGCAGCTCAAGCTGTGAACCTTTTCTTTCGATGACACAGCAGTCGGAGTATTGTTTAAGGCGATAGTCGCCTGCGTGCAGGCAGATACGCTCAGTCTTTATAGGGATGAGGACAGACTTTTCACAATGTAATGGATGTTCGACTCTGATGTTAGAGGGGAAGGGTATCGGATACTTCTCCCGTGTGTCAATTTGCACGGTGAGACAATCAGGAAGTGGTCCAGGAGTTCGATAACCCATAGGTTTAATGTCCTATCTTAGCTTCTTCTTTTCGTACAGTAATGGAACGGTACGTCCTAACGTATTACATAGTATAGTCCATAATGGGGGGTTTGTCAAGTAAAATCCTACGATTTCATCCATTATTTTTTCCTCGTCGGGAGGACCATCCACGTACAGGGAGTCGTGTATCTGACAGACTACCTTACTCTTAAGATGGAGGGCTTGACGTTTACACTCTATCATAAAATGGGCATTCTGGAGGGTCTGGGCAGCTATGGTTTGGATGGGGAAGTCACAGATTTCACTGATGGAATCGACGAGACCGCCGAGACCCTTGCCCCAGTTGCGGGACCAGCCGGTCGGTAGTTCAAGGTAACCGAGCCGCTTGACCGTGTCGATGTTGCGGTCCTGCCATTCACGGAAGTGATGATAGCGAGTGTTGAACAGGTCGATAGCGGCTTGACATTTCTCTAATTCAATGTAGATGTTGTGGTCTTTGAGCAGGGTTTCCTGGAACTTCAGGGCACCACCACGGTAGAGGACGAGGAAATTGAGGGTCTTACCTCCTTGACGCTTGGTAGTCTTGAAGTCAGGGGCGAGTGGGTCGGCGTCAGGCCAGATAACAAGGGCTGTCTGGGTATGACGGTCGATACCTCGCCTGTATTCGTCTATCATAATGGGGTCACCGGAGAGGAGGGCACCACCACGCAGTTCTATCTGGGAGAGGTCAAACTCAGAGAGGAAGCCGCCAGCATATCGAGTAGTCATACAACGCTTGACGTCGGGTGGGAAGGTCTGGGCTGCGGGAGTTTTGCAGCTAAATCTTCCTTGAATCGTACCACCTAACGTGGTCCCAGGTTGAGGACCGCCCTTGGCGATGTTGGCAGGGATAGGATACCACGCAGGGTAGGCAATGCCGAGGGAGTTGTAGCGGCGGACCAGACCGACAGAGGGAGTGTCGAGGAGCTTGCCGGTATAGGTGTTGAGGACTTTGGCCGAGGTGTGGTAGCCGATGAGGGCGTTGAGAGTATCCCAGTGAGCATAGGAAGGACCAGAACACGAGAGGATGAGGCCGAAGTTCTCCTGGCCTACACTTATCTTGCGTGCCTTTTCGGTGAGCTGGACACGAGAGTCGTTGAGGAGACCGAGCTCCGTGAGGGCTTCGGTCATAAAGGAGCGGCAGGATTTCTCGGAGCCGACGCCGCCTACCTTGACACCGTGGGAGAGGGCGACAGCGGTGTGCTGGGCAGCAAGGGCAGTGTGGCGGGCGTGGAGAGCTTTTAGTTCGGGGACACTGAAGGCTATGCCAGAGGACTCCAGCATGATAACGTCCCATAAAATTTGATTTCTCATTTCGGCACATAAAGTGGACATTTTGGAACTATTTTGTCCATATACCTTCGCAACCTGGGACCACGTATATGAGTAGAGGGCGAGGGTACACGCTACGTCGAGCGCGTTGTAATAAATGAGGGCTGGGTCGGTGCGGGACTTGGCATTGCCGAGACGACCGGTGACAGAGGACAGGGTGTAGTCGGTGAGACCGAAGAGGGTGGCGAGTTCCTTGAGACCTTTTTCAGGGCGTTGTTCAAAGAGAAGAAAGGACCCCAGCAGCGTGTCATCGAGACGGATACGAGTGGGGTCCAGGATGGTAGCAAGTACGGGGTCACAGAGACGTAGGTACTGGATATCGAATTTAGTGTTCTGGCCGAGGATGGTGGAGCCGTTGGATACGAGGCTTCTGAACCACCGGTGTATCAGATACTTGTGCTGCTGGAAGTCATAGACAAAGGTTTGATATACGGTGTCGTTGGCTTCCGTAGTCAGCGTGAAGCCGAATGAGATTGAGATTATTTGCTCTGAGAGGGGCACACCATCAACGAGGAGAGACTTGATAGGGTGGAAGACAGTCTGATTGACACCAGCAAGGATGCCATAGGTCTCTATATCTATGGCCACAAGTTTTGGTAGCACCGATGGTACAGGAGCCCCGTATTGGGGTGTTATGTGGAGGGAGGAGGGGATGAACTCTCCGATGAGGAACCGTTGGAGGAGTCGGAAGTGGTCGGAAACAGGGACGATAAGGGCCGGTTTGCGGCCTGGCAACAGAATGGCGGGGTGGTAGGTGAAGAAGATAGGGACATCAAAACCCGCAGGACTTGTAAGTCCACCTGGGAACGTTGAAAGAAGGTGAGCTTGGCGTTTGAATCCCTTTGACAGTTCGGACATTTTGGTGACGGCATAGGTACCCCACTTTCCACAACAAAATACAACCACATGTTTGTAACTGGTGATAAGATTATCCAGGTCGGTCTGGAGATGGACGCGGCAGGCGTTACAGGAACGGCAGCCAGGGTCTCCGTTCTGGGGAGGACGGCAACGGATGGCATTGGAGAGGTAGATGTCGGCGTGGGCAGAGAAGCCAGCGGCATCGAGGAACCGAGTGAGGATGCGACCGGCAGGGCCGACCCAGGATTTGAAGTCCAGGTCTTCATGGTAGCCTGGGGCTTCGCCCACAACAAGCAAGGCCGTGTCTTTGTCGGCCACTGAATGGGGGCGTGTTGGAATCCCAGGTCGGGTCGCCGATTCGTGCATCGGACAGAGTGTACAATCTTTATGTTCAGGAAAGTTAATTATTTTAACTCCTTTGCTGCGGCGAGGGCAATACTACCTTCGCAAATACTGTATATTCTTGCAATATCGCAATGCTTATGTGATTTTGACGCTTCCTGTTTACACTCCCCAATCAAAGCCGCCAACTGCTCAATGAGGGCTTGCTGGTTAATAATCTTTACCTCAAGTTTTGCCATTTCCAAAGACAACACAGTTTCATCGTCCATCATCTGCTATCTCCTTTCTTTGCGGCGGCGACGGCAACTCTCAGTTCCTCTATGATATATGCTGGAATGTTAAATTCTATCTGTTCTTTATCTGCTGGGATTACGTCAGGAAACGCGAGTAGAACTTTTTTGCTCACCCCCATCAGCTGCTCAAGCAGGGCTTGCTGGGCGGCAATAATCTCGTCCTTCTGGTCAATTAGATTTTCTAACCCATCTATTTTTATCTGTAAATTACTCATCTTCTAACTCCTTTCTGCTTTCGGCAGTTTAAGATTCCTCTGCCTTATGAAATACTGGCCACGCTTCAATCCAGTCAACTGTATTTTCCAATATCTTTTTAATTTCATCCGAATAACCAAATCGCTTTTGGTTCAACTCCAAACTCTTGTAAATATCTCCGGTATTATGCCTTAATGTTGCGGCCTTCCAGTCGCATAACATTTCAATTAAGTCAACCAGATTCATTCCAGCTATGCCGTTCTCAAAGTGTTCTGGATGATGTCTATTGACGGTATTGTGATGGTCAATAGCGGGTTTCATTTCAGCCATATATTTTTTGTACTCGTCAGAGGCATAAACACAGTCCCGCAATTTATTAGTATAGACCTCAAAGATTTCAACCTCTGGCGATTGCAGTTTACTTTGGTCGTGCTGTTCTTGCCTATACATCAAGTCTTTAATCACACAGGCAATAAAATTTCTAACTGTTTCAATGTGTCTCATCGTTTTGAATTTTGCTTCACTCATCTCTTCGCCTCCAGCACTTCTCCTCTTTCGGTTCGTAGTCGGAATAATTGGTACATTTATGGATACAATCCTGATATATTTTAAGATGCTCACAGCTTTCGCACGTGTCCTGCTCGGCATTCATATTTGCGACACCCTGCTTAATCTCGCTAAATGCCCTGTCCAGAGGCTCAATGGGCTGGATGGGGTACTTGTACGGATAAGGATGTGTGTACTCGTGTCCAAAGTTATCTTTAACTGTAATAAAATGACCTAATCCTTGTAATTCTGCAACTGCCTGCTCAAGGTCTCGTATTCTATTATCTGTTGTCTTTGCCATTGGTTACTCCTTGAATCGGGCTCCGCCGATGGTTAGGGGGTTGGTGGGGAGGACGGAGTGGAGACGCTCGATGATGAGGGCATCGAGGAGGACCATATAGTTGATGATGTCACCGAGTTTCTCGTCCCAGCGTACGTAGGGTTGGATGGTGTCGTTGGCGAGGTCATCACAGAAGTCGGTGATGGCGACGATGTGCTTGGCGACCATACCGAAGAGGGCGGCTTCGGGTGTGCAGGACATGAGGACGGCGGCCTTCTTGAAGTTGGAGAGGCGGTCACCGCGTGCGTACTCATCGGCTTTGGCTACGAGAACGGCGGTCATCTTGGCTTGACGGGTCTTGAGGATTTCGTTAAATGTTTCGTTATCCATTACTTGGCTCCTTCGATGGTGAGTAATCCACCTATTTCAATATGTTGAGACTTAATTATCTCTGTTAGATTGAGGAGGGCTTGACTGATATGCTCAACGGCAATCATTGCTGGCCCATCAAATTTAACAACGACATTTCCGCTTTGGAAGTGACAATTTTTAACAACCGTCCCAAATTTAACCTTCTGCATACGTGACTCCTTCTTGGTTTCTTTTAATGACCTATTATATTGCCGTACTCCCTTAACTTTGTTACCTAATATAATCAAATAATTCACAGCACGTATCATAACACGTGGTCCCAGGTTTGTCAAGAAGAAAATAAAAATTATTTGAAGATTGTTATAAGGTGAGGGGGCGTAAGGAGTTAGGAGGAGGGAAATTATTGGGAAATCCCGTCAACCTGGGACCACGAGTGAAAGTTCGAGTGCTACGCCAACCCGTCAATCAGGACAAAAAAAGAGCCAAAACCGCCGAAAACCTGCTGGACGAAAACCAAAAAAATTGAATCCTATTATAAGCGGGTTTTTCGAATTTGTGGTACTATATTAGACGTGAAAACCGATTTTTTGTGGTGGGCTGGGGGGGTAGATAGGATAGGAGGTGCATATGGTAGAAGGATAATGGGTACGAATAGGGAATAGAATAGAACCAAGGACGAGGACACACGATAGGAGGTAAAAGTGTCCACAGTACAAGGAGCCATACAGGACTTCCTGAAGAGGAGACCTGGATGGAGTAGGACGGTAGTAAGTGATAGTAGTAGGATGTTGTCATATGCTACACCAGTAGCATACTGGCAGAATGGGATAGTGAAGGTAAGGATGTCGGAGGACAATAAGTTCTATAGTAGGACTACCAACCGGCACCTACGTATGCTGATAGATATGGCTACTGACTATGGCATACAGATAGAAGAAGAATAGTAGCAAGAAAAGGATGATAGTATGGATAACACGATTACAGTTAGAGTAGTGGATGTGAATGGTGGGGAGTCGAGTAAGGAGATAGCCTTAGGTACAAGGCTGAGTGCACTGGTACCCAGTGATATGACGGCCAATGTGAATGGACAGCCGGTAGCCAGGGATATGGAGCTACGGGCAGGTGATGTGGTAGAGATAGTCCGCAAGAGCGGTAAGCTGGGCTAATAGTCCAGTGTAATGGGGGATATACCTACAAGAGAAACCAAGGGCGGTTATCGTAGTAGGATATATCCCCCATGTCATTATATGGAACATAGTAAATAATAACCAGGAATAAGGAGTGTAAGACAATGAAGACAAAGAAGATAGTAATAAGGGATAACCTACTGATAGTGGTGGGGTGTGGTGGAGTGTTCTACCAGGGAATAGAGAGGATGGCTACGTGGATACATAGGAGGGGGGATGTGGATACGGCTCTAATAGACCCTGATGTGGTGGAGCAGAGGAATGGGAATAGACAGTGGATAAACAGGAATCCAGATGAGGCAAAGGTAATGAGGGCGATAGATATACTGAGGGAGTTGGGGGTACATCAAGGTCTAAAGGGATTTGTAGAGAGGGCAACAAGTAAGATGATAGTAAAGGGCGGAAAGCCAGGTATACAATATAGGAATGTGGTGATGATAACGATGCCGGATAATCACGGGACGAGAGTGGATATCCATAAGGCCTGTATGGAAATAAGATACGTGGTCCCAGGTGGAAGGGTGATGAGTATAACGGGGGGGAATACACTGGAGGATGGGTATGCGTATGGATGTATGATAATGAATAAGAGTAAAACGGGAGACTGGATGGCAAGACATCCAGACATAGAGGAGGAGGCAGAGAAGGAGGAGAAGGGGGAGACGCACGCCGAGGGGTGTGGGATGGTGGAGGATGGGGAAGACCAGAGTCCGATGGGGAACCAGCTGACAGCTATGTGTGTGTGGGAGTTGGCGGAGAGAATGTATAGGGAGAATGTGGCTGGGGAGATAGTGTGGAGCAGGAATAAAGAGAATGGGAATGTAGTGATAAGAGACCGATGGGTAGAGAAGGTAGAAAGGCAGGAAGTAGTATGATACACCCATTTAGTGAGGTAGATAACCCATGTATGGATTCCAAGATGGCAGATGGTACAGATAGGAAGAGAAAGATAGAGATGCCAAAGCCATGGGGGCTGCCATGGATGAGTAGTAGTGGGATATTGGTATCGTGGAATAGGGAGAAGAAGAGGATAGAGACCGTGCCGGTGGAGATGATGGGACTGGCGATGGAGGTGTATAGGACGTACAGGAGTGATGGAGGATGGGAGTGGATAGGAACCGCGAAGACGGAGAAGAAGGAAGAGGCAGCGGTGGTGGTGATAGAGAAGACACCGATAGTGGAGAAGCCGGTAGAGATAAAGATGGGTACGATAGAATGTACCCTGAGGGGAGATGGGAAGATATGGTATAGGGCGGAGGCGTATGGAGCTAAGGCGGTGGTAACAGTACCAGAGAGCGTGATGAGATGGGAACTGCTGGGACAGGTAGAAGAGGGGATAAAGGTGGAGCCGATACTGGAGAAGGGGCCGGATATACAGTGGAAGATACCAGTGGAGGTGGTAAGGATATGGAGTAAGTTCCTACTGGATATGTTTGATGGAGAGAGTATGTGTGTATATGGAGTGGATAAGGAGGAGAAGT
>Ga0307377_10001199_pt1 | contig 33873 bp, 34 predicted proteins | sample TR3MG_FD_202535 | JGI IMG/M metagenome (GOLD analysis project Ga0307377, IMG submission 202535) | Soil microbial communities from Risofladan, Vaasa, Finland - TR-3 | ecosystem: Environmental > Terrestrial > Soil > Coastal area > Acid sulfate soil | place: Finland: Risofladan, Vaasa | collected... | reverse complement strand
GGGTACACCTGGAGACGCCTGAAAGGGCGGCGGAGCCAGAGGGAGCTCATCTCCTGATTATGCTCCGGCACGAGGTAATTCTCTGCAAATGAAGCCGCCGCTCGCGGCGGCCCGGACAACACTGCGTTGTCCGGGGTGGCGCGAGCGGCGGCTGACCAACTCGATTCCGCAGGCTCCTCAGCGAGGCTTTCTGGAATAGATGTTGGGCGCGCCGGGAGTGGAGGCGTATCCGGCGACCGGAGCTGCGGCGGCGTGCTGATGGGTTAGTGGAGCGGTGAGGGTGATGCCGGTGCCGGAGACCTGCGCGCCGGCCGAGTGGGCAAAGGCGAGGGGCGCGGCGACGGTGATTGTGGCGCCGAATCGATTGGCGGCGACGATGGACGCGGTCTCATGGTCTGCTCCACTGCCGATGGTGATGGACTGGCCGGGCCTGAAGCCCATGAGACTGGCCAGGTGGATAGTGGTTGCGCCGACACTGGCGGCTGTGCCCACGGTGGTTGCGCCTGCTGTGCCTACGGACTCAATGACGGCGGTTTCAAGGTTTGCGCCAGAATCAATCCGAAGGGTCTGGCCGGGGTCGAAGCCTTCGACACTGGCAACTTTTATATTGTTTGCTCCGACGGCCGAGACTGCGGCGAGGTCGGTAGCGGGCTCGGTGAGGAAATCGGTGCAGTTGCTGTCGGTGTCGAGTCCGTCAGGGAATCGGCCCGCGCTGGTATTGGATTCGTTGGCGGCGGAACCAAACGGGCCGAAGCCGCCGGTTGCGCCGGGAGCGGTGACGTAGCAGCCATTCTTCCCTGTTCCTGAAGTGGCCTGGTAACCCTCGGCGGCCCATGGGTCGACGAGGTCGCCATAGTTGAGGCTATCGACAACCAGTCCGGCGGCGTCGCGCAGCACCATGTTGCCGGCGTTGAGGGTGATGACGCGATCGCCGAAGGTGACGGCGGTGGTGTTGAGAGTGGGACCGCCGAACCACTGGCTGGGCGCGGGCGAGCCCTGATAGCCGGCCGTGGTGACCGCGGCGTCGCGCACAACGGCGTCGATGGCGTGATTGTTGGAGAGCGGGCTGTCGAGGACGATGCCCGAGCCGAGCGGCTGGACAGGTTCGTTACTGGAGTGGGCAAAGGCCGTGGCTGGCTGGAAGCTGATGCCGGTACCGCGATTGCTGAAAGGGAGGTTGTCCGCGTGGTTGAACTTGAGCGGGGCGGCCAGGTCGAGGCCGGTGCCCGGAACCACGACACCCTCGCGGCTGATATGCGCGCGGAGGAGGGCGGGCGTGAAGTCGATGCCATTTCCGGCCCGACCCGAGGCGGCGACGGCGGTGATGGAAACCGTTTCCCGGTTTGCGGGGGTGCCGATGGTGAGCTTGTCACCGACAGCGAAGCCGTGGACGCTGCGGACTTTGATACTGGTCGCGCCGGCGCTGGCATCTTCGGTGAGATTGGAGCGCTCAGCCTGGGTGCCGACGTGCGTGACCGTGACGGTTTCAATGCCATGGCCGAGGCTGTCGATGTCGAGCCGGATTTTGTCCCCGACGGAGATGTCGGCGACTGATGTGACCTTGATGTTGGTTTGGCCGGCTGCGGCGTCGGCCGCCAGGTAGGCTTGCGTGCCGCGCTTGCCGACCGCGGTGACCGTGACCACCTCGTACCGCTCCCGGGCTTGCGCGACAGCGGGGTAGGTGGCGCCATAGCCGAGGGCTATTTTCTCGCCGACCTTGAAGCCGGTGACCTGGGTGACGGGCACATTGGTTGAGCCGGCGGGGATGGTGATGACCGGTCCGTCGGGGAGTGGCTGCCACAGGGTGGTGTTGTTGCTGGCCGCCGTGCCTACGCTTGCGATTTTGCGGGTTTCGACGTGAGAGCCAGCGCCGATGCTGATGGTGTCGCCGGCCTTCATGCCGGTTGTGCTCCGGACGAGGAGGTTGGTTTCGCCGGCGCGGGCGGGAACGGCGAGGCCGGAATTGGCGAGGCCGAACAGGTAGAAACCGTGGACGGCGAGGCTGGTGCCGGCGGGGATTTTTACCGAGGAGAAGATAGCGTGCTGGGTTGGGTGCTCGGTAAGGGTCCAATTGGAGATGTCGACGCTGCGGTCGCCGGCGTTGTAGAGCTCGATGAACGAGTCAGTGGAGTTGGCGGGAGGACCGGAGCTTATGCGGAATTCGTTGATTTTTACCGGGCTGACGTTGCGCACTTTTTCGGCCGCGCTCTCGGAGCGTTTGACGCCGTTGGCCGCATCTGTCCACGAGGCGTTGCCGACCAGATCGCCGTTGAAGGCTGCCGGGCCGGAGGTGACATTGAATGTGGCGCTGACGCTCGCACCGGGAGCAACGGGATCAGCAAACGTTTTCGCCGTTGTGGTAGAGCCAGCCACAAAAACGGTCCACTGCGTGCTCGGCACGGAAATGCTCAGCTCGACGCCTTTAGCCGGGGCGCCGGTTGTGTTGGTGAATGTGACGATGGTGTTTTGCGAAGAACCGGGGGCGAAAGTCTGGAGTCCGGGTGGAGTGGCCGCGGCCGATGCCGGCGCAAGGCTGACCCGCGCGACGGCGTACCCGGCAGAAACGACGTTGGCCTGCACGAGCTGGTCGGTGGCATGGGTTGGGTACGTGCCAGCGGCGGTCATGGCGCCTTCGTAAAAGGTGCCCTGCGAGCCATTGCTGTTGTCTCCGCCGTTGCCGAGCAGGATGGCTCCCTGCTTGCGCATGGGGTCATACGTGGCGTCGATGCGCGGCCCGTCATACAAGACCGACAGAGCGCCCTGCTGCGCGTTGCCGCCCAGTGTGGACCAGTGGTGCGGTTCGCCCTTGGCCATGGCGGTTACGAATCGCCAGGTGACGGTGGGCACGTCTGCGCAGTATTTGGATCCATCCGCGTTGACGCAGCCGACAAGGTTGTTCTCCTGGTCGGTTGCGATCCAGGGGCCGGGGGGAACGCCGTGATACCAGGGCGTGGCGTTGCCGAAGTAAGCGGTTTCCATGGTGCCGTTGTCGTCGTCGCGGCTGTCGATTTCCGCGTTGCCGTAGTCGAAGCAGCAGCCGTTGTTGAAGTGGAGACCGTTGATGACCCAGTACTGCCCTTCCGCCTGATCGTCGACGGCGGTTCCCTTGGCGTCGTCCTGGCGCAGGCCCATGCCGGGCTCGATGAAGACGCCGTATGCCTTGTGACCCATGACGGTAATTGGCGCCATGTCGGCGATCGGCAGATTGTTAGACCCACCCATGGCCGGACCGCTGAATCCGCCGCGTGGCGCCTGGGTCAGGTCGTTGTGCTTTGGAGATTGGTCGTAGATGGTGGTGATCCAGCAGTAGGTGTTGGCGCAGAAGGCGTCTTGCGCGGCTGCATCGGCGTATCCGCCGGCATCCGACTGCCCGGGCTTGACGACGCCGATGTCGAGCGTTTTGCCGTCGGACTGGCGCAGAACCTGGTAGAGGGGACCGTTGTAGCCCGCGTAGAGCGCGCGCGTGGTGCTGTGGGCGGCCACGCAGGCGTTGCCCGCGGCGGCGTAAATGTCGCATGGGCCTTGAGGCCTGGCATTGGGCTGCGCTGCTGCCGGTTGCGCGATCATGAGCGCGACGCCGGGCAGAGTGAGCGCCAGAGAGAGCGCAAATGCAAAATTGATTCTCGTTTTCATTTTTACCCCATTCGATTTTTTCGGGTCTCTTGCGGCCGGATTCATTTCAGCATCTGGAATTCTCATGGTTCCGGGGAGGTAATGCAAGTCATTTAGATTTCGCGCACTCTTAGCCCACGCAGCGGGGAGACAGCGTTTTGGATGCGCATCAGTCCGGATCTGGGGCTGTTTGCGGGGCGTAAAAGCTCAATGCGGCGTCGCCTTGCTCGAGGAGCCGGGTGCGGTGGAGCGCGCCGTAGCGGGGATCGAGCTGCTGCTTGCGGCGATGCTCGGCGATGACGAGCGCGCCGGGGGCGAGCAGGGTGGAGGAAGGTGCGCCGAGCAGACGGAGGGTGGCGGCGTATTCGTCGGCAGCGTCGTAGGGTGGATCGAGAAAGACGATATTAAAAGCCGCGGCGCTATTGAAGGCCGGGGTGCCGGGCCGGGGCTTGCGCAGGAAGGATGCAACGGAGGCGGTGTGGAGGTTGACGCCGGCGGTGATGCCGAGGCTGACGAGATTTGCGCGGAGGACTTTGAGGGCGGCCGGAGCGTGCTCGACGAAGGTGACATGGGCTGCACCGCGGCTGATGGCCTCGATGCCGATGGCGCCGGAACCGGCGTAGAGATCGAGGAAGGCTGCGCCGGCGATGCGGGGGGCGAGGACGTTGAAGAGGGTTTCGCGGAGGCGGTCGCTGGAGGGCCGGGTGGCGAGGCCGGCTGGGGCCTGGAGCGGGCGCGAGCGAAATGTTCCGGCAATGATGCGCATCGCCAACCAGCATACGCGAGCGGGTGGGGGAACCAACCATGAGCATTCCGGCCCTGGACCCACTACAATCGAAGTATGCGAGGCTGGTCAATTCCGCTGGGGCGCTGGATGGGCGTGGAGATGCGCGTCCATATTTTCTTTCCGCTGCTTGCCGTGGTGTTGATCGGGATCAGCACCGACGCTGGATGGCAGCGCGGGATGGCGCTGTTCCTGATTCTGGTGGGCGCGGTTGCGGTGCGCGAAACGGCGCGTCTGATTGTGGCAGCCTGGCTGGGATTGCGGCTGCGCGCCGTGCTTTTGCTGCCGATTGGCGGAATGTTTGCGTACGCGAATCCAGAGAGCCAGGAGATTGCCAACGAGGGCAGCGGGCAGTTTGCGATTGCGCTGGCCGGGCCGCTGGCCAACTTTACGACGGCGCTTATGATTGCGGCGGCGATACTGGGCGCGAGCGGCGATGTGCAACTGTTCGCTGTGCCGTTGATCTCATCCGAGCACCTGTTGCGGAGCGTGGTTTGGATCCAGTTTTTCCTGGGTGCGCTACACCTTTTGCCGGCGTATCCGCTGGACTTTGGGCGGTTGATCCGCGGGGGCTTTGCGCGTGATCACGGGTTTGCTCCGGCGGGACGCGCGGCGGCCGGAATTGGGCAGGTGATTGCGCTGGCGGCCATGCTGGGCGGCATGCTGCTGCACAGCCCGTGGCTGATTCTTGCCGGATTCTTCATCATGATTGGCGCGCAGATTGAGGATCAGGGCGTGTTTTTCCAGTCTGTGGTGGACACGGTGCGGATGCGCGAGGTGATGCTGACGGATTTTGCGACGCTTTCTGCCTCTGACACTTTGGCCGATGCGCTGGGACGCTGCGTGCACTCGCTGCAGGAAGATTTTCCGGTGGTGCGGGGACCGCACCTGGTGGGCATTGTGTCGCGGCAGCGGATTGTGAATGCGCTGCGCGATGAGGGCAACGGCTACATTCAGTCGGTGATGCTGAAGGCCTTCCAGGTGGCAAAGCCCGAGGACACGCTGGGCACCACGATTCGGCGGCTGACGGCGGGGCACGGAATGGGGCTGATTCCCATAACCGAGAGCGGACGCGTGGTGGGGATTGTGAGTGTGCAGAACCTGATGAGTTCGATGTCGCTGCTTTCAGAGCAGCGGCGGATGGAACGCGAGGACACCCGCTCGGGGTCCAGGAATTAGGCCAGGATGGCTGACCAAGAGGCGGAACAACTGACGCCGGGGCTTTACCTGGTGGCCACTCCGATTGGGAATCTGGGCGACATTACACTCAGGGCGCTGGATATTTTGCGCCGGGTTGACCGGATTGCCTGCGAAGATACGCGCCAGACGCAAAAGCTGCTGAACCATTTTGATATTTCTACGCCGACGGTGAGCTGCCACCTGCACAACGAGCGGGAGCGGGCGGCGGAGCTGCTGGAAGCGCTCAAAAACGGTGGGCGGATTGCGGTGGTTTCTGACGCGGGGATGCCGGGCATCAGCGATCCGGGGACGTGGCTGGTGACGGAGGCGATTGCGGCCGGGGTGGCGGTGATTCCGATTCCGGGGGCCAATGCGGCACTGAGCGCGCTGGTTGCCTCGGGGCTGCTGACGAGCGAGTTCCACTTTATTGGATTTTTGCCGGAGAAGGCTGGGGCGCGGCGGACGCGTCTGGAAGAACTTGCGGCTGCTCAGGCGAAAGGCGAGGGCGGCTGCACGCTGATTTTCTATGAGGCTCCGCACCGGATTCTGGATACGCTGGCGGATCTGGAATCGGTGTGGGGGCCTGAGCTGGGCGTGGTTGTGGCGCGGGAGCTGACGAAGATTCACGAAGAGTTTTTGCGCGGGACGGTTGCCGAGGCGCGGCGCGAGCTGGCGGGACGCGACCGGGTGCGCGGGGAGATTACGCTGCTGGTTGCGCCGCCGAGTGGGCGGATTGCAGGCGCGGAGGGAACGGCCAGGGCCAGGAAAAAGATTGCCGAGCGGATTGCCGAGATCGAGGCCGAGGCTGGGGTGGATGAAAAGGAAGCGCTGAAGCGGCTGGCGCGGGAACTGGGCCAATCGAAGAGCGAGGTCTACCGGGAGCTGCAACGGGAACGCGCGCGGCGGCGGTAGAGGGCGAAGCCGATTTCAAGCGTGATTTCTGGTGCAGGTATTTGGATGAGAGTGAAGGGCGCGGTCTGAGGAGACCGCGCCCTTTGTTGCTGCTAGCGCTCCTTGAGGAGATTGGAGCTTCTCATGCAGATTGCCCCAACGCTTGAGCCGGGTAATGCAACGAGAACGCGACGTTGCCAGCAAGAAGCTGAGGAGGACAAACCCGGCGGGGGTTCTGCGATTCGCTCTTCGCGGCAGGCAAGGGATGCTTAAAAACACTCAGTCTGGCAGAGCGGACTCTGAGGAGTTCCGCATCGAGCGAATTTCTTCCACCAGGTCCCTTAACTGCTGCCGCTTGCGATCGCTCATGTCGAGGAAGCGGATGCCGACTTCGCGCTGGTTGTGTATTACCTGAACAACGCCGCCCAGCAGGAAGGGCAAATTTTCAAATCGAAATTCGGTTTCTACGCGGGTATAGATGCCTACGGGGAATCGCTCGTCGCATCGGATGCGGCAGCCGCCCTCGCTGAGGTCCACGATACTGCCTTTGAGCCGGGAGCCGACCTTGACGAGGAGGATCGTGGCAATGGAATTTACTTCGAACCGCACGTGTGCGCGGCGGTTACTCACTGATGGCTGCTGGGGAATGGAGCTGAGGCCGTTCGCGTGGGCCGCGGTGCTGGCCTGTCCGTCAATCTGCTGCTTGTGCGCCTTAGTTGCCGCTGGCGGGGGAGTCTGCGTGCCATGAAGCTTGTCTGCTGATTTCTTCTGATTTTCGGAGAGTTGCCCGGCGGGCTCCTTCTTGTCCTGGGTTTCTTTCTCCGCGGTGTCGACGTCCGCGGCTGCCTTCTCCATTTTGGCCTTTTCCGCGGCTTCGATCTCGGCGATCACCTCAGCCAATTGTTCCCGGCGGCGCGCAATCATATCGGCAAAGCGGATTCCCACCTGGCGATTGCCATCCGCCCACTGAACGCTGCCAAGAAAGCGGAAGGAGATTCCGTTGACTTTGAACGTGACCTCGACACGGGCCCGCTTGCCCGCGGTCAATGGTTCAGGGGCGCTCAAACAGCATCCTTCCAGGCAGACGTTCAGGATGCGGCATTGCAGGGAGAAACCGTGCTCGATGAGCCTGAGCGTGGCAATGTCATCCACGGAGCAGCGGGAATGAATGCGGCGGTTCTGGCACCCATTTTGTGGCTCAGGCAGACGGGATACTAAATTGCCGATCACGAGGTGCGACGGGAGGCCGGGAGTATTTTCTTTCGCTTCCATGTACTGCTCCACAGGCAAACCCCGGGGGCAGGTACAGGTACCCGCCGGTTAGTGTCCGCCGGTAAGTTCCCAGGGGCGCGCCGGCGGCGGCTGCGCGGCCTCACGGCCCTTCAACCGGTCGTAAAGATACCGGTCGCTGGTGGTGCCGAGGGACTCGTTATAGAGGCTGGTTGCCCCGGTGAGCAGCTTCAGCTCCTCACTGAATTGATGGATAGCCTGCAATTGCGTTGCCGTCGCGGGAAGCTCAAATTGGGAAGTTTTAAGGAACTTCTGGTATCCGCGGTCAAGCAAGCGTGCAACCTCACCGCGGACGAGTGCTCCGGGGCTTACCGCCATGGCTGCCTCGTCGTTGTGGGCAACCAGAACCGCCGCTGCGCCATCCTTGCTGACCAGGAACCCACCCGAGACCCCGGCAAAGGGCGATACATCGAAGGAATTGGCACGGAGTATATCGAGGGTCTGATCGAAGTTGGGATTGCGCGACTTTTTCTTCATGGATGCTTTCCAGTCTGCGAGGCCAGTCTGCGAGAATCGTAAACGAAGGTGCGGCGCGCCTCGCCGTATCTCCAATCTCGCACAATGGCACGGCAGGCCGCAATTTCCCCAATGAAACCAGACACGACACAATTCCAATCTGGCACGTTGCTTGCTGAGCGCATCGGCAGCACTCCGCTGGTGCGGATTGAACTTTTTGTCCGCGATTTGCCCGGCATTACGCTGCTGGCGAAGGCGGAATGGGCTAATCCCGGCGGGAGCGTGAAGGACCGCGCCGCGGCAGCAATGGTGCGGGAGGCTCGGGAGCGCGGATTGCTCACGGCGGGCAAGTCTGCGCTGGACGCGAGCAGCGGCAATACTGGCATTGCATTTGCGATGCTGGGGGCGGCGCTTGGCTTTCCGGTTCACCTGGCGATGCCGGCCAATGTTTCACCGGAGCGCAAGCGGATTTTGCGCGCCTATGGAGCCACTGTAGAGTGGACCGATCCGGACAAGGGTTCGGACGGGGCAATTTTGCGCGCGCGCGAGTTGGCGGGAAACGACCCGGACCGCTTTTGCTACATGGACCAGTACTCGAACGACGCCAACTGGCTTGCGCATTACCAGACGACAGGGCCTGAGATCTGGCAGCAGACAGCGGGGCGCGTGACTCACTTTGTGGCCGGGCTGGGGACGACCGGGACGTTCATGGGGGTGACGCGACGGCTGAAGGAGTTCAATCCGGCGATTCAGGCAATCAGCTTTCAGCCGGACTCGCCTTTCCACGGGCTGGAAGGGCTGAAGCATCTTGGAACGTCGATGGTGCCGCCGATTTATGACCCGCGCGTGGCCGACCGGCAAGTTGAGGTGGAGACCGAAGCGGCCTACGACATGGCGCGGCGGCTGGCTCGCGAGGAGGGTTTGCTGGTTGGAATTTCAGCGGCGGCGGCGGTCCACGCGAGCGTGCAGATTGCGCGGGAAGAGGCCGCGGCGGGGCGCGAGGCGACGATTGTGACCGTGCTGCCTGACTCAGCCGACAAGTATCTCTCGGAGCGATTCTGGGAGGAAGCATGAGCAATTTGCGGCTGGCTCGAGAGATTTACGATTCGATTCGCGCGCATGGAGAAGAGACCTATCCGCACGAATGCTGCGGCGCGCTGCTGGGCAGGTTTGCAGTCGCGGACGAGGTGCGAAATGAGGCGGGCGGATGGGTGGTTGAGGCTGCGGTGCGGGCGGGCAATACCCGGACTGACTCCGCGCACAACCGCTACCAGATTGCGCCGGTGGAACTGGTGAAGATTGAACGCGAAGCGCGGAGCCGCGGGCTGGATATTGCGGGGTTTTATCACTCGCATCCGGATCATCCGGCGCAGTGGTCGCCGACCGATTTTGAGGAGGCGCACTGGCTGGGATGCTGCTATGTGATTACGGCGGTGGCACAGGGTAAGGCCACGGTGACGAACTCGTTTTTTCTGGCCGGGCAACGGGAAGAAGACAAACGGTTTGAGCAGCAGGCGATTGTGGTGACGGAGGCGGGCTCCACGTCCCAGCCCGATTGACTGCGGCCGAATGGCGGGAAAAAGTAGGGCTGAGCTTTTTGCCGGGGCGGAATTTCAGGCAGTGCCCCCGCGCGTGATAATTCGGTGTCTCTGAGAGATTTCACTCTTGACGGTGAGGCTCATTAATCGTCATACTCGGCAACGTGCCGGGTCTGGTGGAATTATCTCGCCGCCAGCGGCAGTGGGCATTTTATGGATCTCATACTGGTTCGGCTTCTTTTTGTAGCCCTGCTTGCCGGGGTTTGCTATTTTCTTCGTCCTTTTGGAATTCCAACGGGGTGGATGGGCGCGGTGGCCGGGGGGTTGGCTGCGTGCGCGGTGATTGTGTTCGAGCTGCGGGTGCGGGCACTGAGTCTGCGTCGGCTGATCGGGGCGGTTGCGGGGTCGGTGCTGGGCATCTTTGGGGCGGCGCTGTTCTGCCTGGTGCTGCGGTCGGCGCCGCTCAACAACTCGAATTCGGCTGTGTTGCAGATCTTCGTTTTGCTGCTGATGACGTATGTGGGCTTGCTTGTGGGCGCGAGCAAGGGCGACATGCTGAACCCGGCTTTGCTTGGCGCACTGTTTGCCAGCGACCGGCCCTCGCGCCGCAGCGCCAAGGTGCTGGATACGAGCGTGATCATCGACGGGCGCATCGCCGATATTGCCGAGGCCGGCTTTATGGACGGAATGATCGTGGTGCCTGAGTTTGTGCTGCGCGAGTTGCAGACCGTGGCCGACTCCACGGACGGTTCGAAGCGGCAAAGAGGCCGGAGGGGCCTGGACATGCTGCAGCGGATGCAGTCGAACGCGGCCATTCAGGTGCAGATTGTTCCCGACGATTTCCCTTCTATTCGCGAGGTAGACCTGAAGCTGCTTGAGCTGGCCAAGAAGTGGGAAGCCAAAGTGGTGACCAACGATTTCAACCTGAACAAGGTTGCCCACCTGCACCACGTGGAGGTGCTGAACATCAACGATCTGGCCAATGCTCTGAAGCCCGTGGTGCTGCCGGGCGAGAAGATGACGATCGTCGTACTGAAGGAAGGCAAGGAGTACAACCAGGGCGTTGGATATCTGGACGACGGGACGATGGTGGTTGTGGATCATGCGCGCAAGCTGATCGGCAAGAGCATCGACATCTCCGTCACGAGCGTGCTGCAGACGGCGAGCGGGAAGATGATCTTTGGCAAGCACGAGGAAAACGGCAGAGCCAGCGATGTGGCCTGAGGCGGCCGTGCGCGCATGATGCTGGAAGGTTAGGCGCTTGCGAGCAACTGGCTGAACCGAAGCTTCAGATCCGGCCATTCGTCGGCGACGATTGAGTAGCGCGCTGAATCGCGCGAGATAAAATCCGACGCTATTTTGTGCGCGCGCAGGATTCCTTCAAACTTTCCGCCGATGCGTTCCATCGCGGCCCGCGAACGCTGGTTCCGGGCGTCGGTGTGCAGGCACACGCGGAGTACCTGCCAAGATTCGAATGCATAGGCCAGCATAAGGCGTTTTGCTTCAGTATTGGCCGCGGTGCGGATCGTTGAGCGCGTGAGCCATGTGTAGCCGATCTCGCAGACATCGGGTTCAGCGCGTCCGTGGCGCGGGTGGCCCGCTGGCCACGCCCATCGCTCCAGATCGAAGAAGCGGGTCGAGCCAATGATCTCGCCGTCTGCGACGCGAACCGTAGCAAAGGGCAGCGCCCTGCCAGCATCGCGCAAGGCAACGGCGGCCTCAATATAGCGAGCCATCTCGTCCCTGCCCTGAGGAACGACAGTCCATTGGTAGAGCGACGGATCTGCCGCCGCAGCAGCCACCAGGCCATCGAGGTGGGCGGGGCCGAGCGGCTCAAGGCGGACATGCGCACCCGACAACGTTACAGAATCCACGCGGCGCTCCATCGATTCAATCCGTGCTGCTCGAACTTAGTATTTTTGCATCTTGGGGTCGATCTCGTCGGCCCAGGCCAAGATGCCTCCGGCCAGATTGACGACCTTGGGATAGCCGGCCTGCACGAGAAACTCTGCAATGCGCTGGCTGCGCGCACCGCTGCGGCACTGCACCACGATCTCACGCTCGCGATCAATCTCCGCCAGCCGCTGTGGCACGTCGTTCTGCGGAATCAGAGTTCCGCCGATGTTGGCGATCTGGTACTCGTAGGGTTCGCGTACGTCGAGAATCAAAGGGTCTTCGCCAGCGTCCAGGCGGCGCTTCAGTTCCTTCACGCTGAGCTGCGGAATTCCGTTCTTCACTGCTTTCTCCTGTCTTGACTCGGGCACAATGCCGCAGAACTGCTGGTAATCGATGAGTTGGGTGACGGTTGGATTTGTGCCGCAGATGGGGCAATCGGGATTTTTGCGGAGCTTGAGCTCGCGGAAACGCATGTTGAGCGCGTCGACGAGCAACAACCGACCCACGAGTGAATCGCCCTTGCCTAAAATAAGCTTGATTGCTTCAGTGGCCTGGATCACGCCGAGCAGCCCAGGCAGGATGCCGAGCACGCCTCCCTCAGCGCAACTGGGCACCAGACCCGGCGGCGGCGGTTCCGGATAAAGGCAGCGGTAGCACGGACCCTGTTTCGTGGCGAAGACACTGGCCTGGCCTTCGAACCGGAAAATCGACCCGTAGACGTTGGGCTTGCCCAGCAGCACGCAGGCATCGTTGACCAGGTAACGGGTGGGAAAGTTGTCTGTGCCATCAGCAACGATGTCGTAATCCTTGAGGATGTCGAGCGCGTTGGCGCTGGACAGCATGGTGTCATACTTGACGACATTGAGCGCGGGATTGAGCGCCAGCAGCTTCTCCTCGGCCGAGTCCAGCTTCTTGCGGCCAATATCTTTTGTGGAGTGGATGATCTGGCGCTGCAAGTTGCTTGCATCTACCACGTCGAAGTCGACCAGGCCGAGCGTGCCAATGCCGGCCGCGGCCAGGTAGAGGGCTAGGGGGGAACCGAGGCCCCCGGTGCCGACGCAGAGAACGCGCGCCGCCTTCAGGCGCCGTTGACCCTCCATGCCTACCTCGGGCAGAATGAGGTGCCGCGAGTAGCGGGAGAGATCGTCGGTGGTCAGTTCGGGAAGCGTGTTGGGGGAAGTTGTGGTGGCCATGGGCTCAATTCTCTGCTTGCTGATTGGTTCGGATCATTCGAGTTATGTTTGCACCGCAGGCGCGGACGCCCGTGCTGCTAGCACCCGCCGGCGATGGAGGGGATGATGGAGAGCGTGTCGGTTGCGCTCACGCTTGTGGCCTCTTTTGCAGGCAGGTAGCGAATGTCTTCGTCGTTCAGATACAGGTTAACAAAGGCGCGCAGCTTGCCCTGCTCGGTGTAGAGATGCTTTTGCAGTTCGGGATGGGTGCCTGTGAGCGAACTCAGGGCCTCTGCAATGGTGCCGGCCACCACCTCAACGGAAGACTGCCCGGCTGCGTAGGGCCGCAGAGGCGTAGGAATGTAGATGATCATTGGGGAAGACTCCTCAAGCTGGTTGGCTCCAGCCCTTGCTCTTTAGATGATACGAGGCGGCGCTTCGATTGCGGGAATTGCGGGAATTGCGGGATTCTCCGGGTAGTTGCCGAATCGCGATTGCCGCAATAAAACGCAAAAAGCGGCTCCGAATTGCACGGAACCGCTTTTGCAGAGCTGAATTGCTGTGTGGAAGCAGGTTAAGGCTTCTTCTCTTCTACTGTCTTTTTTGCCGCGGGCCTGGCTGCGGCCTTCGGCTTCCAGAAACCAGGATCGGCCTTGATCCACTCGTCGGAGACATAGCTCTCTTTGGGATTGATGGAGAACAGCTCAGAGCGCGAGGAATCGACCGCGGAGGCGAAGAGGTCGCGGAATTGCTTGACTCCATCCTCACCGAGGGCATCGATAAACTTCTTGTTTTCGGCGAAGCCGGTGTCGATATCGGCCATGGAGTTATCGGCGCTGATCGCAATGTAAGTGCCATCCGCGGCGCCATAGGCTACCTCATACATCGACCAGTGGGCGCTGGTGCCGGCCTTTTCATGCGCGTCCTTGACGATCTTGGCCAGCTTTTGCCACTCCTGCCTGTGGCCTGATTTCACATGGAAGACCGAGATCTCCATGTAGCGTGCTCCGACCAGGCTAGGGCGCGGTTTGTAGCTGAGATCTTTGTCGAAGGTGAAGACCTCGGAGTCAACTGACTCCAGCAGATCGCCGTCTGCGATGCTGTCGCGCTCCAGTTCGGCAGCGAGAGCTGGATTCTTGTCGACGAGATCGTTGTCTTTTCCCCAATCGGCGAACGAGTCATAGAGGGTGAGAAACAAAGCCCGCGACTTGCCGGACATGGAAGTAAGGCCAACGTAGTGCGCGGGGAACTTGGCTTTGGTCATGGCCTGGACAAAGGCGCTCTCCGTCTTATCGTGCGCCATGCCGTTCTTATAAGGCTTGGTGAATTCGCGGGTAATCTGCAGGACCTTGAAATCCGAAGGCGCCTGTTGCGCCACGGCCAACGAACTTCCAGCTACCGCCATGGACAGTCCCAATAGAAGGGGGCTGAGCTTTCTCATGATTAAATTTCCTCCTTGATTTGCTCGGAGATCACTCGCGATAGGGAGAAGGGGGGGAGCGATGGGAACGCAACGTGCTCCAAGGTAGAGCGATTATGATGCATTCCCATCTGCGTGTAAAGGAATAGATGATTCGCTCGTGTGAGTGGCGCTGCGGGTTCCGGTTTTCCGGGCTCCCCGGCGGGCAAATCCTGCGCGCCGGGGTTTGGAAACAGATCGAGGTAGAGGATGCTGCAGGGTTCCCGATCTATGGCTCTAGGACGCCGCGGCGAACTCCGTCACCGTCACCTGGCGCAGACTTCCCTTCCTTGGACCGCGCTTGCGGGCGCTCATGATCTTGATGCGCTCGAGCAGTTCCTGCGGGGAGCAGTTCTTCTTGGCGAGCAGCGCATCGGCTGCGTGAATCTGTCCACTCATGGCCTGCGGATCGCCCAGCAGAATCATGGGGACGTGGCCGGCAATTTGTTTGAGCCTGTTGACCAGCTGATGACCATTCATCTGCGGCATGGCAAAGTCGGCCAACACCATATCCACCTGCAGTCCGGCGAAGATTCCAATTGCCTCCTGACCGCTCGTGGCCGTCACTACCCGGTATCCATTGGTGGTCAACATGAAACTCATGACAGACAGTTCCTGTTCGTTATCGTCTACGCAAAGTATTACCTTCTTGGGCCTCATGTCTTGGTGTTCCACTCCTTCTTCGGTTTTCCGTTGAGTCTTTGCCAGGCAATACTCCGTGCGGCCCGCTCTGAAGGCGGTTCTGCCGGTTGCATTGCGGGTTTCGTGACAACGATTGAGCCTGCCGTTTTTGCCGCGGATGCTTGCTGTACAACCCCGGTTGTCTCGCAGGACTGCCCGCAACCCTGGCGGGCGCGACCATCACGCAGAGAACCAACCGGCAAGCGATCCTAGTCTGGCCAGTGTTCCGTCGTAGTCAATTGCCTATGTAAGTTGCAAGGCCCGCTGCCGAAGCAACAAACCAATTCGATCAACGTTTGCGGTGTTGCTATGAGTGGCAAGAGTACGAGCGTTGACTGGCGGTGAAAAGAGAGAATGTGAGGCGAAGAGCGCGCTGAAAATCACTATGAAACAAGTGGAAAACAGCTAGTGTTAACAATCGTTAACACTTGCGTTGTTGAATGCCTGTTGAAAGCATGTGTATCACGGCTGGAAAAGCTGTCCTTTTGCTGCAAACGCTGTGCTGCCCGCGACGCGCACATCGGTGACCTTCGACATTTCTCTGTGGGCGCTGAGAAAAAGATCGCTGGGTCTGCCGATCTCGATGCCCTGTCGAAGATGCATCCTGGTGGCCGAGGGAACCACGCCGCGCGCAACGAGATAGCTGATGGCGCAGCCGGCGGCCGAGCCCGTTGCGGGATCTTCACCGCCGTAGAACTGCATGCGAGCGCGCCACTGTCTGTGCTGGCCTTTTGGGTCGCGGATTGTGTCTGGACCTAACACGTAGAACCAGCGGGCAACTCGTTCACGCAGCCAGGGCGTGGCTTGCTGCTGGTTGACCTGAAGATTCTGGAGGGAACTGGCCGTGCGCAGCGCGACGATGGCGAAGGCCGTTCCGGTTGAGACGACCTGCGGTGGGAGAGTGGGATCGAGGTCATTGGGATCTAGGCCGATGAGGCGCGCAACTTCGGCGGGGTCGAGTTCCGCGCCGAATTCGGGGTCGCGCTGTGTCATTTCGCCGTAGAGAGATTCGTCAATGAAGTGCACGGGGATCGGGCCTACATTTTCGGCGAGGGTTACGGTGTGGCCGTGGAGAGTTTCAGGCGCGTGAACCTTGAGGACGCTGGCTGTACCGAGGGTTGGGTGGCCAGCGAAGTTGAGCTCTTCCGCAGTGGTGAAGATGCGGACGCGAACGCCTTCTGCGCGTTCCTGCTCGAGGGAGCGGCGCTCGATGAAGACGGTTTCCGAGAGGTTGAATTCGCGGGCGATGGCCTGCATTTGCCCGGTGTCGAGGGCAGCAGTATTGAAGACCACGGCGAGCGGATTACCCTGGAAGACGGTTTCAGTGAAGACATCGACGATGAAGTAATCAAGCTGCATGCGGATCGCCCCCCGTACCCAGCATAGGAAGATTATCGGACAAAGGGGCTGGCAGCAGGCGCGGCTTCAGCTATGAACGCCCTGCGCGCCTGAATTGCTACAATCAAAAGGGCTGAAAAGTGCCGATTTTGAACCCGTTTGCGGGCAAGACGAAAGATCGATGACCCTCCGCCTTTTTAATACTCTCACCGGACAACTCGACCCGCTCGTGGCTCAAGACGGCATGGCACTGCGGATGTATGCCTGCGGGCCAACGGTCTACGACTACGGGCATATTGGCAACTTTCGCACCTTTCTGGCGATTGACGTTCTGCGGCGTTTTCTAGCGCTGACTGGAATGCCGATCCAGCACGTGATGAACATTACCGACGTCGACGACAAGATTATCCGCAAGGCGACGGCTGCCGGAGTTTCTATCGGAGAATACTCAGCTCCGTTCCAGACGGCGTTTTTTGAAGACCTGGACGCGCTGCGGGTTGAGCGGCCGGAGCAGATTGCGCGGGCTACGGAGCACATTCCGCGGATGGTGGCGCTGATCGAGAAGCTGGCCGAATCCGGGGCGGCTTATAAGACTGAGGACGGGAGCTGGTACTTCCGGCTTTCGGCGTTTCCCGCGTACGGGAAGCTGAGCAAGAAGGACCTGAGCGGCATGGAAGACGGCGCGCGCGTGGATGTGGACGAGTACGAGAAGGACTCGGCGCGCGACTTTGCCTTGTGGAAGGCAGCCAAGCCGGGCGAGACTTCGTGGGATACGGCGATTGGACGCGGGCGGCCGGGATGGCACATTGAGTGCTCGGCGATGGCGATGGAGTATCTTGGCGACAGTTTCGACCTGCACGCCGGCGGCGAAGACCTGATGTTTCCGCACCATGAGAACGAGATTGCGCAGAGCGAGACCGCAACGGGCAAGCCGTTCGCGCGGCACTGGATGCATGTGCGGTTCCTGCTGGTGGACGGGCGCAAGATGGCCAAGAGCGAGGGGAACTTCTATACGCTGCGCGACCTGCTGCTGAAGGGCTATAAGGCTTCGGCGATTCGCATGGCGTTGATTTCAGTTCCCTACCGGCACCAGTTGAACTTCACGTTCGACGGGCTGGTGGATGCGACGAACGCGATTGAGCGGCTGCGGACGTTTCGCGAGCGGCTGACTTCGGGGAGCTTTGCGGCGGGCGAGAATCCCGTGCTGCAGGAAGCGGCGAAGAAGGCGCAGGAAACCTACATGGCTGCGCTTGAGAACGACCTGAACACGGCCGAGGCGCGTGCGCCGATCTTCGACCTGATCCGCGCGGCGAATACGGCGATCGACCAGGGACAACTGCTGGCCGGCGACCGGGATGCGATTCTCAAGGTGCTGGCGAGCTTCGACGCGGTCTTCGATGTGATGGAGGATCGCGATGCGGAGCCGACGCGGCGCGCGCTGGAGTGGGCGGAGAAGGCCGGACGGATGGCGGACGTTGCGCCGGAGTTGCTGGCACGGCAGTTGCTGACGGATGAGACGATTGACGCGCTGGTGGCTGAGCGCACGCTGGCCAAGAAGCAGCGCAACTTTGCGCGTGCGGACCAGATCCGCAATGAACTGGCGGAAAAGGGAGTCGCGATTGAGGACTCGAAGGACGGCGTGCGGTGGAAGCGGAAGTAGCAGAGATCGGGTTTTTCCCCAGGAGAGTCTCCCATGGAAGCTAACGAAGCGCAGGAATTGCAGGAACACGCGGAGCACGGCGCGCACGAGTCGACGATGCGGCCGGTTGCCTTTACGATGAGTGTGCTGGCAGTGCTGGTCGCCGTGACCACGGTGCTGGGCCATCGTACGCATACCGAAGCGGTGCTGAGCCAGAATCGGGCCACCGACCAGTGGAACGAGTACCAGGCGCACAAGATTCGTTCGAACGAGACGTATCTGGCCGCCGATTTGTTAAGTGTTGAAGCCGTTGCCAATAAGAGCGCTGCGGAAAAGATTGCCAAGGGCTACGCGGACCACCAGGCTAAATGGGCAGGGCAACTGAAAGACGACATGGCAAAGGCTGAGGCGCTGGAGGCCAGGGTGGAACAGGCCGAGGCGCGCGCAAACCGCTTTGATCTTTCTGAAGCGCTGCTGGAAATTGGGCTTGTGATCACATCGGTTACGCTGCTGACACGCAGACGCGCCTATTGGTATTTCGGGATGGTCTTCGCGCTGGGCGGAATTGTTTCGGCGGTTTCGGTGCTGCTGCTGAAATAGAGAGGCCTGACATTCGGGCGGATTGACCGTTGAACCTGGGCATCGCCGGCGGGCCGGCAGTGGCTGGAAGGACGCCGAACCGCGTGGTATCCTCGTGTTCAGCGGGGCTTTATGCAAACGCGTGCTGCCAAAGGATTGCAGATTGTGCCGGTCACAAGGCGCTGGTCGCGGTCGAGCGCACGCATCATATGCCCGCGAAAGCACCTGCGCGTGCTGCCCACCCGCACTCGACCTAGCCTCTTCGGCGGTGATTAGTACAGGTCCGCCGAAGTCCTCCCGTCCGCATTGCCTCGCCTGACATTCCGTTTTCTCGATGGCGAGGGGAACTGGATATTCTTACGCGTTGCGATACGCAGCCGTGCCGCACCAGCGAATAGCTGCCGCGCCGGCGCACAAAAGAATCTGCCCAGGAGACAAGATGATGACCAAGCAAGAGCTTCATGCGCAATACGGACCCAAGCTGGTGTGTGCGCTGCCAGGGCCAAAGGCGCGCGCCGCTGTCGAGGCGGACGGACGGCTGATTTCGCCCAGTTACACGCGGTCGTATCCGCTGGTGGCCAAGCGCGGCCGCGGTATCCGCATTGAAGACGTGGACGGCAACGAGTTCCTCGACTTTGCGGCCGGCATCGCGGTGAATTCGACCGGGCACTGCCACCCCGAGGTGGTTGCGGCAATTCAGAAGCAGGCCGCGGAACTGCTGCACATTTCAGGGACGGATTTTTACAACGAGCCTTTGACGGATCTTGCGGAGCGGCTCTCTGCCGTGGCGCCGATGCCGGGCCCACACAAGTTTTTCTACGGCAACTCTGGCGCGGAGGCGATTGAATGCGCGTTGAAGCTGGCCCGCTACCACACAGGACGCCAGCAGGTGATCTCGTTCTTCGGAGCATTTCACGGACGCACGATGGGCGCGCTCTCGCTAACTGGCTCAAAGCCGCAGCAGAAGCGGCGCTTCTCGCCGCTGGTTCCAGGCGTAACGCACGTCCGCTATCCCTACGCCTACCGCGGGTGCACGGGCGGGGCTCAGGACGAGGAAGCGTTCAGCATGGGCTGCGCACGCTTCATCGAGGAGAAGCTGTTCAAGACCATTCTTCCGCCCGAGGAAGTTGCGGCTGTCTTTATTGAGCCTATTCAGGGCGAAGGCGGCTATGTGGTGGCTCCGGATAATTTTCTGCGCGAGTTGCGCGCCATCTGCACCCGGCACGGCATTCTGCTGGTGGTGGATGAGGTGCAATGCGGCGCGGGACGTACGGGCAAGTGGTGGGCCATTGAACATTCAGGGGTCGAGCCGGATATGGTGTGCATCGCCAAGGGCATTGCCAGCGGCATGCCGCTGGGCATCTGCATGACGCGCGCGGAAATCATGGACTGGGCGCCCGGCTCGCACGCTTCGACCTTTGGCGGCAATCCGGTTTCGATTGCGGCGGCGCTGGCGACGATGGACATTATTGAGCGTGAAGCGATGGGCAACGCGGCACGCGTGGGCGAGATCATGCTTGAGCGGCTGCGCGCCTGGAAGCAGAGCCACCCGATGGTGGGCGACGTGCGGGGACGCGGCCTGATGATCGGCATTGAACTGGTGAAGGACAAGGGCACGCGCGAGCCTGCCACCGCACTGCGCAACCGCGTGGAGACGCTGGCGTTTGAGCGCGGCCTGATGCTGCTTGGCTGCGGCGAAACCTCGCTGCGGCTTTCGCCGCCGCTGATCGTCAACGAACACGAAGCCACGGTTGCCCTTGACATTCTGGAAGAGGCGCTGACGCTGGTTGAGAAAGAGCACGAGCAGGCCGTTGCGCTGGAAGTTGCCTCCGTCTGAGGCGAACGGCGATTGCGATCCGCGCGTGACTTGCGGCGGCGATTTGCGCGCACGGCTCATCCCGGCGAGAATGGTGAGCGATGGGATGGCTTTCACAAATGTGGCTCACGGGCATGGAGCGCGGGCTGGAGCGGATGGGGCGCGGGCGGACGGCGAGGCTGCCTGCGCACCTGGTTGTTGGCATGCAAGGCGAAGATGCCGCGTATTTTTATCTGCGCCGCAAGGGCTACATTGTGGTGGCGCGGCGCTGGTCACCGGGACATGAGCCGGGCGACATTGACCTGATTGCCTGGCAGGGACAGCTGCTTTGCGTCGTGGAAGTGAAGACTCGCACGGCCCACGACGCCACGCCAGCCGAGGTTGCCGTGGATGGGCACAAGCGCACGATGCTGCGTAAGCTGGCGCGACAGTTTGTGCGTCAGTTACCGCAGGCGACTGCGCCGCAGGTGCGGTTCGACGTGATCAGCGTGTATCTTGTGCCGGGCCAGAAGAAGGAGTTTGTGCACTTTGAGGCTGCATTCGGGTGGAGCGAGCTTCGGGACTGGAATTAACGGAGGGCGATCATTTTTTGATTGCGTTTTGTTCTGTTCTGAACAACTCTAAGCAGTGAGCGAATCACCGACTTACGCTTCCTCTATGGAGGTCCCCATGAATCACGTCGTTACCTTCCTGCTGACGCAGAATCCCGACGCGGCCGTTCATTTCTATCGCGACATACTTGGTTTAACCTACCTGGAGGATGACGGCTTCGCCCTTGTTTTCGATATGAAGGGCATTAAGCTTCGCATGAGCAAGGTGCCCGAATTTAGACCCGCAAAGCATACTGTTCTTGGTTGGGAAACTGGCGACATCGCACTCGATATCGCCGGTCTCGTCAAGAAGGGCGTGTCTTTTGAGCATTACCCGAACCTCGGCCAGGATGAGCAGGGTATCTGCACCTTTCCCGGCGGATATAAAGTGGCATGGTTCAAAGATCCTGACGGAAACGTGTTATCGATCTCGCAACACGCCGCCACTTCAGGCTGAAATGACCTAGCTTTTTGCGTCTTGAAACTCTTCGTGCCACGCCATCTGAATGGCTTCGAGCTTCGACTCGTTCGATTTTGCCGGATCGTCGGCAAAGCCTTCCAGTTCGGTAACGTAGCGGTGCAGGTCGGTGAAGCGCACCGTCAAAGGGTCGAGGTCGGGGTATTTTTCTTGCAGCTGGATGCCGATCTCTTCGGTGTCAGTCCATAGAATTTCGCGTGGCATCGGCTTACTTCCCTTCCGCCATGGCAAGCGGTTTGCCTTCCGAGGTGTAGTTTCGGTTCCACTTGGGGATTTCGACAACGTAGGTGCCGGGGCGAGTAATAACGGCCTGGCAGCCGAGGCGCGATTCCAACTGCTGATCGGCGGCCATGTCCATCCGATCAAGTTCGTCATCATCGGCTTCGGTGATTCCAGCCTGATCCTTGATCCACAGGTGGCATGTGGTGCAGGCGCAGACACCGCCGCAGGCGTGATCGAGGAAGATGCCGAAATTCTCCGCCACGTCGAGAAACGACATTGGCTTGCCATGATGGTCATACGGCAACGTGCCGAACTCGAACTCAACCGTCTTGCCTTCGGGGAGGAACGTGACTCGCACCAGCTTCTCGGGGGGAATATTTGTCTGTTCGTTCGTCATTGCGATTACCTCGTCTTGCCTGGTTCATTTTGAGAGTCGAATGAGGCCGCGGGATGGCTCTTCAGCCACTGCACTACCTCTTGCGCGTTGCGGTCAGGCGGAAAAACCGGATAGAAGACATGTTCAATCATGCCGTCTTGAATCACGAGCGCCATGCGCTTGAGCAGGGTCATGCCTGCTACAGAAAACGTCGGAAGATACATCGCGCCCGTCAGCTGGAGAGCTTCGTCTGAAAGGATTGGGAAAGGCAGATGGAGGCGTTCTGCAGCTTCCTGCTGCCAGGCTGAGTCCTGGGTTGATAGCCCAAACAGATGCTGGACGCCCAGTGACTTGATTTCGGCATAATGATCGCGGAACCCACAGCTTTGCGGAGTGCAACCCCGCGCGCCAGGGATTAAATCCCATCCGTCGGGATTCGCTTCGCCGGGTCTGCCGGTCCGAGGATACGCGTAGACCACAACCCGTCCATTGAGCGCGGACAAATCCACAATCGATCCGTCTGTAGCGAGGAGCCCAACAGAGACAAGCCGTGCGCCCGATAGATGCCGGGTTGCGCCGCCGTCTGTGGGTGCAGGAATCGTTGTCCAGTCTGGCGTCTCAATACCGATACTCAACACGATTCAACTCCTTTCATCCGGATTCTGGCGCGCTCTGCAGTGTACTCAATGAAAGCAATCTGCGTTTACTTGAACTCGGCGGCGGCCATGGGATGAGGTGCGGTGACATCTTCATCGAGTTGCTCGCCGGCCGCGCTCATGGTTTTGCCGCGTAGAGCGCCCGATACGGCGGCATCCATCATCAACTCGGCTAGCCGATGCGTTACCTTGTCGAGCGCAGTGGTTGCGTTGCGAATAGCCGCCATGTCTGCGCCGGCATTCACGGTGGCGAGATGGTCCCGCGCGGCGGCAATGGCTGCCAACTCTTCGCCGGTCAACTGGGCCCAGGCGGGACTCTTCTGCGCGCCGTCGACTTTGGACAGAATCGACTCCGCCTCCAGGCGCGCCTCAATAAGGAGCCTCTTGGCAAAGTCCTCCTCGGCGTGATCGAAGGAGTCGAGAATCATGCCCTCGACCTGCTCGTCGGTAAGGCCGTAGGTTGGCTTGACTTCAATTTGGGCGGCAAGACCGCTGCGCTGTTCGCGCGCGGCGACCTGAAGGATGCCGTCTGCGTCGATGAGGAAACGGACCTCGATGCGCGGCAGGCCCGCGGACATGGGCGGAATGCCTTTGAGGTCGAAGCGGGCCAGCGAACGACAGTCGGCGGCAATTTCGCGCTCGCCCTGGACGACGTGAATCGCAACATTGGTCTGGCCGTCGACGCCGGTGGTAAAGTGCTCGGTGGCTGATGCGGGAATAGTGGAGTTGCGCTGGATGATGCGCGCAACGGTGCCGCCAAGAGCCTCAATGCCGAGCGAAAGTGGCGTGACATCGAGCAGCAACATTTCTTCGGTTGACTTGGAAGCACCGGCGAGAATGTCTGCCTGCACGGCTGCGCCGAGGGCAACTACTTCGTCGGGGTTGAGTTCGATGTGCGGCTTTTTGCCGCGCGCGCTGAGATGAAAGAGTTCGTCGACCAGTGCGCGCACGGCGGGAATGCGCGTGGAGCCGCCGACAAGCACGACCTCATCGATTTCCTCGGGGGTGACGCCAGCGTCGGAGAGAGCCTGCTTGCAGGGGCCGGCCGTCCGCGCGAGCACGGGCTCAATGAGCAACTCGAAGACTGCGCGCGGAATTTCGCGCTGGTAGCGGTCGCCGTTGGGCAGTTCGATGTTGAAGGAGGCTGACGGTTCAGTGGAGAGGCTGATCTTGGCTTCGATGGCAGCCTTGCGCAGAGCCTGCACGGCGCCTGGGTGACCGCGCAAATCGACACCGTGCTCGGCATGGATTTCGTCGAGCGCGATGGCGAGGAGCAGGTTGTCAATGTCGTCGCCGCCGAGGTGCGTGTCGCCGTTGGTGGACTGGACTTCGAAGATTCCGTCGCGCAGCTTGAGGATGGAGATGTCGAAGGTTCCGCCGCCAAGATCGTAGACGGCGATCGTTCCAGCCTTTGCGCGATCGAGGCCATAAGCCAGTGCCGCCGCAGTGGGCTCGTTGACCAGACGCAACACGTCGAGGCCAGCCATGCGGCCTGCGTCTTTGGTGGCCTGGCGCTGCGCATCGTTGAAATAGGCCGGAACGGTGATGACGGCCTGCGTGACGGGCGCGCCAAAGAACCGCTCGGCGTTCCGCTTGAGCTGGCGCAGAATGTAGGCGGAAATCTCGGGTGGAGTGAAGCGCATTTCGCCTAGTTGGATCCGCGGAACTTCGCCCGACTCCACGTCGTCGGCCAGGCGGAACGGAAACAGCTTGAGCTCGCTTTGAATCTCTTCAAGGCCGCGGCCCATGAGGCGCTTGACGGAGTAGATGACGCGCTCCGGCGTTTCAATGAGGGCCTTGCGGGCGCTGTTGCCCACAGTTACAGTGGGACGGTCTCCCTCATGCATCGGGTCGAGCCCGACCACCGAGGGCACGAGATTTGAGCCATCGACGCCGGGGATCACCACCGGCGCATCGCCCTCCATATATGCGACGAGGGAGTTTGTGGTTCCCAGGTCGATTCCAACTACGCGTCCTTCCGCCATGTTTTCTGTTCAAGCTCCCAATGTCTCGGTCACGTCGCGGACCAGATTGCTCAGGTAGCGCCGCCGGTCAAGGAGGGCCACCATAGTCTTTTCAGATTTCTTGCGGGCTGCTGCGTCGCCCTCGTCCCACACCTGCCACTGAGTGCTCAGGTCTTGATCTACGTCTTCAAGCAGGACATCGAACTTGCACTTCGCCTGCTCCAGACTAGCTTCGAGATCGAGTTCGGTCTCGCCCATTTTGCGAGCCATGCGCATCTCTTCAAGCTGCATGTTCAACTCGAAGACCTCTTCGAGCAGGTCGGCGGGAACGCGCGATGGATCTTTGCGGTCCTTGCCGCTGAACTCCTCGCCGATCTCCGCGCCTTCGAGCTTGAGCAGGTACTCGGTGCGGCGGATGGGATCTTTCAGCGTGCGATAAGCGTCGTTGAGCAGCGCAGTGTCTGCCAGGCTCCATTGACGCTCGTTTTCTCCCGCGCGCGCAAAGCGGTCAGGATGGACCCTGCGGCTAAGGCGGTGAAACTCGTGTTCGAGGGAGGCCAGATCCAGGTTCAGCCTTTGCTGCAGCGAGAATACGGCAAAGTAATCGCCTCCCGGAGGGGGCTGAATCTTGCTGCAATGGGGACAAAAGAGAGTGGACTCGTTGTGAGCCACCGAACAGGACCAACATGCAACCGGTATCGCCGAATCGAGAACCTTCAACATGACTGCACTCTTAATGCCGGCCTGAAAACTTCCCGACTTGAAGGGTACGGGTTGAAACCCGTACATGGACGTTGGAAAATCCGCGTGGCCCTAGCCGCCGAGGGAATGCACAAGATGCCGATTGTTCCCTCAGGAGTAGAGCCCCACACTCTATTGTTGCTTGCTATTTGCGGGCAGAAACCAGCCACCTGGCCTCGCCGAACACGCTCTCACCCAACAACTTTAATTAAGAGAACGATGAACCGCAGCCGCAGGAACGCGAGGAGTTCGGATTGATAAAGTTGAACCCCTGCCGCATCAGCGTCTCCTCATAGTCCAGCGTCATGCCGTGCAGATACAAGAAAGATTTGGGGTCGACAAAGACCCTGACGCCGTCGAAGTCGTAAATGCGATCGCGCTCGCGTGGCTGAGTATCGAACTTGATGGAATAAGAAAGCCCGGAGCAGCCGCCGCCCATTACGCCGAGGCGCAGCCCGCCTTCTTCCGGTGAGATGCCTTCCTTGGCCATGGCCGTGCGAATGCGCTTGACGGCGCGGTCCGTTACCTGCAGGCCCTGATTGGGCGCCTGCGGCGTGGTGGGCTGCGGCGGCGGCGCGAAAGCCCCCTCGGCCGGCTTGGATTCGATGTTGACCATGTTCGCCATACTTGCCTTTGCTTTCACGGCTCTCCCGTTTCTTGAGGGCCGCGGAGTGACCCGCGGCCCCTTGCAGGAAAGGGAAGCCTCTTAGTGCGCCACAGCGGCAGCGTCTGCTGTTTCTGCAACGCCGTTCTTCTTCTTCCAGTCGCCGATGGCCGCGCGGATTGCATCCTCGGCCAAAACCGAACAGTGAATCTTGACGGGGGGCAGCGACAGCTCTTTCACGATGTCGGTGTTCTTGATCGCCATCGCGTCTTCGACGGTCCGGCCCTTGATCCACTCCGTAGCCAGCGAAGAGCTTGCAATCGCCGAGCCGCAGCCGAAGGTCTTGAACTTGGCCTCTTCGATGACCTGCGTTTCGGGGTTGACGCGGATCTGAAGCCGCATCACGTCGCCGCACTCGGGTGCGCCGACAAGACCCGTGCCGACTTCTGTGGAACTCTTGTCGAGCTGGCCCACATTGCGCGGGTTGTTGTAGTGGTCGATTACCTTGTCGCTGTATGCCATCTTCTACTCCTCCTGCGGGGGAAGCCGCTGTACATTTGTTGGATGCGGCAGGCTTGCTCGCCGCATCGAAAAACTTTGACCATTGCACCCCACCCTGGCCGCAAGTACAACAACGCGGGGAGGATGAGGCACCTAGAACACTCGTACTTAGTGCGCCGCCCACTGAATCTTGGTCAGGTCGATGCCTTCCTGCACCATCTCGTAGAGAGGCGAGAGCTGGCGCAGATGCTTGACGATGTCGATGACCTTGGTGGCAACGTAGTCAACTTCAGCCTGGGTGTTAAAGCGGCCCAGCCCGAAGCGAATGGAACTGTGTGCGACATCATCGCCGAGGCCGAGGGCCTTGAGCACGTAGGAGGGCTCGAGCGTTGCCGAGGTGCAGGCAGAACCGCTGGAGACCGCTACGTCGTTGATGCCCATCAACAGCGACTCGCCTTCAACATAGACGAAGCTCATGTTGAGATTGCCGGGGAGGCGATGCTCCCAGGAGCCGTTCACGTGAATGTAGTCTAGTTCGGCTTCAAACTTTGCCTTGAGGCTATCGCGGAGGCCGCGCAAGTAGGCTGCTTCTGAATCCATCTCTTCCATGGCGATTGCGCAAGCCTTGCCCATGCCGACGATGCCGGGAACGTTGAGTGTGCCGGACCGCATGCCGCGCTCGTGGCCGCCGCCGTCAATCTGCGCTGCGATCTGTACGCGGGGGTTGCGGCGGCGCACGTAGAGCGCGCCAACCCCCTTGGGGCCATAAATCTTGTGTCCGGAAAGCGAGGCCACGTCCACATTATCGGCAATCACGTTGAATGGAACCTTGCCGACGATCTGTACCGCATCGGTATGGAAGATGACGCCCTTCTCGTGACAGAGCTTGCCAATTTCGCGGATGGGCTGCAACACGCCAATTTCGTTGTTGGCCGCCATGATGGTGACCAGAATCGTCTTGTCGTCCATGGCGCGCTTCAGGTCTTCGATATCAATGAGGCCGTCGGCCTTGACCGGCAGATAGGTGACGCGATAGCCGTACTTCTCCAGGCGCTTGCAAGTATCGAGAATCGCCTTGTGCTCGGTGACCTGAGTAATGATGTGGTTGCCGCGCTCGCGGTACATCTCCGCAATGCCCTTGATGGCGAGGTTATCGCTCTCGGTGGCACCGGAGGTAAAGATGATCTCCTTGGCGGTGGCGCCGATGAGTTTCGCAATCTGCTCGCGCGCAGTCTCCACGGCCTGCTCGGCCTCCCATCCGAAGGAATGGTTGCGGCTGGCCGCGTTCCCAAATTTCTCGGTGAAGTAGGGCATCATCGCCTCCAGCACCCGCGGATCGAGCGGGCTGGTGGCGTGGTTATCCATATAAATTGGCAACTTCACCCCTGCTGGCACTTCCACATTGCTTGTAACTGTACTCATTCTGATCTCCATCCTCGTCGGTACTCTGCTCCGCTTGGCGCGGAGGGGGAAAACTGCTGTATGTGCACTACAAAGTCAATTCAACCAACCCCTGCGTTTCGGTAGCTCTTGCCGCCGGGTGTTCATGTTCTGCCAGATCCTGGATGCTGATGCTCTTGAGAACTCCGGCAATGGTTTCGTTTACACGCGCCAAGGGCTCCTTGATGGTGCAGCTCGGCGTCAAATCACACGATTTGGTTCCCTTGGTGCAGGAAGTGATGAAAAATGGCCCATCAATGGCGTGAATCACTTCGTAGGCCGAAATCTCACGCGCGTCTCTTGCCAGCTCATAGCCGCCGTTCATGCCGGCATGGGATCGCAGCAAACCCTGCTTGGTGAGTAACTGGAGAATCTTGGCCAGCAGTTGCGCCGGAATGCCGTAGGCGTCTGCCACCTCTTTTGCGCTGAGCGCAACTGTCTCCGGGTGCTCGGCAAGATACTTGAGCGCCATCAACCCGTAATCGGCCTTTTTAGACAGCTTGAGCATCTTATATATCCGACTTCTTCGGTCTTGATTTAGTATACGACCGTTTCTGTCGGGATTTCAAGTCGATAGGACAAATCGATCAAAGGGTTCAGGACCGCAAATCGGAAAGCAGATTAGGGAAAAATGCAGGAAAGATGGAAGATTCAACAAATGCCCATTTTAATTTGGCGAAAAGATCGCTACAATTTTGCGGAAAGAGGACCTGTTTCGACCGACACTACGAACGATGGCAACAGTCTGCAAACACCCAAAGGTACGAATCGTCTCCCGGCACGAAGACGCGGAATATGTCGAGTGTCTGGAATGTGGCGAGGTCTTTGACTCCGGCGAGTTCCGCGACATGGAGATCGAAGAAACCGCTGAAACAGAGGACGTTTCCGACGACGCATAAGCCCCGCGCTGGACGCGCTTTAGTTTGAGCTTTACTTTGCTGTGTTGCCGTTGGCCGTGTGGCTGCTGGTACGGCGTGACTCTGCCCAGGCATAATGGAGGCCCGAGACCACGGTGAGTACGATGGTGGCATCGAGCGCCAACATGCGGAAAACGACCACCCACGGCACAGCGGTGAGTTGATGCAGCAGTACTGCGGCCACGGCGCTGACCTGGGCGATGGTATTAGCCTTGCCCAGCATGCTGGGTTTGAACTCGCGCCTGCCAATGGCCGCATAGAGAATCGCCGCCACGAGCAGGATTCCAACGTCGCGGCCGAAGACAAGCACAGTCACAAAGGTCGGGATCAACCCCCTGTGCATCAGCACCAGGAAAAGAGTGCTGAGTAGCAGCTTGTCGGCAACCGGGTCAAGGTATTGGCCGAGCACGGAACGCTGCCCAAGCCAGCGCGCGAGCGCCCCATCCAGCGCATCGGTCAGCCCCGCGACAACGAACAAGCCGAAGCTGAGCTCGTATTTGCCTTCAAGAATTGCATCCACCAGAAACGGCGCCAGGCAGATGCGCAACAGCGTGAGCAGATTCGGTGCTGTGCGGAACGGATTCATTCGCGGTCTCGAATCATCGTAAATGGCGGATCGACAAAAATGCAGAGACTTGAGTCCCGGACTCGCCTCAAGTGCTATCCTCGGCCGGCCCGTGGAAACGGCAGATCCCGACAAAACATCGAAGCGTCCGCCCGCCCCTTAAGACACCGCCGCGTACATCGCAAAAGAATGAGATTCGTTTTCTTGTGAACGATGGTACAGCACACCCCATGGAAGTGGTAGGCTTCATCTTTCCCCGCGGTCCCCGATCCTGTTAGACTACTTCCTGTTGCACTGCAGGCGCGTAGCTCAGTTGGTTAGAGCGCTTCCTTGACACGGAAGAGGTCGCTGGTTCGAGTCCAGTCGTGCCTACCATATTTTAGAATCAATGGTTTAATCTGCATCATAGCCCGAGATTTTTCCTCTTTTTCACCCAAGGTTTCACCCAAAACTACTGAATTGCCCGGGGCTCGGTCTTGAAGATTGCGTCGAGCATCAGGTTCTGCGCGGCCAGAAGCTCGTCTTTGTCGGTTTGAGTGTACTTGTCCATGGTGAACCTAGAATCGCTCTGACGCAGGGCGGTTTGCGCCGTCTTTGGGTCGACCTTCTTCTTCGTTGTAAGGAAGCTGGACAGGCTATGGCGGAACTGGTGGAAGCCGAAGCGCTTCACCCGCTTGCCCTTCTTGTCGAAGTAGATGGGTACTTCCACCTCGGCCTTCTCCTTTTTTCCTTTCTTCCTTACCGTTCTCATTACCTTGATGTTGGTGGTTGTGAGAACGCCAGCTTTAACAGCAGCTGGATACAGGTAGCTGCGGACAAGCATGTTCCCAACCCGCGGCGTCTCTCCCTTAGTGCGGCTACTTGCAAAGATCCAATCCGTGTCTTTGCCGTACATCGTCTCCTTGCGCCACGCCAACAGGTACGCAGCGAGCACGTCGGACATCGCAACCGCGGCCCTGGATGCTGGCGTCTTGGGTTTATGCAAGTTACCTCGAATCCAGCGCCGTTCGATGTGGATGCATTTATCTTCCCAATCCACATCTTTCCACTGGAGACCTGCTATCTCGCTGTATCTAATTCCGGTCGCGGCGTCCAGCACAACCATTGTTTGCTGTAACAACGGAAGTGAATTGAGCATTACAAACGTCTGCTTCGGGGTCAGGACGATCGCCTCGTAATTTGAACTCGAACCCGGGACGTCCACCTTCTCCATGGGGTCGCACGACTCGGGAATGAAGTCGTGTTTTTGCCCGTAAAGGATGATGTCATTCATCACTCGGCGCCATTTGGTCAGGGAATCCCATTCCTGCCTTTTTTCTCCGAGCGTATCGACTGACACACTCTTCAGCCAGGTCTCAATGTCCAAAGCCTTCATCTCGACAACAAGCACATTGTCCCAGCGAGGGAGCAAATGCTTTTTGATAATCAGGCCCTCCGTGTACCTAGTTGTGGAGGCTTTGGGTTTGATGGCTTCATCCGAGAGGTTGATCCGAATGTAGTCTCGCGCGATGAAACCGAACGTAACCTTATTGAGTGGAACGCTGGTTCGGTTGATTTGTTCAATGAGCCCCAGCCTCACGGCTTCGGCTCGAGCCCTTTTTTCCGTTGGAAAATCAGAAACTGCGCCAACGAGTAATGGGGTTTGCTCTGACCATTTGCCATCGGGGTTCCGATGTGCGAAATACCGCAGCTTCCAAACCAGGCCTTGCTTCGTGTTGAATTTTTTCAAACTGCCTGCCTGATACCTCGTGTCTGCCATGCTTTCTCCCAATTCCGGCAACCACGGATACCGCCTAAGCGGACCCAGTATACCGCCTCTCTATTCGAAACTCGCCCACTACTGCCGGTGCTTTGTGCCGGAATTGGCACGCATCCAGACAGAAAGCTCAGACAAGAGGAAGCGCCATTCCTTCCTCTCGGCGTCCGGATCGACCGGGTGCGCTGGAATGATTCCGGCACGCGCCATTTCCTTTACCCGCCTGGGAGTGATCTTCAAAAACTCCGCTGCTTCTTCGGCCGCCACATAGGGCTCAAACCCAAGAAAAGACTGCGAATGCGCCGAGCCCGTCATTTGACAATGGGCCTGACTGGCTGCCGCAGTTGAAGAGGATGACGCCATATAGGCAGATTAGGGATAGGCGAAGGGAAAGGAAAGCCGTCTAGCGCAAAATCGTATTTCCGACAGATATTTCCTACGGCGGATAAGAAAAGAGTGAACGCCGAGGGCGAGGCGAGTAATGATATCTAGCTGCCGCTATACGCTAAAACGACCTCACGGTCGTTCTACCCCCCCTCTCGAATTGGCACCCCAAGCAGCTCTTTGGGAGTTCAAAGCCCAGCGTCTGACCTCCTTTAACCGCTTTGCGGGGCGGTCCTCGGTGTGCTTGGATACCGAAGCCGTTGCCCAGGGTGATTTGCTGGCGCAGGTGGATAACATAAAGCCGGACAGGACGGCGGAGGACCTGCTCTTCCAGGTTCTGGTGGATTGGGGCATTGACCTCGCGCTGCCGATTGCGACCGAGCACCTCTTCGGCAAGCAGGTCTTTTTCGTGGACACAAATGCCCTGGCCGCCTGCTTCGATGCCAGCCTGACCGACGACATGGTGAAGGAGATTGCGAAGCGCAAACCGCTGCGTGCCGTCTTCCGCGACGCCAGCTACGGTTCGGATGCTGTCAAGATCAACGTGGAACAGATCTTCAAATTCTTCTCTCCGGACACGGAAGTCAGGTCGCTCTAACTATGAAGTTCCGATTTAAAGTCCAGAGCTACCAGACCGAAGCGGTGAAAGCCGTCGTGGATTGTTTCGACGGCCAGCCGCTGCAGACCGGCTTAGGATACCGGATCGATCCCGGCAGGGTGGCGACCGGCCAGCAGGCGCGCCTTGAGATGGACTCGGGTTTCCGGAATAATGCTCTGCTGCTTCCGACCGAGTCAATCCTAAAGAAAATTCAGGCCGTGCAGGTCCGCCAGAATTTGCCCGTTTCCGATTCGCTGAAGCAGACCAAGGTGAGTCCGGTGAACCTGGATGTGGAGATGGAAACCGGCACCGGCAAGACCTACTGCTACATCAAGTCCATCTTCGAGCTGAACAAAAAGTACGGCTGGTGCAAGTTCATTGTTGTCGTTCCGTCGATCGCAATCCGGGAAGGCGTGGCCCAATCGTTGGCCGACACGGCGGAACATTTCCTGGAGAGTTACGGCAAAAGGGTCCGCTCGTTCATTTACGATTCCAAGGCGCTGCACAATTTGGAGAGCTTCAGCTCGGACTCGGGCATCAACCTGATGATCATTAACGTGCAGGCATTCAACGCCCGTGGCAAGGATGCCCGCCGAATTTATGAGGAGCTGGACGACTTCCAGTCCCGTCGTCCGATTGATGTGATCGCCGCCAACCGGCCGATTCTGATCCTGGACGAGCCGCAGAAGATGGAAGGCGCGCGCACGGTTGAGTCGATGAAGGAGTTCAACCCGCTCTTCATTCTCCGCTATTCGGCCACCCACAAGCAGGAGCACAACAAGGTATACCGGCTGGATGCGCTGGATGCGTTCAACCAAAAGCTCGTTAAAAAGATCGGCGTCCGCGGAATTAGCGTGAAGGGCCAGGCCGGCGCCGGCGCGTATCTCTACCTGCAGTCGATCGAAGTTTCGACGGACAAGCCGCCGCAGGCCCGGGTGGAACTGGAGATCCGGCAGGAGAATGGGATCGCCCGGAAGTTGCGGCTGCTGGCGAAAGGTGACAGTCTCCACGCCAAGTCAGGCGAGCTGGACCAGTACCTGGGCTACGTGGTTGCCCACATGAATGCCAACGACGGGACGCTGAGTTTTACCAACGGGGTGACATTGACCGTCGGCGATGCGTGCGGGGACGTGACGGATGCGGTGCTTCGCCGGCTGCAAATCCGCGAGGCAATCCAGGCGCACTTCGAAAAGGAGAGCCAATTATTTAGCAAAGGCATCAAGGTTCTGACGCTTTTCTTTATCGATGAAGTAGCGAAATATCGTCAGTACGATGGGAGCATTGAGAAGCAGGGCGAGTACGCCGCCATCTTTGAAGATGAATACAAGGCGCACCTGAATGAGGTTTTGACCCTGCAGCCGAGCGAGTACAACGAGTACCTGAAACGCATTGAACCCGGCCGGACGCACGAGGGTTACTTCTCGATCGAAAAGAAAAGCAAGCGCCTGGTTGACCGGATGTTGGCGCGCGCTCGGCGGAACGGACCTCGGATGATGTGGACGCGTACGACCTGATCCTGAGGCGGAAGGCGCAATTGCTCAGCTTCGAGGAGCCGGTCCGGTTCATTTTTGCGCACTCGGCGTTGCGCGAAGGCTGGGATAATCCGAACGTATTTGTGATCGGAATGCTGAAAAAGGCGGACCCGGAAAACGTCACCAGCCGGCGCCAGGAGGTCGGTCGCGGGTTGCGACTTTGCGTCAATCAGCGCGGAGACAGGATGGATGATCCCGCAACTGTGCACGACCTGAACG
>Ga0307377_10001198_pt1 | contig 33874 bp, 46 predicted proteins | sample TR3MG_FD_202535 | JGI IMG/M metagenome (GOLD analysis project Ga0307377, IMG submission 202535) | Soil microbial communities from Risofladan, Vaasa, Finland - TR-3 | ecosystem: Environmental > Terrestrial > Soil > Coastal area > Acid sulfate soil | place: Finland: Risofladan, Vaasa | collected... | reverse complement strand
TGTTAGTCCACAGGTCTTCCATGCTTCCAAGAAACTTTTCGTCTTTTAGTAGATGATTGAAACCGGTACTTGCAATGTTTTTAATAGCGCCAAATTTTGTTAACATGGGATCTTTTCCACCGGGAGGCGTTTTCCATGTCGTGCTTGTAACCACAGAATCTCCTGCCGCATTAGTTTCTCTTTTAATATCGTAGTAAGCGTTATTTGCAGACTCAGTCGTTCCTAATATAGTCGTAGCAGCGCTTTGAGATTCCTTGGAGGTATCTGCTATTGTTCTAAAATAAGACTCAGGATCAGTACCACCACTGGTAACAGACATGTATTCGTCAATATTGAACGCATCGGTAACATTGTTTTCATCATCTAATTGATACAAATAAAATTTTCCATCTTTTGCTGCAATTTCAACATTACCATCTTCCACTAAAGAAAGTAATATTTGCTGTTGAGCACTTGGCACTCCTCCAGCTATTGCACCTGGGGTTCCAAATGGTTTTGCTAAAGCTGCTTTTAAAGAGGTAGCCGCTGCGTAAATTGCAGGAGCTTGTTTTGCATACTTTGTAACAGTTCCCATAATCTCTTGCAATGCAGCATTTCCTGTACTAGAGTCAAGCCCACTGTTAGGATCATTTAAAGCAGTTTTTATATCAACGAATTTATCCATTAATCCGTAAAGCATTGTATTTTTACTTTTTTCCCAAGTACTGTTAGGCAATGTATCTATCAGTGCAACTTTATCGTATTGCAAAGTTGTAAGATCGTTTCTTTCTTTAATAAGGTTAAGTTGTTGTTGCTTTTCAAATCTTATATTCGCTTGCCGAGCTTGAAGTCCTGCTGCGATACTTGTACCAATAGAAGCAATATCTTTGCCTATGTTACTCCAATTAGCTGCTCCTCCGCTACCTCCACTAGAACCTCCATTACCGGTTATCCTAGCCGCTTTGATTGCAGGTGGATTAAAATTTATTGTGTTTGCCATGTGATACCTTATTTATTCTCTTATTTTGATAATGCTGACCCTAGCAACTGTCCTCCCATTGAAGCTATTCCTCCAAACATACTGTTTGCTCCTGCCGCCGCTGACGCCGCTTGTGCTGAAGCTTGCTGCGCTTGTCCTGACAGTCTAGCCATCTGGTTCTCATCTCTTTGTTCTTGAGATTCAAATTGGTAGGCTTTCCCTTGAGCTTCTGCTGATTGTAAACGAAGTTCGTCTTGCATTCCAATATTTTGCATTCTTTCAGCTTCTGCCATTTGACGTTCATTTAATTTTTGTTCACCTTCAGCCCTCATTTTTTCATTAGATGATTCTTGTGTTTCTATGCTAGCGGAGATACCTTTTTTAGATCTTAAAGCCGCTTGAGCTAATGCTGTTGCACCCCCAGCTCCTGCACCAGTAGCCAACATAGTATCTAAAGTATTTGCTAAAGAAATATCAGCTTCTTCTGCTTGCATCTCGGCCGCTTGAGTAGCTACTCCTAATTGAGCAAAAGGATTTGACATTTTACTGCTTAAGTCTTCTGCCATATCAGTTATGCTTTCCATCCCTGCATATGGATTTATAACCACAGCTCTGTTATTTTCAATACTTTTAATTTGAGCTCTTGCTGCGGCTGCTTGCCTTTCAGCTGCTCTTGCCGCACTCCTTGCTCCCATACCACCTAAAATACTTCCGCCAAGTGATAAAACGGCTCCTGTTACTGCTGCCATGCTTATATTTTTTTTATTATTTCATGGGATGGATTATCATCCACTGTATACCCTAGTTTTTTATGTTTATCTATAAGGCTTTTGCTTCTGCCTATACTTAGAATAACTTCAAAACCACCCTCAACCGCCCATTCTTCCAATGAAGATATTAGTAGTTCTATAGCTTCTGATTTATTTCTTTCTTCTGGATTACCTACAATCCATTCCATCCACGATATTTTTGAATTTGTACCATATAGAAAACCAGCTACAATAGGTGTACCATCTCTTTCGATCATAATACCACCCGTACCGTTTTCCGGTAATAAATTTCTAGCTAATGGCTCCCAATCTGGCCAAGACTCCCACCATTTTACAATAGTGTCATAGTCATCGTGCTGTAGTCTTCTTTTACTTAATTCCATTTAATTTAATTTAATAAGATGATTCAACATATTCTGTTGAAACTGCAAATAGTTCTTTTTGACTCTGAGTTGCGTTTGTTCCTGTTAAAGACATTTCAACAGTGCTAAAAAACCCTCTAACTCCAGTCATAGAGTTTCCAAAAACAATAGCTCCTCTTTGTTGAGGTGTATTGTTATTTATGTTTGCAAAATATTTATCTTCTTTATTTATAAATTGATTTGAAAATAACTGAGCTTGCAAAGCGGCCGATCCATTAGGCGCTACGTATTGCGTTATGGGCACCCCTTGGTTTTGACTTGTAGTAATAGAGGTTGCTTCCCAGCCTTCAGATCCTTCGTAATTAATTGTTTTAAAAACTTTAACCATTGAAACCTTAGGATTAAATATAAAGGTTACTTTAGAAGGGCTAGCTACATTATAAAATGTGCTATAATCTCCGGCATTATTATAGTGTTGCCAAATTCCTCCTTTTTTAAACGAATAAAATTTGTTTTTTAAACTTGCTATAAAATCTGGTGCATATGTGTAAAAACTTGTCCAACCTTTTACGCTTTCATCAAAAGAAAGAGTGTCATAGTCGTCGTTAGATATTGGCGCAAATTGACCACTATAAAGTAATGAAATATCGTATTTTTTAGTATGTAAATCATATCCACCTACAATCTTTGATGTTGAAGATAACGTAGACAAGCTATCTCTAAAGTAATCAGTCATACCATATCTAGATATTTCTTCAATACCGTCCATAGATAATCTAAGTACCGCATTTCTTTTTCTATCTGTAAAGTACTTTCTATATCCGTATACAGCAAAGCTTTCTGGTTCTGTGGATATACCATATTCTCCTCCGTAAGGCTGCACAACACCTATAACTAAATTGCTCGAGGTTACAGTACCACCTCCTTCGGCTGAGTAAATAGCGTCTTTATCTATTAAAGCTCTACTGACTTTATCTTCTTGGAATATAATTAAGTTAGAATCTTCTGCATACAGTTTTTGTATACTACCATAAGCAGGATCAACCGCTTTGGTTATTTCAGATCCTACAGGAAATTGATTAGTATTATTAACACCTGTTCTAGAATTATAAATACCTGAATATATTAAAGCGTTGTCTCTAATTTCGCCTTGTGTATTTTCATCTACGGCGTAAGCTCTAACTCCGTAATCAATATTTGTATTGTTATACCCACCTCTGATCCTAGCTTCTTCAATAAACCAATCACTCTCTGGGGTAGATACATAATTTTGGGGAACTCCAGCAAAATTTACAATACCCCCAAATACGCAAGTATTGTTACCTATTTCAATATCAAAAAGAGGTGCTTCATTTAAAATAAAGGTAGTATTACTTATCAGCTGGAATATATATCCTGTAAATTGTTCTCCTGTAGTTCCATTCTGTATAATAACCTCCGACCCTTGTCCTGCTGTAATTGAAGCAAAACTTGGATTTACCGTTATCAAAGCCTTATTTACCTGATCTTGATTTGTTACAGCTCGGGTAGCACCCGCGGAACCTACTCCTGATTCTGTTAAAGTTTTAATTTTCTTTAACCAAAAGGAGTTATAATATTTTACTTCTAAGATAGCTGCCATATTATTTAATTACCTATTTTTTATTATTATTACTAATTTATTAACCCTAAACCGGGAAAAAAGGTCCCCAACTAGTAAACCCAATAGGTGGCTGTGGATTAACACTTGAATTGTTTGGTCGGCTTCTGCCCCACGCATATGATCCTGGATAACCTGGTCCTCTGGGTTGAAAATTGCTATTAATAGGGGGCCAACTATTGGTTGCGTTTGCGCTTTTTTGGATTGGCAAATAAGGAGGCACTCCTGTTTTTACAGTAGTATTGTTTACATCCCAAGTTGCACTTGATCTACAAAACCAAACATCAGGTGGATTAAGCGTAGGACCACCACCACCACTAAAATCTATCCAATTAAATTGCGCATCCAGCAACGCTGTATCATTAGCTCCACCGGCTCCTAATCTTTTAAATACGTACTGTGTACTAGTATTTCCAGAACCCCCAGGAGGATTAAAAGCGTACGGAGTTATAAGGCTAGGGCTAGTAAAATATCGCGTGTTATATTCAGCAAAAGGAGTGTCTGCGTAATATTTTATGGAAGACGGAAGCGTTGGATTAACACCGTCTGTAAATTGATAAACTATTTGTGAGAAATCTGTACCTGGATAATGTAAATCCCTCACGTATACATTCCCAACCATTTGAGGCGGTAAAAAGCCAGACGCTCGAGTAAAGTTTGCCAACCATGCGTATTCATACATAGTGTCTCCATAAGCAAGCCATGAGTTTGCTCCTCCAATATCAGGTAGAGTTTGAAGATCGGTTTCTAAGTATAGAAAAGGCCAAGCCCCTATAGAGTCTTGAGGTAGCACGCCGTTTAAATCCTGCGCTTCTACCCAAGGCGCGTTAGTTCCCCCAATAGGTATTCCAGTAGTAGGACTAATTGGTCTTTTATATGCTCTTAAAGTTATAGACCCTCTATACTGAGTTTGATTTGTTGGAGGTCCTGGTGGACATGGATAAATAAACCAATCTTCAAATCCTAAAACGAACTCACCAGACTTTAAAGCTGGAGCGAGTGGTCCTCCTACACTTAAATTAGGGGGGAAAACAACCAAATCAGATAAAAAGTCAAAAGCATCTTCCGGTGTTAAGCCGCTGTAAGAAAAATCAGATAAATAAAATATTATATTCTTTTCATTTGGAACAACCCCGCCACCGCAGAAGTCATTTATCTGAACCTCTCCTCCATTTAGTGGGTTAGGAAAGTTTGTTTGTTGGAATCCTTTTGTTAATTGAATATTTCCCCTAACCTCTTTTGCACCCGGATCTATGTAAATTGCCGGGTCTACATATCTGTTTATATTTGAAGCGTCAGTTAATCTAATTTCAAGCGGGTAGCTTCCGTAAGGGGCGCTAAGCCCAGCTGTCGTTAGTTTAATAAACCCTTCAGGGTACATAACAAAGTAGCCTGCTGAATTACCTGCGGTAATATCCCAAACTAAATCTTCTCTTACTTGAGGGGTATTAATTGTGCCATTTACAGGGTTTACAGGGTTTGCGGAATCAAAATATACTCCAAAGTCAGCTATAACTGTGCCAAATGCACCAAAACTGTTGTCAAAAGTATAGTAAGCAGGGTTTACTAATGTAATATCAGGCTCTATATTTTTAAGCCTTCCGGTAAAGGACAATGTTTGAAACTCCCATTCCGTAGCGGGGTTTGTGTTCTGTACCTCTATAGAAAAAGTGTAAACATCTTTTTGGTAACTACCCCATAAATATGCAAATTCCGATGCTGTTGTAATCTGATAAGCCCCTTGATCCACCCCAGATGTTATTTGATTTATAGTAAATAACACGCCACTTTGTGTAATATTGCCGTCTCCATCCGTAACTGAAAAACTATTTAAAGACGTTTGAGGTATCTGCACTCCATTTTGATCTAGTGGGTAAAAAGTTTGGGTTACAATTGTGCCGATAGGATCATTTTCAAAAAGCGAAAAAGCGGTAGGCTCTAACTGAGTGGGTCCGTCATAACCAACAGCTACTTCTTCATTTATATCAGAGATAAGCCCTTGAGTAGAACTTTCCCAATAAATATCTAATGCGGAAACAAATGGGTCCGTTTCATATACAGCTAATTGAAATCTACTACTAGCTGAGCTGGTAGTCTCAAAATTAAATTTAGTATAATTTATACCAAATTGTTTATTTGTAACAATTCTAGCAATTATTGGATTACTATCTCCTTGATACAAGTAGGCGCCTGGACTAGTGGCAAATGTAATAGAATTTCCAACTGCTGCGTTTATAATTTCACTAAGCTGTACTCTTGCCCACATACCCTCTTCCGGAGTTCCACTATTATAACCATTCCCTAGTAGTGTATAATTTTGTACAAACGTATCTGGGCTAGAAACTATTGCAGTAGTTTCACTAATTATTGCTCCTCTAGGTATTAAGACATTGGTAGGTTGAACATTTTTAAGTATTAGAGAACTTCCACTAGATGTTTGACCTACAATACCGGTAAATTGTTGCTCAGTTGTATTATCTCCTATAAGATCGTTTGCATTACCTACAACAGTAGATATATCTGAAGATCTTAATGGGAAATACTGTGTATTTGAAAAAGTATAATCAATAGGCGAGGGTTCTGTTTCAGTTGTTGGATTTACTCTTCCGTATAATTTTACACTACTTCTGTATTGTTTTTGATCAGGACCAACTTCAGCTAAATCTCTAGGTACTTTATTTATGTTATCATTTATTAATGTAATATAACTTTCTTTATCATCCGTATCTGTTGAGAATGATAGTAAACCAGCTGCACTAAAAGAACTAGGTAAGTATACATTGTAATAATCTTGTTCCAATTGTTTAACAACAATTTTATAAGAGTACCACCCATTTGGATTTATGATATAAGAATATTTAACATCCGCCAGTGATGGCTGTAAATTTGATTGCGGTAAATATATATCGCTAATTCTGTCTTCAGTTGTCACTACATAAGTAGGAGCGTTTGTATCATCAACGTTTGTTACTTTTGTATAATCGCAGTATTGGCCTCTAAGGCTATCATTTATAGCAACTAAAGCTGTATGCTCTGCAGAAAACGCCGCGTCTAAAGTAAAAGTGTATTGTGTGTCCGAAATTGTTACTGACTGTGCACTGTCTATAGCAAAACCGCTTCCGTCTTCTGAAGGATTTGCATAAAGACCAGAGTCCCCTCCTTGTATAGGATCATTTACTTGTATTACTAATGAATTTCCAAACCAGTCTCTAACGCCTCTAGGCATAAAACTTGGATCGGGAATCCCAGACCCAACAGGATCGTCAGCCATATACTCAGCATATATAGTTGAACCACCAAAATTTCCTTGAAACCCAATAGTATTTTGTAATATTGGAGACAATATAACAGATGATTGTCTACCAAATTTATCTGCCAAAACCCAGCCGACTTGGTAATTTCTGTTTTGTTTAACATTATGGTTCGGGTACTCTATAAACGAAGGATAATCACAAGAAGCTACTTTAGGTTGAAAATTCACCGTATAACTTATTGTACTTGGAGGACTTGGTTTTGTTAAAAAATTACCATATACAACCCTGTTGCTAATTATTTCTTGTGTTTTAGCTTTTACAGGTACTTTATCAAAAACTCTTACTGTTTGAGCTTCTGGTAAAGTTCTAATTGGCTTTCTAGACTGGTAAGAATATATGTAAAAATTTTCTTCATTGTTGATACTATCAACATTAATTGTGTCAAGAACTTTCACTGCTAAAGAATCGGATTCTTTATAAAGTATATCTATCTCTGTTATTTTATAACTATTAATTATATTAACGCCCTTGTCTGGAAGAGGAATAATTAAATCCACATTATTTACATTGTTTTCCATCCAAGTTACTATGGTACTACTTAAAGCATTTGCTTCATTTCCCCTCAGAAAATAACCTTTTTGCTTTGGAATAAAAGCTATTTGTGTAAACGGAGCGTACACTGAATATTCGTTGTCTTCAAACTTAAATCTATATCCAAACCTAACAAATTTATCCTCTAAGTAGTCTGGATCACCAGGCCACGTAGGATCGTCACCTTGGTCGGACATCGTAGAGATTAAAAAACAAACGTTATCTCCAACCTCAATATCCTCACCACTTGCGTGATCATCGGAGGACAATGTTACTGTTGTTTGCCCGACTGTTGCTGATGGCTCCACATTTGTTACCGTTATATAGTCATATGGAAATATTGTTTCATTGCCTTCTCTAGAGGCTAGAAAAGTCATTCCTATTGTAATGTTATTATTTTCTGCAATTTCAATTATCTTTTGAGAAGTTACACTAATAACAGTAGACTTTTGTTCTTTTAGAAGAAGAATTGCTTTATACGGATTGTATTTAGATACAGATATGTTATTTTCTTTATAATAGTGAGATACACCTTCACGTAGTGCTGTAGCTACATTAATTTTTCTAGGTTGATTTCTGTTATCTGTCCAGAAAAGTAAATCTTCTAAAAGGCTAACACCTACTATTGTATTTATAGTAGAAAAATTTAAAAAATAGCCTTCAACTAAAGTTGTGTAAGATCCATTGTTTACATTATAAGAACGTATTGCACAGCTAGCGTCCGCGGGAGCAAAAGCAGTGCCGGTCCAATCCGTTGTAAAAGTAATAATACGATCATTCGTTGGATCCATAAAGTACCCAATAATTTCTATTTGACCATACACTCCAATACCTAACTGAGTACCCGATACAATTGTATTTCCTTTTATGTTTTGCAATGTACCAGCGCTGTCCTCTTCAGATTTACCTACAAGTACATTCTGAGCGGTTCTGTATTCGCCGTTAGGCAACAACCTGTCATCCAGGTCTTGATTCATTTTTGCCTTTAGAAAATTATTCTTAGCTTCAGCCATTTGATTTTAGTGTTTAATCCATTTAGATTTGTTACGCATAACTTGCGTAATTTCCTCTAACTTTATGTTTGAAAGACGTATTTTTGTATTTCTTAATTTAGCGCTTCTATCGCGTTTATATCTTTGAACTATGTATTCAGGCACGTTAACTCTTCCAGCCAAGATAGAGTACGCTATATGAGCATATAGAGCTTCTTCTGCCATCTTAGGAACCACTGTGTCAGCATCGTATGCTAATCCATCTGAAATGTATTCAAAAATTATAAGACTACCTACAAGATTACTTGAAAAAGATATTTTGCCTTCTCGGTTATTTATAGTAAACCAACCGTTCATATTGGAAGTTTCGGGATTTAATCCATAACGCTGCCCCACTGTATTACCATTCCATGTGTTTGCATTAATTTGCGCGTTTTGAAAATTTGGATCGTAAGTACCAGTAATTCTTTTATCGTCAGCATTTGCCCAGTTTTCTTCTATTATAGGAGTACCTTGTAAATTGTTAGCATATTGGTCTTGTATTGGTGCACCTGTATCAATTTCTTGAATAGGCATTTCTGTAGGGTTGGAGGTTAATCTAGTAGGGTAAATAATATGCTTAACTCCCAATGCGTCCACTCTGGATATTTTTACGTAATTAACATAATCCTGAGGTAGTATAATAGATAGATTATTTGGTACACTTAATTCTTGTTGCTTTACACTTCTTAAAGTATCATAGCTGAATTCTTGCATCCCTCGTTTAGCATGGAATAAAACATCTGTTCTCTTTACACTAGGTATAAGCTTACCGTCTCCAACATATGCTACGATAAAGTTATTGATTATTTCGTTTAAGCTAATGCCTATGTAACTACCGTAATTAGTTTCTCTAAGCCTCACTCTATAGAACCCTGCATCAAAAGCTAAGCTATCTACACGGGTTATTGTGTTATTAGCTATTTTAAAGTCAATTGTGTATTCAGGATATGGAGCTAGTCCGTTTGGGCTGTATTCAAAAATAAAATTATTTTGGTAATGATCAGAATCTAATGGACTCCACGATGTCCCACTATAAAGTTTTAATGGCTCGTCAAACGTATATACAAGTGAAAGCTCAGTTCCAGCTGCCATAATAATCTGCGATCCCGCGTAATACTGTTGATTTGTTTCGTTTATTAAACCTCCATTTGGTGCTGCCATATATTAACTTTTTTCGTTTACTTTTTCATTCTGAATTTGACCAGCTGCCAATTGCACTAATTGTGGATCTCTTACGACCACACCAGCATATAAAAGTATTCTTGTTATTAAACTTGTTTGCTCTGTTGGTTGCAATTCAAAATCTACACTATTTATAGGATCATACACATATCCTTGATTAACAGTAAAACTCCAAACAGGAGATATGGGTTTTCTTAAATAATTAGCTGTTACATTGTTTATTATAGAATCGGGATATACATAAAGCTTATTTTCTTCAAATATAAATATTGGATTATTTTCATTTGGCTTTGTAAGATCAGACATATTTATATATAAGAAGTTGTTCCTATTTAGCCTTTCGATTTCTATTTTATTGTCATATATTACAGTACCTAGTTTATAAAAATCATTTTGATAAAGAACTACATTAATTGTAAAAACTGCCGTTGCCGGGGGTATTAAATTTATAAAACCACCTCCTGGCGATATAGTGTAATCTACCCCTTCTGTTTTTAATATACCATCAAAAAAAACCTGTAATGTACCGCTTGCAACTTCGGATGCTTGTAAAACTTGAAAAGCATATGCAGCTTGCCCGACTACTGAAGCGAATGTTTCTTGTGCTGATTGCACGGGAGGTGTAGGTAAATTAAAATAGCCGCCAGGATTATAAATAGCGGTTTTAGGAGTGGTTTTGAATAAAGCTAACTTCTCTTCAAGATTTTTTACTCTATTAGAATATTCGCTATCATTTTCCGGAACACGCAGCTGTTGGTTCAAGTCTTCAAAATATTCATTGAACATTTCAAATTGAACTTGTTCTCCTATTTTGTTATATTCATCGGGAGTCAAATATCCTCGACTCTCTTTATTCATTATTAACAAAACAGTTCTATATACTGTATCTACACTTACTGCCATTTATTTCTTTTTTAAGAAGAAAAATTAGTAAAAATTAATCTAGACTTAGATCTTTCTAGTTTATCTATTTTTTCTATTAGTAATCTTTGTAAAACTCCAGGGCTTGTATTTGCTCTGTTCGCTAGTATTGCATAAATCATACAAGCGTAAAGAGCTTCTTCTGCTAGTTTTGGAATAGCAGCACTTTCATCAGTAGTTAAAGCATTTGATAAATACGTGTATGATACGTTATAACCATCTAAAAGAACACTAAAAGTTATTACTTTAGTATCATAATTAACTATATACTGATTTATTAGCGGCACTGTGTTTGGGATGTTTGGTATTTCTTCCATAAGTATAGTAGGAATTCCACCAGCTCCAGAAATTGCAGCTCTTTTTATATTTATAATTGAAACGCTGTCAGCAGGCTGTTTGTATTGGAGAACCCCCAAAATTGCAGTTGCTAAAAAAGTATCATTAAATTGACTTTTTAAAGTTTCGTATGCAAATTCTTGTAAACATCGCCTAGCATGAAAAACTACTTCAGTCCTATTTGAATCTGGTATTAATTTACCAGGCCCAGTGTAAGAAATTATAAAGTTATTTATTACATCGTTAAGAGATATAAAAGCATTTGTTAAAGTTGTATTTGCCATATTATTATTTTTGAGAGTCAGCGTTTATTTGTTGTTCTTTTTGAGAACCCAAAGACAGAGCTAATTGATCCTTACTCATTACACCCGCGTATCCTAGTATCTTGTCAATAAGCAGAGGTTGGTCTGATTCATGCAATTCAAAGTCTGTAGAATCCAAAGAGTTATATATATAGTTTCCAAGTTCTGGATCTATAGTAAATCCCCATTTAACATCTTCAGGGAAGCTTAAATAGTTTAATTGTATCGTTCCGCTAAGATTTGAAGGGTATACTTTAATAATTTTATTCTCATAAGTATATACAGGATAGAATGCAGTTGGCTTTGTTAATGGGGATTCATTAACCGTGTACACGTCTTGCTGCTGTATTCTTTGCATTTCCCTACCTGGAATATTTTCTGTATATATAACAGACCCAAGCTCTTGAACAGCAGATGATGGAGTTATTTCTTGTGCTACTATTGTTAAACTTTCACTTCTTTTGAATAAAGATATTTTTTCATCTAACAAAGCCATTCTATCAGCATAAGCTAACGAAGTCTGAGGCATTCTCAGCAGCTGATTTAACTCATCAAAATAAGATGTAAAAACTTCCTGTTGAGCCTGCGTAGCAACCCTCCCAAATTCTGTCGGCGTTAAGACACCTCTTTTTTCTTGTTCCAGAATAACTAGGACAGTTTTATACACTTTGTTTATATCTATAGACATTTTTTATTATTTTTAAGTTATAATATAAGGCCCGAGTGCACGAGCCTTAAATTATTATTACATACTATTCTAACTTTTTCTCTATAGATCGGAAAACTTCTACACCTTCGTCGGTTTTGAAAAATGCCGCCATAGCAGAATAAGGGTTTTCGTCAAAAGGAACTGTCATAAGTTTTCTATCATTAGACCCCCAGTTGAAGGTTCTTTGATCTTGAGATAACTTAATTATTCCCAATTCACTAGCTCTAATTGCTACATTTCTAAGCTGAACGTTTTCGTCGTTTGCTAATTCCATAAATAATCTTGGATTTCTTTTAGCAAAAACTAGTACGTCACGCCTTAATTCTTTAGAAGACATATTGTTTACTTGAGAACCTATTTCTACTCGCATAATTGCTTCTGCTTGATCAATGTCTATTTCCCTAGCTGCAATTAACGCATCAATCTGTAAATCTAATACATCTAGCTCATCTTCGGCTTCTTGTATTTGATCAAATTCAGAGTAAATGCTGTTTCGCATAGGATGATACAATGATAGTAGTTTTTGCATCGCTTGCTTTTCTTTAGGTACAAATAAAGTACCATCAGCAAATGTGATGTGTGTTAATGTTGCTTCACCTTTCTGCTCATCTCTAAAAGGAGAAGATTGGTTTGTCGCATATCTTAATTCTCTTTGTTCAACCTTAATAGGATCAAACCATAAAAGAGGATATCTTTGAGTATGCTTTGAAGGAATTGTATAAGTTAAAGGTTGTCTATTACTATTTAAAAAATATGTTCTGTCTTTAATTTCCCACGTTGGTTGTGTGAGTTCTTTTTTTACCGGTGCAGATTTTACAGCGGTTTCTACTTTTATTTCTTGAGGTGCTACCTCAACTTTTTTAGCTTGTGCTTTTGTAGCCATAATATAATATAATATAAATGTTAATAAGAGTAATAATTACCCCCGTCAGTTCAACGAGGGTAAGAATTACAAATTGTCTATACTACTGGAGAAGAAGTAAATAACACGAAGTTATTTGCAGCTTGCACACATAAACATCTTTCAGAAAGGAAGTGTACTTCCATTGCATCAAGATCAGATGTAGCAGCTCCCCCAACAGATCCAGTTATCCAAGACTTCATTCGTCTGTCATCAGCCTGTGAAGCTCTATAACGTACGTGTAAGAATGGACGACGGATGTTAGTTCCTAAGATTTGATCGTAAACCGTAGATGTTCCAGCAGGAACAAGGATTCCATCAATATCACTAGTACCTCCACGAGTAGAAGCATCGTTTAAGTATTTCCAGTCAGTTTTGTAGAAGTCATAAGAACCTCTTCTGAATCCAGAGAAACCTAAATTTAATGCCATCTCTTCAGAGTTTTCAAATAACCCATAAGCAGTACCACCAGCAGATCCAGCAGATACGTTAGCTAACATGTTATCAAAAGCAAGAGAAGTAGCTCTGTTTAAGAAAAGCATGTTCTCTTCAATAGCTCCTTGAGTATCTAACTGAGCAAGAATTGTGTCAAATTCAGCAATACCTTCACCTGCACCTGTTCCTCCAAATGTAGCATTAGTATATACGTTACCTCTTTCTTGAATAGCAGCGAATAAACCTTCAGTACCTTTTGCGTTGATTGTTGCGCTAAATCCAGGCACTGCAGCTTGGTTAGTAGCAAAACCTCCAGCAGCAGCAGCAAGTTCACCTTCAACTACAGACATTTCTAAGTAATCTTCAAAACGTAAGCGAGTTTCGCCTTCAGCCTTTAAGTACCATAAATATCCAGAAGTTCCAGCTTCAGTTGCAACCTCAACCCATCCAATCTGAGCAGTATCAGAACCAGAGATAGAATATTTATCTTTGATGATAATTGGTGAATTGCTAAATTGCGTAAAAGATGGAGTGATGTTTGCTGTAGATCCTGTTGTACCTTTAGCAAATTCAGATCCGTAAACAAATACCTTAAGTCCAGTTGTAGCTAAGCCAGCAAGGTTAGCAGCTTGGTAAGGATATACAACAGCAGTTGTATTAGTTACAGATGCAACAATTACTTTTTCACTAGCAGGCTTTGAAGGATCAGTAACAACCAAAGTCATGTTTGGTACAATTACGTGTCCAGCTGGTAATGTAAGAGTAGCTACTTGATCAGAACCTACCGCTTCATAAGCAACGTGTAATCTGTTTTGCTCAGACCAAATTACTTGATCAGATTGCAATGGCATTTCAGCTCCTACCATACGTAAGAACCCAGAAATAGTTCTGTTACCATAACGCTCTACTTCAGCCTCATAAATATCAGGCAAGTATTGTTGAGCGAAGTCATTAGCAGGAGTGTCACCTGCAAAGTTTAAATAGTTGGTGCTAAGAGCTTGCTGCTGCTGTGAAGGAAGCAATGAAGCTGGATAAGCGCCACCGTTTTGGAAATTTCCCATAATAAAATGTTTTTAATGTTTATTTTTTTCTAATTTTTAATCTTGAAGAATCAACACCATTAATTGCTTTTACAGAAAACCCATTCACAAATACACTGTCGGGCGCTGACTGACGCACATCTCCGGAAACATTATTAGATTTCGCTGTTATGTTACGTACTGCGTCTGCTTTACCTTGTTCGTAAAAGTGTTGAGCAATTGTATCTGCATTTCTGGCAGCAAATATAGCTTTATGGTATTGAGACTGATTTTTAACATTTCCATCGCTATCTAGAAACTTTCCGATAACTCGTGTTAAATCATTCTGTTGATCCATTACGGTGCTTGAGTCTTTTACTCCATACCTAAACTTCTTTTCTCCTACGTTGAAATCAAAACCTTTGAATTCATTTGTAAAATAAGAATTAGTATCTTGTAAAAACTTATCCCGCACTTGCACATTTGCTTGTTGCTCTTCGTTGTACCTATTGAAAAAGTCCGTAGCTTTTTGTTGGTCTTGGGTTACGCCGGGCCTCAACTTGATTTCGTCGTAATATTTACCCTTTAAACCTTCCAAATAATCCTTGGCTTTTGCAATCTCTTCTTTATACGCAATTTTCTTTTTACGTATATCCCTTTCCTCGTCTAACTCTTCATCATATGAAAAGTCTTCTAAGATAAGGCTAATATCTTCACCTTCTAAATAAGGTTTTGTTTTAGCGTAATACTCGCGTAATAACGCACTGTTGTCTATTGTAGAGTAATCCGCACTTAAGCGAACATAGTCTTGAAGCGTTCCCCCTGTTTCATTCATAAAGTTTACAACTTTTTCAATGTTTTCAGGTAATCTAACCCCGGTACTTTCTTGTTTAGCTATAGCTTCTTGAACATCTTCTTTTAAATCTTCCGCTTGTTCTTGAACCTCTTCGTTACTTATTTCTTGAAGTACTCCTTCAGTATCTTTTGTAACTTGTGGTTCTTTACTATCTTCTGCAACTTCACTAGATGTATTGATGTCTAACTTAGTGACTTGTTCGTCACTTTTGTCTTCATCAATTACTACTCTAGTAACGTCTTCTGCAGGCGCATCCAAATTAACTTTAGTAACTTCATCGTTATTTGAAAACTTCCTTGGTGTTTTGGATTTAATTTTAAAATCCCCTTCTTGTTTTACTTCTGACATAATATAATATAATTAAATAATTAAAAAATTTACTTTACTTAGGGTCAAATTGTTCTAAACCAAACCCTCCTAATACATCCATACCTGAGGACTCAAAGTTTTTTGGTGGTGAATTGTTTTGTCTTTGATTAATCAACTCACTTTGTTGCGAAGCTACTAACTTTGCTCTACCGTCTTTACGATCTTCTTTATTATTTTCTTTACCTGTTTGAGCCTGAGCATTCACTTGCGCTAACTGCATGTTGTAATCAAATTCTGTACCCATCAACTGTTTTTTAATCTCAGCCTCTTGTTGTAGTTTCTGAATGCCAAATTGCATTTTAGCTTGCTCTAACTGTATTTTTTGTTCTGTTATAACTTGTTGCTTCTGTGTTTCAACCATTGCTGTTTGTTCCGCTAATTGGGCATTAGCTTGAGCTTGAGCTTGTATGTTAGCTTGACTAGCTTCTTGGTCTCTTTGAGCTTTTTTACGCTGTTTAACTTTTAATAGTTCGTTAGCTGTTTTAATATTAGCTACATTTCTAATATCAATTGCATCTTCTAAAGCTATTAACCCCGAGCCTAGCGCGGTCTGAATGTTGTTTTCTAACATAGCTCTTTCTTCTTCGTCTGGCATTAACTCTAAGAAAATACCAAAATCGTGTAGTTGCAAACTAGCTAGTTCTTCTAAAGTTCCTACGTTGTAATTGCTTACAGATTTTTTGAGAGCTTCTGCTGTTAGCGGATAAGCTAATGCATCTGCTAATCTTAATGCAATGTTTTCACAGGTAGATAATGTTATGTACATTTGAGCTTGCAAAATATGACGTGTAGCTGTATTTGAATTTGCAGCTGCCATTTTTTGTAACCCTACTAAAGCAAATTTGTCCGGAGTACTTCCGTCTCTAGCCTCATTAAGGCCCGTGACATCACGAATCATTTGTAAATAATATTGATATGTGCTTATTAAAGCGCTTAATTTAGCTTGTCCACTAGAAGATTGTAACTCTTGAATTGGAATCTTACCTCTATTAATATCTCCATCCTGAGTTAACGACCTACCTACTATAGAACCAGTTTGAAAATACATATTTAATGCTTCTGCAGCATTATAATTAGTTCCATTCCCAAGATCAACTTCAGCTAAACCATCAACATCTACATATACACCGTCTGGTACCATACGAGATAAGACTTGCTGCATTTTTAAATGCGTAATCTGAATCATATCTGCAAATCCAGTAACGCGACTTACTAAAGAATTTATTCTACCTTTGTACATTCTTGGTGCACAAATTGAATAGTTCATTTTAACTTTTGTAGTATCAGAAAAAGGTCTTGTCATATTTTCTGACAATTCCCATTTAAGCATTTTATTTTGACCTAATATTTTAGCTCCACTATATAATACTTCTATTGATCTACCTACTCTTTCAAAATTGTCATTCTTAGGTGGATTAAAAGTGTCAGGCTTTTCTAATGCTTTTTCTAATCCAGCTTCTGTCTTTTTAATTTTAAAAACTTGATCCTGGTATGTTTTGTATTCAAAATATAAAACATTAATTTGATCATCTGTTGTATCACCACCATTCCAATTTCTTAAATAATTATTTGGTGTGTTACCCCAAGATTGTATTTTCTTTAATTCTTCTGAGGTTAATTGAGGAAACTGTTTCTTTAATTCTGAAAGCGATATTGTTTTTACTTCACCTACATAATATAAGTCTTCAAAGTTAGGATCTTCTGTATACGAATAAACCATACTAGCTGGATCACAATAGTCTACTGTAATTCCTTCAGAAGGATTAAAGTTTGTTTTTGTAGCTCCAATACCTAATACAACTAAATCGTATAAAACACGCTTTCTTTTTTCGTCATATCTATTTTTATCAAGAATAGTGTTGATAGCTGACTCTTCAGCAATTTCAACAGATTCCTTAAACTCTAACTGCATCTTTAACGAGAGTTCGTTAACGTCATTTGGTAAACTTTCTGGATCTGTGGAGTACATATTAACTTCCATAGTCTCTTGAACTTTGTCTAGAAACTCTTTAGCCATCATGTCACGCATTATTCTTTCTGCGTATTTTGTTCTTTTTTGCAAAGATTCTGGATCTTGAGCAAATGCTTGTATCTCGTATGATCTTTGCGACATACCATTAACTACTATATCTACAAATTTTGCTATTACCGGCACTGGCTTCCAGTCTAAATTCAAATAAGACAAATCACCATTAATAGCTAATTCATCTTTATATTTTTGTATTGACTGCTCTCCTCTAGCGTATAGTTTAAGTCTATGGTAGTTTTGAAAATTAGCCATAAACCTGTCACCGCCGGAGCGATTATTTCTAAACCATTCGTTCTCTATAGCTTGTCCTACTTGCACGCCATAATCTAAACTTTGCTTTACCTCTTCAGGTACCACCTGATCCGGAAATGAACTATTATAGTTAGTTGATACCATTTACATTATTTTTGAACTGTACCCTTTGTTGTCGTATTTTTTAATACTCAAAGTGTGGGATGTTATTATTCTTTCAGCCCTTGGACTGTACTTATTTTTATTGCAAGCCATAATAGCTAAACCAGAACTAATCGACGCATCATGCTTTGTTCTATTGTTTATATTAAATCTTCCCCAATCTTCAAGGGTTTTTTGCAAATACATTGTTCCATAAGTGCCATCAGATTGTAAGCCAACATAATCTTCTATGTATGCTTCTATAGCGGCTGCATGTGCTTGTTTAATATCTTCACTAGAGTTAGGCATTCCACCAATTTCTCTTTCTGTTACAGATAGCTTGTTTAAAAGTCTGTCTGGCCTATTCATTGAAAATCCTCTATAACCTCTTCTTTTTAAATAATAAAGCAATCTAGGCTTGTTATTCTCCGCAAGTATTGGCATTCCATAAAATACTAAAGCCATTAAAACATCTTCAAAAAATATGTCTGCAGTTTGAGGTCTTGCAATGTATTCTAAAAAAAACGTGTTAGCCGGATGATCTTCCATACTAAACTTAGTAAGACCATGTAATGCTCCTTTTGAACCTTTACCATCGGTAGTTCCTGAAATGTCGTATGAATCACATCCGAATGCACCCATATGTTCATTGCCTGGATATTTAATACCGTTCTTTATTATTACGCGGTTTTGTTGGTTTTTATTTGGTATCCAAGATATAATAAATCTACCATCTTTGTTAGGAGAAAATATTACTTTACTATCTTTAATTCCGTTTTCCCAATGAAAACTTCCTCGTGTTACTACATTAGAACTTCTTAAATCTTCATTGTAGTCTACTTGTTGGTATATTTTAGTTAGATTGAACAAAGATTCTTTTGCTTCATCTCTAAAAGCGTGTTGCTCTGTTCTTGGAAATTGGCGGTAATATTCGTTTAAACCATCTTGATCACTTTTTAAACCATCTACTTCGTTTTGCCAATGCTCTATTACTCCTTGATTTATACTTTCCCCATAAGGACCCCCGACATCTTCTTTGGGTGTATCGAATACAGGTAATCCATAAGAGTCAATGAATCCTTCGTAATTCCACTCCATAGGTATAAACAAAGAATATAATCCTGAGCTAGTCTGTCCGTTGCGGTTTCTCTTGGTAACATCTGAAGCATAGTAAAGTTTTTTAAAGTTTTCACCTCCTTTGTCAAGTGAATTTGATGTACTACCCATCATACATTTCCCTACAATTCTAGATCCTAGCCGTAAACAAGTTTTTGTAACTCTCCAGTTATTTAATATATTGTCAGGTCTTTCCCACTTTCCACTTTCATCGTGTACTAGTAGTTTTAATTTTTCTCCATCATAGGAGTTATCTCCTGTATTTTTCCAATCAATAGTTGTATCTAATCCTTCAAGTTCCTCAAGTTTTTCCCCTTGATCAAGCTTCTTCCTGGTAAGTTTGGATGCGGGAATACGATAGGCAAGCTCGGTTTTCGGCCTGTCCATACCGTCTTGGATAGGCTTAAAGAAGAACGGGTAGTTGACGGATATCGGTACCACCTTGTCTGTGAACATTTTCTTAGCATCAGAGCCAGACTTTGACAATATGCCAAATCGTGAATCTGAGGAAATTGTCGCGAGATTAACAGTCTCGGCTGAGGACATGAACGAAAATCCGCTCCTACGGTTTTTAAGATAGGACATTCCATAGCACCGCGCGTCTGCCTTACAAGCTTCCCAGAATATAAAGAATAATCTGTTTGACTCCCTAAAATCTGCTGCCCCAACATCAATCTTGGACCACTGCAAGTACATAAAGTGAGTACCAGTAATGTAAGTAGCCACACCTTTATTATAGAACCAAAAGCCTTGTGACCTTCGATTAAATTCTTTATCAATGTAATCATAATGGTTTTCTTTAAAGTATTCAGGTTTTGAATTCCACTCAGAAACACTTTTAATTTTTTCAAGATCTTTTGGGTAATCTAATCGCTCCCATCTATCTTTTTTAAATTTGTGAGTGTCATCTTCTTTAGGCAAAGCTATTTTTAAGTTTTGCATTTCATATACTTCGCCAATCTCTCCTGTCTTACTTATAACAACAACATCGTATTCTTTGTTGTATCCATAAACCCATTTTTTGTATCTATTGTTTTTCTTAATAACACTAGCTTTAATGTGATCAGGTATTACTTTATATAATGATTGCTCGTACATTACTTAGATCTTCCTTCAGCAAAGCCTTTAAAAGACTTGGCTCTTGTTTCAGTATTATCTCCATCAAGTATTGCTTGTTCTTCTTCGATACGATTAAGTATTTCAAATGCGTCAAAAATTGCTAGCTTTTTTGTAGCTGCAGCATTCTTAAGTCTATCCGCTGTGATATCTTCTCCAGAATCAACAATAGCTTCTTTGGCAACTTTAATTAGTTCCTCAACTGCTTTTTGCCCAGCCTGGATTATATTCCTCTTCGTTTCCTTTACGCTCATACTTAATTATAATATCATTTAATTTCATACAATACAAACGCTCGTCGTCAATAATAAATTCAAACTCTCTATAAGGTTTAAATCCAACTAAGTCCCCAGGGTTAAGTCCGAGCACTTTTAACGCGTCGTTTCCATATTTTAATATACCAATTTGTTTTTGTTCTTTGGACGCTTTAAAATCGTCCTTTTCCAATATTGGTTTTACAAAACAATAATCTAAATTTGTGTACCATTTATTATCTTTCTGGTACATATAGATTTGATCAATACTGGCAAAGTACATATCGTCTTTAAAATAAGTACTACTGTTTTTTTCAACCCCACGCATATCATAGAACCTTCTGAAAATGTTATGATGTATTATTACAACATCACCTGGTTTTATAATTGTTTTAAATGCGAGAGGAACAGCAACTACGATTGCTTCTTTGCTAACGTGACGAAAGCTTTCTATATTATTATTTAGTAACAGGCTACTGTCGCCTATTTTCTTCTCATTATTGTATCTACCTTTTAATGGTTTTACAATAAAGCTATATAAGCTATTCATTAATACTCTAAGTCATATTCAACGGATATAGCCATGTTAGAATTAAATTTCTTCCATGGCAATATCTCATTGTTTTTTTTAATGTAGATGTTGTAAGAATGATCAGCTTTATCAAGTAAGATATTCGATATCTCATGCCCTCCATAAACTTGCTGCCCTACTGCATAATGCATGGCGTCATTTTTATAATCAGAGCCTATACTGATTTTTCTTACGTTGCTACTCATCTTTAGGTACTTCTGTATATTCTCCTGTTTGAAGATTGATGCTTACTTGTCCGTATTCATCTTCAAGTTCCTTTTTAGTATCTTCAACTTGTTTATTAATATGAGCAAATTCATGGAGTAATCCGTGTTTTTGCGCTTCTAATATCCCTACTTGATTAAGTATGTCAGTTAAAGCTTTTTGTTGATCTTGAATTTTAGTTAATTGTTCTTCTTTAATTTTTGTCATTTGATTTAATTTAAGTTATATTTTAATTTTGTATCTGCTCTGGTGTAGAATATAAGCATATCTGAATCACCTTTAAATTGTCTAGACAAAGTATTTGCATCAACTAAAACATATGTTGATTCAACCTTGTGTCCATTTACTTTGTTAGTGTGTGTTGTTATCACTTTAGTGTCATCTTGAAACAATATTTTTTCTAACAAAACTAAGTCTTTTTCAAAACTAACGTTATGGATAGTTTTAACTTTATTGATATCAATAAATTCACTTACCGTTATAATACACGTATAAGATGTGTCATTCGATTCCCACATGCCTTCTAGCAACAGTTTTTCTGGCACAGGCTTAACGTCTTGTGCATAAAAAAAGCTACTAAACAATATACTTAGTACTAAGATTATTTTTTTCATTTAATTTAATTTGATTTGATTAATATTACTATTCTTTATTATTACCTGATCTTTTTGCTTTTTCCCAAGATCTACCTACAAAGTAAGCGCCATATACTGTAATCAATAATGATTGGAATATAGGCACGTATTGTTCCGCAACTGCAAAGCCCCCAATGTTACCGTCAAAAAAAGCTAAAGCAGTAAATATTACCGTTAAATATATTAACACAAGCGGCCGTATATTTTTAGACAAAAAGCTATCACTAGCCATATCTGACTTCCAACGATCTGTTACTTGAGCTTGAGCATCTTTATCAGCTTTTTCCAAGATCTCTTGTATTAATCTATGGGCCTCAAGTTTTTCCTCCTTGGTAGTAGTAAGCTTATCGATGACATTACCAACTTCTTTGATAATGCCACCCGTAAGCCATTGGAACAATTTATTCAAACTATTAGTCTAAATAGGTTTTTTGTGCAGCTCTAACTTTCTTTGGTTTATCTTTGTCAGTAACTTTTTCTGGTATATTCCCTTTTGCATAGTTATAAGCAGTTGAAACAGCTGAACTTATACTTTTTCCTATATCTTTGGTACCACTTGACCCACTAGCGAATGGGTTGTTTTTTCCTTGGTATTGGGAGCTGTCATATCCCACAGAAGAAAATCCGTGTGAAAGACCCGTACCTATGTTTTTAAGTGTATTCATAAACCCTCCTTCTGAATCTCTTTTTCTAACATTTTCAAGTTCTTTCTTGTAGCCATCTACTGGATCGTTTTGTCTAGCAGGAGATCCTGTCATTAAAGCAACAGTGTCAACTCCTCTTCCTGTTTTAGGCATATTCATTCTACCTGGTGATTGTTTGTAACCCATTTTGTTTGTTTTAGTGTTAATTGTAATTAGTTATTATTTATTTTTGGTTGTTTGCATTGGTGTTTCTATTACGTATTTAGCTCCAGGGAATATATAATCATATCCTGGATACATAACTTTAGTGTATCCTCGATCGTCAGTTCCGAGTACTTTAAAATCAACTCCCTTCATTGTTATAGCGTTCCCTTCTATAATATTCTGAGGCTTGTTAACATCGGGGCTGTTTCTTAAATAACCTAGTTTTGAAAATTTCATTATGCGTTTTTATATGCTTCTACCTCCCATGGTAGATTTTTAGCACCTTCGTTCATTTTAGATCTTGGGTATTTTTTACCTTTCCAATACACCGTATCATCGTCGTAATCTAAGTCACCTCTTCTCATTTGATCTATATGCACTTTTTCATGAGCGATCACCGCAGGGATTTCTTTAGCATCTAAGTCTTCGTTAATGATTATTGAACCACACTTATTAGCTTTACCCATAACCGGATCTCCCTCCATATCTACATGATATATTGGTGTGTTATCAATTTTATAAGGTGCCCCTTTCATTGTAAAGCCTATTCCCATTATTTGTTTCTTTTATATGGTAACATTTTGTTTAAAGCAGATTGTCTAGCTTCACACCCACACCCACCTGGAATTTTATCCGCTAATTTCTTAATACCTGTTGCTTTTGTAAACCTAGCAATAGTATCCCCAAATCCTCTGTCTTCCATATTATTAAAATCTACTGCAGCACCATCTTCTTCTAGCAGCTTTACCTCTTTCACCGTCCCAACTCTTAGATCTTGAGCAAAATGCTTTTTGTCTTTTGAAAGGCTTAGTGCCTGGTTTAGCCTTGCAGTTAGTTACAGCTTTTTTAAGTGTACTGCCAGGGTTATCTCTTTTATATTTATCAACACCTGCTTGAGTCATACCTCCTCCTGCAGCTGCACCTTCTTTTGACTTAGATTTTACTTCGTTGTAATAACCTAGTGATTTCTTTTTAGACGGTGCTGGTGGCTTTGCTTTAAGAAAAGGTGAGCCTAGTTGATTATATGCCATTATTTTTTACTTTTTAACGATAACCATTTATGCACAGTATACCCAATAGTAACTGTTAATAATATTATTTTTAAACCCATTTCTATCCTAGTAAATGTGGTTACACCTAGTGTTAAAGAATTTATAGCGTAAAGTTTAATATCTTGAGCGGTCATTATATTTTACCTTTAGCTCGTTGAGTAATTGGCTCAAAGCTATAAGGCTTGCAAGCATACTTACTTACCTCTAATCCGTCTTTTCCAGAGCTACTACCTTTTCCTTTTGGAAGCATATCAAGATCTATAGGGCCATCCCATAAGTGAGATTCACCCACGGTTCCTTGAAGAGGTTCGTTTATTTTGTGTGTGTGTGATTTTTCCATAATTTGTGTTTATATAAATTGTTCATTTATCATTTGACTAATGTCGTTGGTAATCTGTTCATTCCCCCCAGCAACAGCCGCAGGTATTTGTCCTACGCTTGCTTGTCTTGACGGTTCGCTTCCAAAGACTTGGTTTGCTGTAGATAATGCTTGATCTGAAAATCTACCCGTTGTAATATTACCCCCTACGTTAGATGCTTGATCCGCCATTGCTTCTCCTGGGGTTGCTGGAGCTGCAGATGCTATTGAGCCTACTGCTGCTGCATCCATTCCACCACCACTTGTTTCCAAAGCTTCAATTCTACTTTCAATTCCTTCTATTCTACCACTCATTTCACCTCCTCCTTGGTTTCCTTTTAGTACGCCTGTAGCTCCTCCTAAAATTCCACCTAAGCCGCTTTTACTAGCGCCAGATGCCGCTCTTGCTATTCCACTTGCCATATTATATATCTTTTGCTATTTTTGAATTTCTTTGCTCTTGAGTGTATTGTTTGGCTGACATCTTCATTGGAACAGGACTATCATCTTTTCTAAACAATCCTCCAATTTTATCAAACAACATACCAACACTACTTACCGGAGCGGTATCATCATCAGTTCCATATATACCATCCGCCCCTACTCTCCTACTTTCAAACCTTTGTGTTTTTCGATCTTGCCTTTCCTGCGTTACTTCTTCGCGTTCCACATTACGTTGCGTTTCGCGTTTAGCTCTTGATTTTTGTCGAACGTCTTGACGATCTTGCTTGCCTTGCAGCCTAGCTACTTTGTCTTCTTTACCTTGCTTTGTAGCTTTATCTATTCGTCTCTGTAAACGAGTGTCGTCTTTGCCGTCCGTCCTAGCTATTTGGTCCAACGATGCGGCAACATGAGACAACTGAAGATCAACCTGTCCTTGATCCCAATTCGCACCACCACCGCCTCCACCGTTATCTTGCACCCCGGAAGATCCAGTCACTGGCTTAGCTTTAATACCTGGTAGCGCAAAGTCTAAACCGGTTTTATAAAAAGGAGTTTTATTCATAATTTATTTTTTTTATAGCCAATCCTAACGCTCGTTCTGAATACGTTTTAGGATTTTTAATTAAAGGTATCTCTTCTTCATTTAGCAACATCTTATACATGCGTGTAATCATTTGTCTGCACTTAAAAGAAGTTTTGTATATATGGTACTTTTGTGTTGTATGATTTCTTTTTCTCCACACGCTAATCCAGCCTTCTTTTAAAAGTCTATTCCATCTTTTATTATCCCAGCTATATGCAAGCACACCTATTTTATAATCGTTTCTTGTGAAGTGGTCTAAGCAATCAAAGTACACTAGCAGTTCTAAATCCGCCTCTTGTAAGCCGTGCGTTTTAGCACTCCATTTTCTAATTATGCGGTAATGCTTTAAAACATTTAAAGAGCGCAAATCAGATACCTCTAAGCGTCTCATACTACAACTACAACATCTTGCATTTTAATGACATCGAATAGATCTCCGTTAAATTCAATTTTGTGACCAGCATGGCGATCATAATATATAACGTCTTGTTGTTGTACTCCTACTACTTCATTACCAACAGAAACCACTACAGCCTCTGTATAACGTATATCCTCTCTTTGATTCTCAGCCAGAAGTAAACCACCCTTCGTAGTGGTGGTCCCTTCTTTTGTTTTCTTTATAATTATATTTTTACCTATTGCTTTCATCTCCTACTCTTAAGTTATTGATTACACAATCGGTTGAAATTATTGTAGTAGCTACTGAAGCCGCATTTTTTAAAGCGCTCTTAGTTACCAGTAGTGGATCTATAATCCCTGCTCGTACCATATTTACGTCTTTTCCTGTAACCACATTTAGTCCTCTGTTTTTTACTTGAGGGTAAACTATATCAAGACCTGCATTTATAAGAATTGCCTCGTAAGGTGCTTTGATTGCTTCTAGCAAAACTTTTTCACCTTCACTCTTAGCTTTTATACTCATATACGCATTCAGCAAAGCGATACCTCCTCCTGGAACGATTCCTTCTTTTATTGCGGCTTTTGTAGCACAGATAGCGTCTTCAACTCTATCTTTCTTTTCTTTTAGTTCTACTTCCGAGTTTGCTCCAACTTTAACAATAGCTACTTTAGCAGAAAGACGTCCAAGTCTTTTTTCATATCGAATTTTATAACCCGCAAGTGTAGCTTCTTCAAGCTGCTTCCTAACTTGGATAGTAAGTTCTTCAACTTCTTTACTAGGCTCGCCAATTTGTAAAATTGTTTCCTCGTTGTTTGTAACTGATTTTAAACACTCACCTAAATATTCAGGTTGTATTAAATCCATATCATCACCAAGACTTTCATTTATAACAGTAGCTCCAGTTAATAAAGCTAAATCCTGCATAACTTCTTTTCTTGTAACACCGTAAGTAGGTGCGTCAATGACGTTAACTTTAATATTTCCTTTAACGTGATTCATAGCAAGTGCATTCAACACTTCTAAGCCAACGTCTGCGATTATCAAAAGACTTCGCTTGTTTTTAATAACATGTTCTAATACACTTTGAATCTTTCTAATATTAGATACTTCTGATTCTACTATTAAAACTAATGGGTTTTCTAATTCAGAAACACCTGTGTCTTTGTTACTTACAAAATGAAAGTTTTTTAATCCTTTGTCATACTGTACTCCATCGACAACTTCTGTTGTGGTTTCAGATTCATTCGAAGTTTCCATTATAACTATCCCGTTGTTACCAACTGCTTTAAAAGCATCAGCTATAATAGTTCCTAGCTCAGCATCGTTGTTTGCTGAGATTGTAGCAACTTGATTAATCATCTCCCCGGTTACCGGTATAGAGTTTTTCTCAAGTAGCTTACATACCTTAGTAACCGCTAGGTTTATACCTTCTTTTATATTACGAGCACTATGTGACTTAAGCGCTTTATATGCCTTCTTTAAGATGGCGTGCGCCAGCACTGTTGCAGTGGTTGTTCCGTCACCAGCCTCGCTAACTGTTCTTTGTGCAGCTTGTTTAATAAGTGTTGCACCTATGTTTTCTACAGGATCTAATAGCGTTATTGAATTTGCTACTGTCACACCGTCTTTTGTTATAATAGGTTGACCCGTATGGTCTTCTAAGATAACACATTTACCACTAGCTCCAAGTGTAGAGCTAACGGCTTTTGTAAGTTTCTCTATTCCAGAAAAAACCTTATCCTTGGCTTCATCGCCAAAGTTAAGATTCTTAACAATTTTGTCAGTCATGTTTGATTTGATTTAATTTAATTATATTTTAATGTTTTTATTAATATCTATATTATATATATTACCGGTTTTTTTTGGTTTTTACACCCAAGGTAACCCACCTTCAACCTGAGGATTTTCAATTTCCTCTTTTTTAGTTGCAGCCAATGTATCTACCTCCAACTCAGTTTTAGCTACTGCTTCTGGTCCAAGAGCATCTTTAACCCAGCCAATAACCAAGTCTTCGGTTAAATCCTCGTAAGGTATAAAATCAGGACCTACGATGTCCTCAAAGTTGTTTAAAAATATGTTGCTAGCGTAACCAGCTCCATCTTGTTTCTCGTAAGCAGATGTTACTTCAATTACAAAACCATCAGAGGTCTTGTGTTCCATGTTTATTATTTTCCAGCCCATGTTATTATATATAAGTTCTTATTTCTATTGCAGCTGTTGTAAGCTGGTTATCCCCTCCAAATGTTTGTATACGTAAATTATCAACGTCAATAACTTGCCAAGATACATTAAAAGTCTCTAGCTGGCTGCCATTGTTTGCAAACACTATTGTTTTGTTTAAGTGAAACTTTCCTGGAGCATTTAGATTATATACTCCCGTAGAAATTCTTGTCCACGTAAGAGGCAGCGCAACCCCAAGTGTATTCGATAAAGTAAGTTGTGTTGTTGGGGCTTGAATACCAACTTGGTTAATAAGAGCAACTACCTCTTTGTAATCACCTGCAGCTTGTGTTTCAATTATTTTACCAGTTGCATCAACTTGTAAGTTATACGCAGCGTCCCCGGTTCGAGCCCCGCTCCCGTAATCTGGTATTTTTATATTATTAGCATAAACTTCAATTGCATTATTTTGGTTACCACTATCACCATTACCTACAACAAATACTGCAGAGGTTCTTAACCTATTATATCTTCCAACAACCACTTGGTCTAAGCTTCCTGTAACTAAAAAAGAACCAACAGCGATACTGTTCTGAGTATCTACCGCATTAGAAACTCCTATTGCGTGACTTCGAAAGCCTGAGACAGTATTGCCTGTTCCAATCGCAGAAGACTGGATTGATTGAACACTATTAAGTCGCCCTAAAGCAAAACTATACGCATTACTAATAGTATTTCCAAATCCTGCAGAAAAGGAATATGCCCCGGAAACACTGTTCCCTTTTCCAAAACTAGCTGCATCCTCTCCTGTAACATTTAAAGCGTTACCATAAGCAAAAGCACTTGATCCGTTTAATGACGGGTTAGCGGTAGAATCTAATCCACCAGCAAAAGCATTACTTGTAGCAGCGGTGTTTCGTAATCCAACAACAAAACTCGAACTACCAGAAGCTACTGATTCACCTCCAAATGCAGCGGACTTTTGACCACTTGCAATTGTTTCAAAGTTAAAACTAGCAGAATGAAGGCCACTTGCTGTTGTGCCAAACCCTGTTGCTATTGTTGATTTATCAGATGCCAAGTTTCCGTATCCAAGCGCTACTGAATTAAAGTCTCCTGAAGCTACAGAGTTTGTTCCAAATTGTAAGCTATAAATATTCGACGGGTCTGTGCCTACTACTTTAAAAGAAAGTGGAGATGTCGCAATGGAACTTACATTAAAAGGGGTTGCACCAAGCCACATAGCTGCCGTTAGGTTATTTCCTGTACCTGTAACATTACCTCCTTCGTCAGTAACCCATTGAACTCCACTGACAGTAGAACTTAATACTTGACCAGCAGTACCAACGTTACCTTGGCTATCCGCTACGGCTCCTTGGAATTCTGCTTTTTCTTCAAACAAAGCATCTGCATTAAAAGTCGATGCTCCATTAACTGTAATTGCGTTTGTAGTAACCGCTCCTGTTAAAACAGAAGTGCCACTAACAGCAAGTGTACCGTTTAAAACGCTATTACCCTCTATAGTTACGTTATCGTCAAACGCACCTATACCTTCAACGGTTAAACTACCCTCTATAAAAGCACCTCCGCTTACATTTGCATTCCCGTTTAAATTTGTTGTTCCGTTTACATTGAGAATGTTTGCACTAAAAGGCGTAGAGCCTAATAATCTAACGCCTCCGTCAGCTATAAGGAAATCAGTTATAGTTAAGCCACCAGCAATTTGTAAACCACCATTAACTTTTGTCATTACAGAGTCTCCAATAGTTGTAGGACCTGTAAATACAGGTAAGGCGTTTAAGGTACCCGTTCCTGTTATAATATTTCTACTTGTAATAATATAAGAAGCGAATGTACCTAAGTCCATGTTCCTTGTAGCGTTGCTAGCTAAGCTTACATCACTTACCAATAGCAAATCTGCGTCCTCAATGCTCCCTATAGGTGGATATGTATAAATTAATGCCATTTTTGTTTGTTTTATTTTTTACGTTGTTTGTATTCTGCTTTAGTACCGTCTTTTTTGCTTCTTGATTGCGTTCCTCCCCTGTTATGGGAAGAATTTACAAATCTACCGGTGTTATGATCAAAGTCTTTACCTACCAACCAGTTTGCACCATGCTTTTTAACAGCTTCCCTCCTCTTTTTTTGGCTATCAGCCCTCTTGTCCTTGCGATCTGACGAATTTGCATAACGTAAGTCCCGCTTCTTCTTCGCTGCCGCAGCCGTTGCACTCAATTTTTGCTTAGCCATACTAATTGTATTATATATATTAAGCATATTTACATGCTTTTTACCGTTTTTACATACTCAAAACGTGACAATAGCCTATTACTATTATATATAACTACCTACTGTCGCCTTTTTATCCTAAAAAAAAAATAATAAAAAATTTTTTGTGACATATATATAAGCGATGGGTTGCAATACTATTTCTACACTACCAGCTCATAACAAAAACCCGATTTTTAAAGCCCAGTCCCCTGTGTTTTATGATCCCTGGACAGGGGTCCCGCGTTTTGATCCTGTTACAGGCTGTTATGCCTGGCTCTGGCTGCGCAGCATACTATCCGAGGTCTGCATTCTGGTCAGATATCCAGACTTTCTGTGGGATCATGCTGACATCTGTGCTGAGCTGTGATCCTGTGCTGTGGTTCTGTGCCTGCTGCCGTGTATGTACATGCATGCTGTGCTTAAGATCCTGAGCGATGTTGCTGAGCGATGCTATCGTACGATGCTACTGGTCTGTGATCCTGGTCCTGGTCCTGTGCTCTGGTCCTGATCCTGTGCTCGGCTCCGGCTCTCGGCTCTGATCGTTTATCTACGTACGTAATACGATGCGTTACCGATAATATATACGAATCTAAAATATAACAGACCATGACTACAGAAGATAATTACAACGCGCCTAACAGATCGATCGCAGACTGGATCGCAGAAGGCTACACTAAGCCGTATGCTCAGGCGTTATTCGCACAGGCTAACAAACGTAATGCGATCAGCCAACAGACAAGGGCTAACGTGCTGGCAACGATCGATGAGCTGAACCAGTATCTGGAAGGCAACGTAACGCTTGAGGCTGCAACAGATGCTTGCATGGCTTTATATCAAGCAATTATAAAAATTAAATATGCGAAAAAATAGCAAAAATACGAGCATGTATAAATTAAAAACTGTAACACGTCCTGACGGGACAACATACGAATCAGCATTCTGGATCAATCAAGTTCCACACATATGGACTGATGATCAAGAGCGCACGGCTCGAGCGATCGAAGCATTCGGGACATCGGCTTAACCAGCTGATCAGACCCCTACTATTAGCCTGGTCTTGAAACAGAACCGGAAGAGTAGACTCCGTCCTACACTATGTATAGCATGTATAGCACCGAAAGTTCTACAAACCTAACACGATCGGTTTTCGATAATATATATGTAACAAACAAATAACAATAACTAAATTAACTAAATAATCTTTACAAACTTAATACGAAGTCAAATCGATAATATAAGTGTAACAAACAAATAACAATATGAATGTAACTGAATGGATGGAGTTAGGATACTCCGCTGAAGAATCAAAAGATCTAGTAAAACAAAGTGAACTAGAAATAAAGTACACTGAGAATGCAATGTACACATGGTTAACCCATAATGAGTTCTAAACAGCGACGATAGCCTACTACTATAGTAATATAACACCCTATTGTCACCTTTTTTAAAGGAATAAGAGAGAGCGAGGTAGAGAGTAATGGCAGAGCTTACAAAATAAACTCATAACACATTACCACCCACATAGAATAAAACTTACAAACTAAATACGAGTAGTATTCGATAATATAAATGTAACAAATAAATAATAATAATAATAAATAAAAACAGTAAATTATGAACAATCAAGAATTAATTACCAACGCAATTGCGAAAATGTCTAATGAAGAAAAATCTTTAATCTTCCCACCTATTGAACGAAAAAACTTCGTAGTAAGAAAAAGTTGGTTAGGTAGAAATCAAGTAATAACTTTTGTTAACAACAAAAACCAAAAGATCACTTACAATCACGATGAAGTGTTAAAGGTAATGTTACCTAAACTAAATATCATGCCTTGTTGGATTAAGAGGGGTTATTGGTCTCAGAGTACTAATATGCCAAGTTCTGTTAGAACAACGGTTATTGAGGTAGTAGAGTTAGATGAAGTGAAGTAATCTAACTACTTTTGCGGTGTTTAAGTGTTTCCACGGTTATAGGGAGAAAACACTATGAAGTAACGGTTTTAGAACTCTTTTCGGTTTAGAAGATAGTAGTTCCAGTAAAGTGAGTTCGATTCTCACACTTCAACTAATAATTAAAATAATAATATAATGTATAGAAAATACCAAACTAACCAACAAGCGTGGGATGAAGTTACTCACGAATTTAACGAATCAAAAAGACGAACTAAAATCTGTATTGACCTGTTCGGTCAAGAAAACCTAAAAGGTTTAACTAGTGAACAACGCGATCTCTTTTGGGAATCGGTATAAATAAATACAAACAAAACACGAATAAAATTCGATAATATAAACGTAACAAATAAACTATGAAAACAAAATTCAATCACTATGTACTACTAGTACTAACAGAATTAAAAGAAATTGCAAGTGCTATACATTCTATAAAACGATAATATGGAATTTATACTAACTTGTCCTAACGGAAAACGGATCGATATGTCTACTGATATATTAAAGCAAATGACGGGTGAGATCACTCGAGACGAAGTTGAAGAAAGAATTGACTTCTATATAAACACTAATAACTATGAACAAAGAAAATAAATTAAAAACTACTCAATTCACTATCCAAGAGATATGGATGGCGATGCGCGGTAATGTTCAGAAAAGTAAGAAACAATATACTAGAAAAACTAAACACAAAAATAAATAAATAATTATGAGTAAAAATGTAGAATTCATAGACGAACTATGCGAATTAATGGGTGGAGATAGATTCTTCTTATGTGACCAATATTGTCAAGATGACTTATTCGAAATGCAAGATAAGATCGCTAATCACATTGCAAACAATGCAAACGAAGGATTAGGTTTAGCAAAGTATATGGTGAATAAATTCCCATCAACCTTTAAAACTGAACAAGTATGAAATTAAATGACTATATTGCCGTAAACGGTTGGAACTTTGAATTAGTAGAAAATGATGTAGACGATGTGTTCTACCAGTGTAGAGGCGAAGTAATGTACGACGACGAGCACGATCAAATGCCAGAACCAAGTCTTTGGCGAGCAGCGGAAAAGTTGGAAGAAATCTTAACTAAAGACGGATTAAATGTATACGCTAGTCACAGTGAAAAAGGCTGGGTTGAAGTAACTATAAATAAATAACTATGAACCTAACTAAAGAAGAAATATCAGCAATAGCGGATCGCTTAGACGATATAATAGGTGCCCACTTTCATGACGCCATATTAAGTGTATTATTTGAAAGAGAAGATAACTTTTCCTCTGATGAAGAAATAAGTGACGAAGATATACAAAGAATTAAAGACGAACTAAAAAGAACACTATGATGACTATGAAAGAAGCGTGCGAATACGTTGCAAACCAGAAAAAAGCAAATGCAGTGCACCGCAACAATGTTGTTAAGCAAGGTGGATCTTGTAGCGGAGTAACCGACAAACAATACAAAAGTATTAAGGTGAAAGTTAAAGGAGCTGGAACTAAAGGTAAAACTCACTCGCACACTAAAGTATGGAACTATAACAGTAGCGGAATACATATTTTACAAAACTAATACGAACTAAAATCGATAATATAATTGAATATAAAATATAAAACTATGAAATCAATAAAATTTTTAAAGTCTAAAGAAATAAGTTTAGACGGCGCCAAGTACAGACCGTACTTAATAGGTTCATTGCCTCAAGGATTCGCGTTCATCTATGATGAAGAAGACGATAAAGACGGTATAACTACATGGTTTAACTATAAAGGATTTACTTATGTTCCAGTATAGAAACAAAAAATACGAGTATACTGAGTGGATAACTTATACAGA
>Ga0307377_10001197_pt1 | contig 33896 bp, 15 predicted proteins | sample TR3MG_FD_202535 | JGI IMG/M metagenome (GOLD analysis project Ga0307377, IMG submission 202535) | Soil microbial communities from Risofladan, Vaasa, Finland - TR-3 | ecosystem: Environmental > Terrestrial > Soil > Coastal area > Acid sulfate soil | place: Finland: Risofladan, Vaasa | collected... | reverse complement strand
GTTTTGTTGTTCTTTGTATTTTACAGAGCGTTTTTCTTTTGACCAAGCATTACGGCGCTCTTCCAGAGCGCCGTTATATAGGCTTTGACATAGCTGTAGAACATTCCTAATTTTACGTTCTTGAGAATCAGTAGGATAGATTCTAAATTTAAAAGATTTGATCATTAGATATACTGAAGTATGCGTAATTGTTGAGAAATATTGTTGTATCCACCGTCTAAAGACGGTGGAATTCATTTGTTGTTGTGTTGTTGGGACTTTAACTTGAGCGGAGAATCGGCTGCCATGATGTAGTGTGGATGTTGCAACATCTCTTGAGCCATTACGTTAGGATCATCGTATTTCATATCACTCCATGAGGTCTAAAATCATCTGACTTACGTTATTCCAGGTTAAACGTGTTAATTGTTCGTTCATTCCTGGTCGGAACTTCGTCATCAGTGTATCGTACTCTCTCACTCCCTGCTGTAACTTTGCCGCGGCATCGTCCAAATCTGGAATAAACGTAGCTGCATAAGGTGACGGAACCCAATACTGCATCTTCTTGGGAGCACGCCCCTCTTTTCCATCGATTAGTAAAGAATTACCTTCATTCATATATTCCAATTGCCCTCCCCAATTAGGAGCAATAATAAGATTGTTGGTCGCCATTCCTTCTAATCCTGGCAGCCAAAAACACTCGGCATGAGTAACTGAATATACTATATCACACACGTTGTAGATGGGCACCATGCTTGGTACGAATTCGTTTATTATTTCTACTTCGGCATGGTTTGGATATTTGTTACAGAATGCATTATAAATACTATAAAAATCCACATCAAACTGACTAATTTTGTCTTTTTTTTCACTTTGTTTTTGTTGCTGTTTTCTAATGCCACGGCTGGTTCTAGCTTTTATTACTTGAGGAGATGGAATCTTTTTAGCACTAACTTTAGCTACCAAACATACATCATCGTTTTTATTAAACGCCATACCGTATGATTCAAATAATCCATCTATGTTTTTCCTGACGTGTGGTTGTGCAATATTAGCTAATATTTTATATCTCTTTTGGGTTTTTAAAGGATATCTTTCAAAAGACCTATATTCTTCAACATTAATTCCGTGCGGCACAACTTCTATGTGGTTTTCTGGAACGCCATTGTCAGAGAATATTTTGGCGGCGAATTTGGAGGACGGACAAAATTTATCTGTAAATTTATAATATTTAGCAAAACCGGGCGGCAGAATTGTTGTTTCAAAATTCCAAATGCCAATTCTATTTTTATTTCCATTTTTTAAAAATGCAGGAAAATTTTTCATTGCCGTATAAGATATTTGCGCATCATAAGTTCCTTGAGGTTTTTCTCTAATATACGACTTTAAATCTGGTGGTATAAATTTTTCCTGCACACCATCGGTTGAAATAAAATGAACATCATGTCCTTTTTTAAGTAAAGCACGCCCAATGTTTTGCCCAACAATTGCCCAGGAATGGTTTTTGTTAAAAAGAAACTGCTGTATCTTAATCTTCATTTCTGTTCCTAAATAAGTGTCTATATCACTCTCGACAAAAAACCGGCTATCCTTTCGAATAGCCGGCACATATTTTTGTAGTCTGGGTTTTAAGATATTAGACCAGCCACCTCGTCCGGTCCTACCGTTAGCACCTCGTTATTCCAACCAGCTTTCTTAAGATATACCAATATCTGAATCTTGGTTACCAGCGTAAGATAAATCGTATCTACCGACAAATCCTTAATAGTAAGCTTTAAAATACCAGAATTGTAATCCATATACACACCGATGATGTCATCCACAAAATAACCATCTAAATTAGAAAATGACTGTAAAGATACCCCGAATCTAATCTTGTTCAAACTCAGGTCTTCTGGCTGCACCGTAGTACAATCAGAATATCGCATGGCAGCGTACCCGCTATTTGTAAAACCATCACCACGATCCGCCACGAAACTTCGGAATACATCAATGATCGATTCAGATAACGGCGTGTCTGGTAACTGAAGAATTACAGTACCTATTTCTACGTCTACCTTGTAGTTGTCGCCATTGGGTCGAAGAATTTCTCCCCCTGTACCAATTATCAAATTAGCCGGAACAAATAAATCGTTCCTACCGGGATCGCAAGCTGGAACCGTGGTGTTCCTGTCAGTACATTCAAATGTTAAAGCGGTACTGCACGAAGTGCTTGTTGCGCTAGCAGCGTAAGTAAATGCGGCTGGCAACATGCGAGCACTGCTAGAAAACACCAAAAGATAGTCTTGCCAGAAAGGCTGAAAATCTATTTCGTACGTAACTCCTGGGAAAGGAACTGTAGTAAATACCGAATCGGAGGCTTCAATATTGACTGCCGCCAAATACCCATCGTAAACCAGCTCTGCTGCACTTAATGAAGACGGATCAACAATGTTATATTCGTGATAGCCGTCTAGCCTTACCCGCCCATTACAATCATAATAACCATCATATCTACCTATGCTTTGTTGAACGGTTAATGTAAGGTGGTTGAAAGAAGTGCCTACTGGAAAAGAGTTTATACTTCTATTAACATAATTAGTAATTAAATCAATATCGTTAACAGTTATATACCCATCCCCATCCACGTCTGCCCGAAGTAGCTCTAAAGTAGAAAAATATCCATCTACAATTTTTTGCTGTGTAGATGCGGACCAAATACTCTCCCCTAAAAGAGTGCTGGCACGCGTAATGTCGCTATCATTAATATACCCATCACCGTTGACATCTCCGTATCCGTCTACACACAGTTCTACACCATAAATTCTATAATCTAACGCATTACACGTATTATTGGGAATCAGCTTACGTCCCACCAAACGAACGGACAACAAATCCGCACCGGGATTAATGATAATAAAATCGTCGCCTTTTGCCAATCCAGGATAGATTTGACTACCAATGATAACGTCTGTTACCTTTGGGTTCACATCTACCGCGCAGCCAATAATTAGCGGTTCCGTTGTTTGTTTTAAAGTAGTTAATTCTGACGTTGTAACAAAGCTAAACGAAGGAACAAACTGTTGGCGAGAATATACGTTATCTCCAGTGCGTTCATCTTGTACTGTAACGGTTTCATTGGTGGTGGCTTGAATTATTCCCGTATTTACAATACTCTGTCCTGTGTTAACTAACGAGAAACCGCCAATCTCATTATCGATATAAGCTCCGGTAGACGTATCGATGGTGGTTTTAGGATATTGAATACCATTTCCGGCATCATAACCTTTACCATCAGAAACTTTAGCGGCATCTGACCAAACTTGGAACCACAAATCTTCTTCTACCACATCGGTCCAAATGCCACTGTATATAGTGAACCTGGAGTTATCTAAACGGTTGGTGCCCATTTCAGAGAAGATGGTTCCCGCATTGGCTGCACCAGAGCGCCTAAACGTAACGGCATAATAGTTTCCAACTGTAATACCTCCAGCTTGTGCAATAGCGGTATTGCTAAATATAATATCCAGTGGCTGCGCTACCCCTGTTAATACATATCCTATGCTTCTAAGATCTGCTTGACTAAAACTTACCTCTGCTACCGGAGCGGCAGCAGGATCGTACTCTATACTTGATTCTGGAACTAATTGTGTAGGACAATTAACAGTAGTTTGAAGAGGATAAATGCTAACAACTAAGTCACCTTCCCAATCATACCAGTGCTCAGTACTGACTGTGGTGTCTTTTTCTACACCTAATAGCAAAGTAACCTTCTGAATATTATCCGAACGTGCCTGGAACTTTTGTCCAATACGGGTAGTTACATCATTAGGGTCAATAGAGCGGGGTGGTTGTCTTCCGGTAACATCGATATTAAGATTGTTAGCATCATAAACCGAACCAATTGCTGCCTGAATGGTGGGAAACATTCCCAACGCCTGATCGGCGGGTTTGAAATCCCTAAAAAACAGATCGGGCATTACATCTTGTGCCACCATCTTGGTATCACGAGAAAGTTCGAACGGTGCTGCTTCACGCATTACTATTCTACCGCCTAGACTACGCGAACAATTGTTGTTACCTTTGAAGTCATTAAACATTACAGTTAAAATATGTTTATAATGTTTAGAGGTAACTTGTTTCTCATTTGCATAGAAATAAAATCTATCTAACTGTAACTCTCCTTCAAAAGATAAGCCTATAATTAATACTTTAACACTCAGTCTGCCCAGCACATCCGAACCGGTTAATTCCACTTCAATTTGATTGCCCAGATTGGAATCGCTAGGTTGAGTATGAATGTCAAGTCCGGTCCCATCAAAGTTTCCAGCTGCTAAAATTTCAGCCTGAATACCGGTGAGATCGTCAGAATCGAATAATACTAACGGTTGAGGGTTGTCTGGTAGAACCCCCGAACCCATAAAGTTGTTAACAATTGCGGAATTAACTTGGTTATTACAACTCTGCTCCACATCCATGTCGGATTTATCTACACGCTGAGCGTCGTGCCAAATATTCTGAACTGTCGATACGTCTAATCTGGTGGTCATGTTACTCTATATAGTTAATTGTTGCCTTCGATTGAGCTGGTTTTAATGCCGTAATAAGAGTTTCTATGATTTGTTGAACCTTGGCATCATCAGTAACTATGCCAAAAGAATCAATGATATCCATGGTAAAGTTGAATATGCCAAACTGTTCATCACGTAATACAGCTAAATTCTCAGTCTTGGTAACAAGTTGGTCAAAATTAATCAAAAATGTGGTAAATGCATCTTCTACCACAGGAAATACTACATCTAAATTAGAACTGTAATTAATGTCTTTAGCCTGCCCAGCTACCACTACTGGCGCTCGCGCAGTATTGCTAAGTTTAAGGTTGTCAAACCGGGCTTGTGCAGTATGGACGCGAAGATAATCCGATCCAAGATAAAATTGATTAATCGGATCGTAAAAGTTTATATCAGCAATTAATCGACTGTTATCCAAACCAGCTAAACCTTGTCCGAAAACCACTCCGGTACCGAAAATTAACCCAGCTCCAAAAAGAACCATCCCTCTCTCTTCCCCATCTGCAAATAACCTTACTTCGTCTCTGTTGTTGGCACTGTTCATTTTGTAGGTACACATTATTCGATGCCAAGTGTCACGCTGCCAGAAAATAGGTTGACGAACTTGATAGTCAACTCCACCCGCCCTAACATTAAAGTTAAGGAAACCATCACCATCTTTAAATATAGAAATACGATCTCCCGCTAAACCTGCCTGTATATAGTTAATTTTAACTGGAGTTTGTTGAGATGGAAGTGCTTTGCCTAGCTGTATTGTTCTAAAATCGCTTCCTATACTGCCAGCTGCATAATAATCCGTTCCTGTGTTCTGCGTATCAGTTTGTAACCTGACACTTATTACACTGGATATTCTACCCGCCGTTTGTACTGTTCCAGCAGTAAGCGAAGTTGTCTCCTCTACAATAGAACCAGAAGCATCAAAATAAAACCTCGTGTTAGGATCGTTATACGTATCAAATCGAGGACTTACCCAAAACTCAATAGTGCCTTCGGATGTAGTGGCTAAACGCCCAGTATTATTAAATTCAAGTGGTTGATCGGTAATCACCACGCTTTGGTTAAATTCGCTGTTAATACTGTTGCCAGATTGTAAATACTCTTTGGTTGAGCTTAAGTAAAACTCTGCATCATTAATAAATGGAAGGCTGTTGAAATGAAGCAACATTAAAGTGTTGCTATCGGGCTCGAACTCTCTCAAAGCATTGTAATCGGTAGTAACCGAATCTTCATTAGCACTAATGGATTCTCCAGTTCTGGTGTCCGTTCGTATTTCTGATAGAATACGGAATTCATCAATGATAGCTTTGGCTTGTTTTTCTCCGTTGATATCCGATCCAATATAAGCAGTAAAATCTTGGGTGTGATCGTACGGCACTTCTAACCATGCTGAATAATCAAATTCATAATAACCAGCCGGAAGGTTGTAGTATCCATCTACCTGTCCGGCAGTTTCGAAAGTAAAGAACCCGTTCTGGAACCCACTTCTTCCAATTGATACATTGTAAATGTCGTATATGCCATTGGTAAATGCGACGCCGGGAGCTGGTGAAATTTCAATTTCCGTGGTAGATGTTCTGTCCACAATATTATATGTACCAACCACCGAGGCTGGAGAGCTGATAACCAGCTTGTTTCCTATATCTGAGTCTACAAATACTCCCTCAGTATCACTAACAATGGCGCTGCCATCTCCTTCTATGGTGAATCCCGTTTGGGTCTTAAAACTAAATCGAACAATAGGATAATTAGTATTACCGTCAGGATAAGTGATCGTATATGCTTCTTTAATCTCTACCGCTGTAGAATCACGAGTAGCTACAAGAGGAACAACTTCTACTTCTACCGAGGTGATGGTTTGCCATTTGTTGGCGGTAATTTGGGATCCTGCGGCATTAAAGAGCAGGTTTTCAATTACACCACCAGTAGATGTGCCATTGATAGTAACCCTTACCGGCGTACCAAAGTTTACGTTACCACCAGTAATACGTACTTCCAACCTTCTTCCTTCTACTTGATTTGACGTTTGAGTAGTGGCAATGCCTGTAGCAAGAAAGTGCCCGCCAACAAACACTGCATTGTTGGGTCCAATAGGTAATAAGGGTAATGGTACTGGAACAATCTTGACTTCATCCAGATTTATAGGAGGAGGAAGTTGCGTCTTTAATACGCTAACGTCTCCCCACAAATAAATACGGTCACGACAACGGCGGAAATTCATTCCCAGCGTTCTGACTAGTATCTGATCACCTACCTCTGCATCCCCTAATATGGTAAGTACATTTTGTAATAACGCGTTTTTGTCTACACTATATCCAGGCACATCTGCGCGCAGTCCTGGCAACTCTGTTTCGGTTGTTCCGCGTAATAGGGAAACTGCAATGTTGTTGTATAAATCAATGGCGCTAGATACAATAACGGCATAAGGATTAATTGTAAATCTAGCATCAGAAAAACTAGAAGGAGCTGCGCCGCTTATCTCTAGTACATGTCCGGTTACTGTGAGTATTGTATAAGTACCAAACCCTGATTCAAGAATTTGAATTATATCTCCTGGCACCACGCCAGCAGCATCGAAATCTACACTTACAGAACGTACAAATGTAGACCCCGCTATTGTAATCATATCATCTTCAGTTCTGATTACTGCTGGAACAGTACCGGCTATATATTCAGGTTTAACAGTCCTAAAACGATCGGTGGACGCTGCGGTTGGGATACCCCCATAACGCAATATATTGGGAACCTCTATCCCATCAATGAAAAGGTGCATTTCATCACGACGATCGGACGTATCTAGTTTCCAAGATATGGCAACATGATGGGCTTGCCCAGCAAGCCAAGCAGATACGTCTGCGCTGACTTTGTATGAATGTTTGCCGGTAGGGCTTCTACCATTATCAAAAGCTTCAAAAGAAAGATAACCTCGTCCATCTTTGTAGAGAGAAAATCGATTTGTAGCTTCCGTTCCTCCAAAATCGAAAATATAATGCTGATCATCTGCCATGAAGGTTATCCCGTCAAAAGAATACCCCGGAACATAACCGTCCCCAGTTGTATATCCGTCTGGGCTGGCAGCATCGTGACTGTCTAACTTCATTATGAATTCTATCTTGTCTGTATAGCTTCGTAAAGAGTCAGTTACCTCTCCTAAATCGGGTATATGTTTTACGTCGTATACCTCCCCAGAAGATTGGATTGTTCCCTCATAGGTGTAGCCATCTGGACGGTCCTTAACCAGCATATACCAGCGCTTGGTGACGTCATTATAATAAACAAATAAACCAGCCTGCGTGTACACTGCCGAAGGTAACCCAATAGGACTGGATGTATCAGTACGATTTACAGTAAAGGTGTAATTATCGTCATACACAGGATTATGACTATCGGCGCCAATAAATATACTAGAGGCTGATAGGGTATACCCATCCCGCTTAAGCCCTCCAAAAGTCAATGTAGCATCATTATCTAAACCATCCCACTCCGGTATGACCCAGCATTCTAATGTGCCTTCTTCTAAACGTAAATTACTAGACACGGGGAACGTAATGGTTTGACCTGAAGTATCCAACAAAACCCCTAAATCAAACTTGCCCGACATCAAGGTTGGAGTACCAGTATAATCTATCCCATCCCAGTACAAATTACTAATCCCCAAAGACCAGACATCAAATACCGCTTCAGTAATACGAGGATCAATCTTAGTAATTAAAGATACCAACAAACTCATTGCTGGAACGGTTGGACCTTTTGTAAACGATTGTAAAGCTGCTTGCAACGCGTCTCTATACGTTTCTCTATCCAGAGATGTATCAAAACTGTTTAAAATAGGCACATCTACTAACGTTCCAAAATTGTTCAGTAACGAATCTCGCAAAGCACCAATCTTATAGGTAACATAGTATGTGTCACCCTCTTCAATTTCTAAACTCTCACGAAAATCTATTTTGTTATCACCGTATTCGTAACTAACCAATATTTCATCGGCTAGATATTCGTAATCAATAAAGTAATCTCCACGGTTATAATCTACCACCGGAGTGGCGCCACCATTAAGTTGTACATTATATATTACCCGAACCAAATTTCCAGGCACTGGCGTACCGGTTCCCGACAGGGTAATTACATACCCGTTAAAGGATCCGCCGGCATCCCATAACTCAACATTATCGCTTATTCTAATTACAGAGCTTACTCCTACAATTGCTGCTCCAGGAGTTAGATACTGAACAGTAACAGTTCCGCCAACACCAACAGTATAATTCTCTGTTTTTTCTATTCCATCAGAGTCTAACGTAATCACGTTAGCAGCCACAGTAGCGCCAGCGCCGAAATTAGTGATAGTGGTGTGATTAGTTAAGTCATAAACATCATATATTCCACGCACTGCTTTGATGTTGTCAGATACAGTAATTTGCCCCGCCGCATTGATGTATGGCAACGTAGTGTCTTCGTTTAAAAACCGTTCATCTGTAACATCATATGCACTCGGTGTGATAGCCTGATCGCCTATGCTGGTATAAGTAATACGCTGAGCAATTCCGGTAATATTGCTAATACTATAATAAACTTCTGATACGCTGGTTATATGCGGGTATTCTGGTTTAACAATTCCGTTTTTATAATTAACAGAGCCCAAATCTAGGTTTCGAGAAGCGCTGACCCCAACATAAACAACACCTTCACGATAATCTATTTGATACTGCCCTACCGTCAGACGATTAGTATTAGCGGTTTCTGACAATATTTGTGCGTCAAAATACAGTTCAGTTTCAAATATATCAGCCCGACTAAATGTAACGCTTGAATTATAACTGCTGCCAATTGCGTCTTCAGTGCTACCTATAATATTGTCATTAATTAAGGTGATTTTAAATACTCGGGTTCCTAAAGTATTAGTAAACTCACTTTCCAGTATTAGGACTTCATGGAGAACATCTGTGAATGAGGCGCGCTCTTTATTTACAGCCATTATTCTTGGCGCAGTACGGTAAGAGAAGTATACAGTGTTGTCACTAAACCGATTAATCGTGTATATCTCTTCGCTGGTTTCGTTGTAGACCCTGAACACATTAGTAATGGGGCTATGCTGAATATACAGCGAGTTTAAAGTGGCTAACCTGTTTTCTATTCTTTCATTAATAACTTCAGTATGCTGTTGGGCAACGAAATCTTGCCCCGGCACCAAAGTCATTTCATATTCAAAAGAAATCTCCGCAACTTCTCCCGCCAAATCACGCACCGGAGATGCTGCTAATTCATAAGTATCATAATTATAAGTATAATCCAAACGAGAACTAAACGTATTACGATACTTATACGTAGCTACTGGTGGGAAATTTCCCGTACCTTCGTTGCTTTCAGCACCATATACAACCACCCTGCCCGTTGTATAGTCTACGCTATATTCACCAACCCTTTGGGGAAGCCCTTCTGTTCTAAATGGTATTTCTTTAGCAAACGCAGGGTGAGTGTCAGAGAAGGGCGGATTAGCTAAGGGGTCTAGAAAAGCAATGCCAGCGGCAGTAGCAACCTGGTCATCTTCTGTCACCACCGGAGCATGCTCCAAATAAAAATCATTAATAATTGGGGGTGTAACTTCCCTTGTGGCGTCTAGCACTTGTGTAACCACCACAGTGGTGGCATCAACAATTTTACCTAAACTCTTATATTTATAGTTAATAACTAAAACATCACCAGCGGCAGGAAGAATAAAAGTAGAACTTTCCAAAACATCATTACTTAGCTTGATTTGATTATCTTCCAGGGTTACTAAGGTTGAAGCAAAACTAGTATCATACCTGGGGTTTTTAATTTGATATCCCAAAGAACGTATATCATACTCAGCTGTGCCCCCTGCTTGATATAAAACTGTTAAACTATCCATACTGATTACAGGGCTGTAAGCAACAGTTAGTATCAGATCGTTAAAAGTAGATGTTCCGGTTCCTGCAACCAGCCGTTCGTTGATAATACTGGCTTGTTGTAATGTAATGGGGTCTGATGGAAATGATGTAAAACTGATGCTACCAGATAACGTGGCGTTAGTGGAGGTAGTTCCTACTCGCACTATTTCAAACGCACCCTCTTCATTGAGGCGATCCCAAGGTCCAGGTCCACGCGTTTTACGTTCATCATAAATATCAACTTCTAAATAATTATCACTGCGGGACTGTTTAATATCATAAAGTGCTCTGCCAATTTGGCTACCTTGAGAGTTAGCAATATCATTTATTATAGTACCAACATCAAGATTATAAATACCCTCGCCACGATTTAAATACTGTTTTAAAGTAGCGGTGATGGACTCTGCGGGATCTTCTGCACCTAATGCACGAATAACATTGGTTCTCCCATCTTCAAATAAGAAATTGGTACCATCAGCTGATTTGAATCGCTTTGTGCCAACAGATTTAAACTCTACATCATAATACGCATACGGAGTAAGTGGATACGTATAGATGTACATAATATCTTCACTTACAGTGGCGGTAACCACTTCAGGATCTGGTATTCCTGGTGTGAAGGCGGTTATACTAACGTTGGTTTCATCCAACGTAGGATCTAGATTATGAGTAAACTGCGCCCTTAAAGACGTACTATTTACCACCCTAAATCTGGTTATACGTACATTTGCCATTATCTAGTTTCCACTGTGACAATTACATCATTAGCGACTAAAAATTCATTCTTTGCAGCAGTAATACTCAGTACTGTTCCTGCCTCATCAGCTTTATTAAAGAACAAAATACGCGCCCTGTCTACGCCATCAATCTGTTGGGCTACCACCACCAAATCAGAAGAGTCTACAGTAGTACCCAGCTGAGTGGCAGTCAGCGCTGATGATACAGCGTTTTGCACATTTTGTTTGACTATTTCTGAATTGTTTTCAAACGATGTGGTAACCACAATATTCATGGTAACATCAACCAAAACCTTAAATGATGCTTTGCCTAACACATCGGCGGTTATGGGACGAGTGTTTTCTATATTTAAAGTAGAATCGCTTATTAATTTATTATAATTATATCTAACCGTAATTCGTTCATTGGGCTGAGGAGCGGTATAATCGTAATATGATTTATACCTCGTGCCCTGTGTGGGTTGATTAATATTAGTAATAGTTAATGTGGCAGATTGCGATATTGTTGAACTAAATCCGCTAGAAACCGCAATACTATCAATGATAGCAAATATCTTCTCCGTACGAAGAGTACCGCTTTGGCTAAATGATACGTTCTCCGTATCGCTAGTAAGAGTATAGTAAAACGTAACTCGAAGACGATCTCCTACCTGAGGCTCGTTGCTTTGGTTGTCAGCGGTATCTGGTAATGTTACCTCGGTAGTTCCTAAAGCGGTGTTTATGATAGCCTCATCCTTCACAAAACTATTATCACGAAGCGCGCAACCCAACGTATCATATGTATGAGTAACGCTTAAAACATCCAAATTTATTGTAGCATCTACCTTTTCTACACTTACAACACGAGCTACTGATAAATTACTTGGTATGGATGCAGATGAGGCTAAACCTAGTTCGCGCCGAAGAGCACTCGCCAAGTTAAGAGTAAGTCCCTCTGTACCTACAGTATAAACAGCATCAAAAACCCCCACCATGGTGGTGCCAGAAATTGTAAACACACCGCTTGATATTGATCCTGCAACAGCTAAGGCTAATCGGCTAGGGGCTTGTCGCAAATTCTTTTCTATCACTCCGCTGCCAGAAAACAAATGAGTAGTGGGCTGGTTACCCACCCCCGAAGAAACAACGGTATCAAAATTGTTTCCACTACGAATTGCGGGTAAAGATGATATTGGGGTTGCGGGTAATATAATATTAACATTAGCAAGATAATTTACTTCTACTATTTCGCCAGCTACTGCGGTGACGGAAGGAACAATAGTTATTTGATTACTATTAAAACTTCCTTGGTATCCATCCACGTTATAAACATCAACCGCATTATAAACCGCCGTAACAACATCACCAAAATCTGCCGAAGTATCCGTAGGCAAAAAGATTGTAAACCCACTAAACGAACCATCATCATCACTGGTGTTCCATAACTCAGCGCCATTAATGGCGTCGACAACGCCAACAACGTTCTCTACACTGTTGTTAACCACTATAGCTAAACGTCCAGACACCAAGGACACAGAAACGTTTTGTTCTTCAAAAACATTTACATCAATAACGGTTGAAATGGGATGAGTTACGGTAGCTAACAATACCGAACCTGAAGAAACCAGAGTAGCTTGTTCACGCCTAACCGCGTTCGAAAAGCCCCAATCTACGCTATCATTCACTGTGCGAGGATTGCGAATAGTTAATCCATTATCATAATCCCACCAAGGATCGAAATGAAACATCCAAGTGTAATCAACTTGCAATGTATCACTGACGGCAGGTAAGCTACTTCCACTAATCACAATACGTCCGGTTTCGTTGATTGCTCCAGTACCGTCAGGATTCTGCGATTCCACTACATATCGTTCTCCAGTAGTGGGGTTAAACACCCGAGTCACGTTAGTCATTGGTGAATGCTTTAATTGTATACTGCTACGGTCTGAACGAGAAACGGTACTATTCTCATTTACTACACTAACATTTTGAGTTATTGTACCTATTTCTAAAACATCAGGAAAAGACAAAGCGTCCTGTCCGTTAAACACGCCTTTAGTCACGTCTTCGGGATAATTACTGATGTAACTTGAGATCCACCGCATTTTATCAAAACCCCAAGGACTACCGCCGAAGGCACCAGTATCTACTACTAATTCATAGTTTCCCGATATTCGCCCTAAAGAATCAACTGATTTGGGCACAAAATTTGCTCCGCTAATGGAGCCACTTACAGACACTATGTTATTAGCTGGCTGAGCTGGCAAAACACCTTGCTGTAAATTATCTAATCGGCGCTGAGTAACGGTCTTTAATTCGTCACCATCAATTTGTCCCAGCACAAAATCATTAGCGGTATTAGTGGGATCATCGGTATTGCTTAAATCATTATAAACATAACTATCCAAAACCTCTAACAGTCTTGTTCCATAAACATATATATCAACCTTGCCACCAGTTCCTTCAGATATAACAATTGTATTTCCATCAGAATCAGTACCTACCTGAGTACCATCACGCACCATAAGCGAATCGCCAGGCTGAATTACAATAGCATCTAAAACCGCCGGGTCAGACAATACGGCATTTCTATACCCTAACGCGGTACCAGTGTTAGCTCCACTGAAAATTGCCAACACACGACTTCTAAAGGTTGCATCATCTTCAGGGGCTGAACCGCCACCAAACGGAGTAACGTTAGTTACATGTGATACACCGTCTATATCGGTAGATACTAATATATATTTTGATACGTTGCCTTGTACGCCAGTAGCAGTGCCTTCTACTTGCACTTCAATAGCAAATTCATCCGTTATTCCCACCAAATCAAGATCGGCTCTATAACGAGTAGCTAACGCTCTATATGAGTTAACAAATACTGGGCTGACCACTGCATTAGTAGAGACAATAAATGTAGCACCATTTCTGGCAGTAACAATGTTTCCAGAGTTAATCCCAATATCCGCAACAATTTCTTCAAAAGTAAACAGGGCGGGTCCAGCGGATTTCGTTCCACGTTTACGAACGGCACCATAGTTAGAAGCTAACCGGTCCAAATCAGATCCTAACGCCAACCGCAAAGACGACAACGCCGCGTTCCTTTGTAATTCTTCGTATAGTCTAGCAAGTTGTATTGCTACTCCATCCACCAGAACATCTCTAGACACCTGTCCTGGCTTAGTATCTAAGTCTGGTTGTGCAGCACGAAAGAAATCAAGCAAGCTTAGGACGATTTCGTTTTGTGATCTAATTTGTGCCATTTATAATCCTCATAAAGTAACTTCAAAAGCCGCAGTAGCAGTTTTAAGGTCTTTAGTTAATACCCTGACAGAAATCGAGTAGTATGTCGGATCTACCTGCGACCTTTCTACAGCAACCTCCTTTATCGCTGCCAACATCTCGCTAGCAGTTACACGTTGAAATGATGATAGTTGATCGCGCTGCATAGTTTGTAACGTTTGTAAAGAATTACTAATCTGCATGGAGGCGGCAGTTTGAATAAACTCATCCTCCATAGGAGAACCAATCATAGCCGAAGACAACAACGAACCATACCAAGGAAAGAATATGTTAGTACCCACAGGAGTTAACAATATTTTTAAAATGTCTTGAATAAGCTTATCGGTGTTTTCTACTATATCCAAATCTCCATTCGGACCTATAACTAAATCACCATTAACCACCTTAAAATCAAAAGACATATCTACCTTATATTACTGCTTGGAACTTGGCGCGGATTCTTTTTGTTCCTCTCAACCTCATCTTGTGCAAATGATAAAACATTAAGTACTTGCTGTTCAAATTTTTGGAGCGTTTCATTTATTGACGGAGCGCCTTGAAGTTTACGATTATTAACGTTACTCACTCTTAATTCATGATTGTGAGTATATAGTCTATCAAAAGCATCAGCGTCCAAAAAGCCCAGCAAAGTATCTATATCTATGGCCCATAATGCAGTGTGAATAGCTAACACATCAATAAGCCCCAAACCACTCACCTCTCCTGTGATTAGCTCAATTTCACGCAAATGCTGTATACCGATAGAGCCCAATTTTTCACGCCGGCTTTTTAATACAGCAATGTTTTCATCAAAATTTACCTGGGTATCTACATCCAACACCAACGCATATTCTTCTGAATCTATTGAATTTACTAGTTGTGATAGTTGCTGTAATTCCAGAGATGCTATATTTTGAGTAATAAAAGAAGTGGCTGATCCGTCTCCCCCATATTTGGACATTCCCCCAAATTCTGGACCTTCTTTATTAGGAACTGGTTGCCAAATAATATATTGTTTAAGATAATCAATTTCCCTCAAAGCTAAGTTTAATTGTTTTATAAGACCTTTAATCTCTCTAATAAACATGCTTATTACTGTTACCTGAACATCGGTAAGCCCACGTACAATACGAAGAAACTCACTGGAAGTTGATCCAATATTCTCAGAACCAGTTAAAGCTAATACAAAACTGCGTGTTTCATCTGTGGTTTGAGGGTTGGTAGGATCGCCCAATAGTCTTTCTACGTTTTTATAGAAAACGCTATCTTGTGATATAGTTTTCTCATTTTGTAATCGGCGACGAATTATGTACTCTATCTCGGGACGACGGAGTGGTGGGGCTGATTTTTCTATCACTAAATCATTAGGATCTGGTAGAAAAGGAGCAGCCACACGTTTGTTGATAGGTAATGCTTTTTCTGTAGGGCTAACAATAAAAGGCTTTAAAATGTGTGCTGGGTTAGATGCGATTGCTAATTTACCAGTAAGATCAATAGGCTTTTTTGCTACATAACATGAGTAATATACCATTTCTTGATATCTCACCGCAATTTGAGACGCTTGAGGATCATTATAAAAAGGATCGGTATTGTTGTTATCAATAAGATTAAATGGTAAAACATGACGCATAGCTAATGAATAAGCAGTAGAGTTGATGTCCTGGTTAGCAAAAATCTTACGCCGATCGTTTGGATCTGTTTCACGTTTTCCTAACAACCTAATTACCGTCTCATTAGATAATAGTTTTTGGTCTACTTCATTTAATTTCTTGTTTTTGTCTGTGCGGGGGTTGTGTCCAGGTGAATAAAACGTACCACCGGGCTCTGCGGTTGGTAGTCCTAGCGCCCGGTAAAATGCATGAGCCCTACTTTCCATAAACCTTACCGCATTTGGTTGTTGATCGGTGTTTAATTGTTTAATGGTAGTATCAATAGTGTGTGTTCCTGCGGCAGTAATTCCTAGCCCAGCCATAATGTTGGTAGAGCTTCTGATAGAATCAATCTTTTTAATGACACGGTTGTATAGATCATTAATATCAGTATTGACCGCATGAGTATCATCGGTTGGTTCTGGGTTATATGCTTTAACTTCTATCGCTGCCATTAATCACTCCTAGAAACGTCGGTAGCATCGCGACGAACTGCCTCAGAATCTTCAGGTGCTGTTCCTACAAACGTGTAGCTTTTTTCATTGGTTTCCAAAACTGTTGGATTATCGTTGTTTAGGTTAAGAACGTTCTGTAGTACGTTGTTATTAAAAGATACACTTATAACACCATCACCCGGTATCGGGCTGCTGATTTCTGCCTCAAAACTAGTATGTCCGTCGTACGTAAAATCAGAAACCGTCCCCAGTGTTACAGAGCCTTCGATTAAATCAGCAATATCTTGTTGTATACTGGTTGGTATTCCGGAAGTTACAGCTGCACCATTAATATCATTCAACGTTACTGTTACGGCAATTGTTCTAGTAACAAACTGAACGTCTGGATCTATTGATAATTCGCTTTCAAAAGGATCTACCGCAACGGTCAATACATTCTTGTACGATTCTTCCGTGGCTTGTAATGCGCTTGTAAGACAGCCTAATACAGTGTTTTTATATGTTTCCACTGTATCAGCTGACACGTCTTTTCTTAATTCTACAATAGCATTATTAGCACACTCTTGCAATTTAGTATAGTCCGGTATCATGGTGCCGGCATATGGTGCGGTGGTTATAGGTGGCACTTGTTGGTCGGGCGAACGCTTATCAGGAAAACGAGCCTGAAGAGCGGCTCTTTCGAGTTTAAGCTCAGGAATACAACCAAAAGTAATTAACCGATTATCTACCAAAGCTTCGTGGTTAAAATGCCATTCAAACTCCAGACCGCGCATGTAATACCCGTCATCACCTGAGGGTTGGGCACCAGTGTATATTGGATCTTGGTGAATAAAAGTTTCCAGCGTTGCTGGCTTACCGTCAACATAGTACACTTCGCCTATCTCGTTTTGGTATACATCACCTCCTAAAAGGCTAAAAGTTCCATACGAATTTATCGAAGTATCAAGGTTGTTATCTTCATCATATACTCCAACATACGGACGATACGCCACTACAGCGTCCTGAACAAAGAAGTCTCTCGGTCCGTCGGTATCGGTAGGATGAAACACATATGGATTGAAGTTTCTAATAATTATATTAACCGTGTATGGAACCTTCTTTAGTGACGATTTTCCATTATACGTCTTGCCTTCCGGCCAAAATTCATCACCACCATTGTAACTTGTTATTACAGAGTTAAACGGGTATTGTGAATTGTTGTTGTTAACAAATTGCCACCCTTCTGGACGATCAAAATTACCTAAAATAGAACCCGTAGGAAAACCGGCAGTGATACGTTTGTAATACAATAGCATCCCGTTGGTGTCGTCAATGTGTCCATCAGGATGATCATCTATAAATGGTGGACACGCTTCGTCATCACAACAGTTAACATTACCAAGAATATTATTCTCATCACCACATACATCAAAACCAGCCATTGCTGCAAGAGAATTAATAATAGCTATAATTGCTGCTAGTGCTGCAAATATAGCAAACATGTTCTCTAACAAACACAGCAACGAAGATAGTTTGATAATAACTGCTGCTTGTGCGTCTTCGTCATTTAAGGTAATAGCCGCTCCTAACGCGATAATATTACGTAATAAATCTTCAATTAGCGCTAATAGCTTTTCAATAATGTACATGATAAGAGCTATAATTAACAATAACAGAGCAAGAATCATAGCTAGTAATGCTGCCCAAGGAAACATTGCTAAAAAGTTAGGTAAACATACTTTAAACAATCGTTTTAATGCACGTAATGTTTTGGGTATATTTGGTAGAGAACAAAATACTTCAATAATACATAGCACCATGTTTAACAGCGCCATGATGAATTTATAAAACGATAAATATGGAGCTATCTGATTGAAAAGACTAGCCAGAGCGGTAAGTATAGTATGAACAGCATCGTCAAGATTAGGACTAAATTTTCCACTAGGAAATAGCGCACCAAGCTGATCAATCAAATCTAATAAGTCCTGAGGGAACCCTGGAGGAAATTCAAAATCCGGTATCTGGATCGGAGATGTGGGTAAGCCTGGTAATCCGGGGATTGGCCATCCTGGTGGAATTACTGGATTAAATGTATTGTCGTTTGGATTACATGGCATAACTTACCCCATTAAATATCTGTCCCAGTTCTCTTAACTTGACGACGTACACCAGGGCTGGTTTCAGTTGAACCTTCTGGAAAAAAGGCAATATAAGGAGCTTCAAATAATATCTCTGTATTGGATTTGAAAAGCATCGTCTGTTGCGATGCCACTGTGCAGCGACCCATTACTGATACTGTCATTCCCTTTTCGTCTATACGAAATATTGTCATTCCTGCATTGTTTAATACACGTAAATCAACAACACCGGGACGATAAGCATCTATCTCGTTCACAAAACGACTATCATTTTGAGTACCGACTCCAATTCCCCCAACCTGAATCAGCATATCACCATCTAAAGTGGCACAATAGCTTATTCCTCGGCGGTCACGTCCAATATTGGAAACGATCCCGCCAGCACAATCTAACCACATTGATTGCCTATCTATAGTGTTGGCACCAATATTGACTGAAACAAATCCGTCTAGATTTATCATTCCACTGCGCCCACCTGCGTTGGGGTGCTGAAGAGAATCTAGCGGTTCTGCGTCTGGTTCATCGTTAGGATTGGCTTCTGATTTGGATACCGACGTGCCCTCCACAAAAATAAACGGCTCTAATATTTTATCGTATTGAATACTATCTTGCCGTACGTTTAAATCAAAAGTGGTGTCAGAAGGGTCTGTGTCTGGGGGCTCCATATACCGGACTAATAATTTTCCTACGTCATCTTCTAATCGCTGTTTAGTAAACTGATAACCGCTTTTTGATATATCATGATAAGCGGTACCATACTGAATAACAACATTTTCATCAATTCTGTCTTGTGGTCCAACAATCTCTCCAGTATTAACATTTCTTAGCGCAATAGTTTGATGGTTTGCATGACTGTCTAAATAAATGTCAATATTGTTCTTATCCTCAATTACAAACTTATTAGGATCATTAGTGCTATTCTGCTCAGCCAACATTACAGAGGCATTTTCATACCTGGTTAGAAGGGGAATATTTCCCGTTTCACTTGAGGCAGGCACGTTAATTTTGAATTGTCCTTCCTTGTCGATATCTACAAAGAAACGACTGCGTGCTCGTGCATGATCTGTTCTAGAATTTATGCTTGGCACTTCAAATATATCGTCATCATCACCATGACTTACATTGGCTTTCCTAGCATTTATTTCAAAATGATAAGCTAATGCGCGACGATGTAAAGCTCTGGTTTTACGAAATACTTCTTTGTTATCACTATCAAGTGCAAAAGATAAATTATCTTCCCGCCCAATGGGAAGCACTGAGCGGTTTAAATCAATAATATTACCCAACGCATCAACACCCGTACCTCGTACAATTTCCATCAAATGATTTGGCGCATGTAAGCTGAGACCAAAAGCATAGGCTCGACTGTCTATTTTTAACAACTCATTGGGAGGTTTAATGTTCTCTTGAGAAGTGTATAATGGTGCTTCTTCTTGATCTGTTCGAAAATCAACCCTATTGTCAGTGCTGGAAAGTTCATATATAATTTCGCGATCTTCTACTAGAGGTAAGTTTCTAATCGAAGAATACGAATGCATAAAGCTAACTTCACGGGACGGATTCATTCCCACATCGCGAAGCTCATCGTCATATTGGCTGCTGTTAAGGGTAGAATAAGAAATGCCGCGTAAAGAATCGGCAGCTACATCTCTTTTTACCCGTCCTATTACCTTGCGATGACCTTCTGTAAAAGCCATCTCTCTGGAAAAATCGTGAGTAATAGTATCACGTAATGTATCTACGTGAAGAGCGCTAGTTTGATTACCAATATTAATACCCTCAGTGGGGTGTAGATACAAACGGTTAGCTGCGGTAGCAGACTGTAAAAGTATACGTCCGCTTCGCAGCTCTCCCATTAAGTTTCCTTCTGTTCCGTCAAAACCAAACGGATTGGTGTTAGGAAACACATTATCGGATTTTATAATACTTTCAATAACCCATTCGCCCGCTGCGCGCTGAATCATAACCGGAGTACCACGCGCAGGAAAACCTCCAATAATCTCTCCATTAGGACCAGAATAAGCTAATGGTATAGATACTGAATAAGTAGATTTAGAATCAGTTGAGGTTTGTCGATCTAAACCAACAATTACTCGCCCGGGATTTGTGGTATCCGGTCCTAAAATAGTAGCACGGCGAGGTAATAAACTCATTATGATTCTCTTTCGCCCCTTAGATAAAATGTGTCCATAACTTGTTGTTCTGCCGTTTCTAATGCTTGGCTTCTTTGTGTTGCTGCCTGGTTTCCTTGCAGCCGCTCAATAGTGTATACGTTGGTTTCAACGGTTTCATCTACTGTTTCAAATCGCGACCAAACATCAATAACATTCTCAAATAATGTTTTTGCTTCGGGTATAATCGAATTTGCCGCACCACTTCCTATTACCGGTGTTTTGGTACTCAATGTTCTCGCCATGTGCCAAGCATGTGAAGAAGGAGATCGGGCCGGAACACTAATGTGTGCTGCATCCTCCACCGACTCTGTTTCGGCACCTAAATCTACTGGTTTCACCACTAGCTCTACCCGTTCGTTATTTGCTAAACCTAAACTACCCAAATCATCAGGCAGTACGCTGTCACTACTACGACTAAATACCTGAGGATTATATAACCAAAAGGTTGCCGCAGTTGCGCTGGCTAACAAAGAACCGTTGGCATAGCTTTGTCCCTTTTTGCTATTATAATAAACTCTAAGTTCTATTATTAATTTTTTATTTAAACCGGGAGCAATAGCGTTGTGTACTTCTAATAAAAGATTAGTTAACATCTTACGATTATTATCACCATAAGTACCACTAACTAACCCTTGCACATCGCTAGTATTTCCATCAGTAACCAAAACATTCAAAGGAACGCTGCCATCAGAGTTACCATGACGTACATGTCGGGTAAGATTAGCTTGATGTTTTTTAGAATATAATGACTTTCCTACAATATCTAACATAGTAGGAATATATTCTCCAGGATTGTGTCCATATACTAGTTTTAACCTAGTTTGAAAATTACCACTATAATCTAATGATTGACTAACTGATTCTATGTAGAATAGCATATCCCGATCTTTTAAATAAATAACCTCTCCTTGCTGCATATATTCGTTACCAGCAATTGTTAAATCACCTTGAAAAATCTTTCTTCTTTCATTATTTAATAACCACACTACCATTGGCGCCAATTGCGTATCTGGATTAGATAGGAAAGGATACATTTTAGGTTGTGGCGCTTTAAACCCATACATTCTCCACATGTCATAATCAGTAGCCCAGGCTGTAGTAACCGCGTTACCACCTGCGGTTCCTTTTAAATTCTGAGGAGGTATAGCTAAACCTTCACCAAAAAGACCAGTTGCTTCAATAACAGTAAAATCTGGTGGTTTTTCTTCTATACTTAAACTGATAATTTGACTTTCTTCTATAACATATCTTTTACCAGAACCCTCTCCTATATCGTCAACTTCCTCGTTCTCAATCATGTGCTCGATTATAGAAGGAATTTTCTCCCTACCATACAGTTTGGGATATAATAATGCCCGGGTAGTCTTTGGATCGGTATTAATATTAATACCTTGTTGTGCATTCTTTAACGTAGAAGCATATATTTTAAGTAAAGATTGTCGCTCTGATACTAGCCTGGCCAAATCATTAATTATCTTTAAAGCATCTGATTGCGTTCTAGGTGAAGCTGGTCCTTCTCCTGACTTTCCCACTTCCGGAACCACCACCTTTCCGGTTTTCTTTAATTCAAGACGCTCTCTAATTTGTTCTACTTTGCTTTGAGATGAGGTGGCAACGGCAGCGTTGTATATACTGGGATTATTGATGGCATTAAGTTGTGTGCTAATGTCAAAAAGCGCCGTTTGTTGTAGTTGTCCATTAACTGAATCTGCTACCCGAGAAAGCGGCCACAAAGCGTTATCTTCAACTGCATCTCGTAAATCTGGCAACGATTGTTGTACTATACTGCGATAATCTGTAGCAAAAACTCGTTTCAAAGCACCCGTTTTGTTATCGTACGTATGTCCGCTTATCCTACCATTACTTTCACCAGTAATGAACTTGAACGTAAACGTAGCGCCACTAGAACCAGTATTTCTCCAATTAGATCCGCTTAAAAATGATTGGGCTCCTGCGTCTGTAGTATATCCAAGTTTGGCAGTTCTTAATCGTATTTCATCCTCGGTAATCTCAATTTTATCAGTAAGCCCTTCAATCTGGTTCAGGAACAAATCTTCCAACAACTTAGGGAACAATCTCTTTCCTGTAACCTCTTTTTCCCTAATCATCTTATAAAATACAGAACTAGGCACTTTGTTATAACCAGGAGGACGCGCTCTTATGTGCCCCTGAGAATCGGCAAAAACCTCCAAACCCAACAGCTTTCTAACAGTATCAATCTGGCTGTATATGTCTTGGTAATCACTGCTTAAAAGTTGCAATCCCTCAGCTAAAGTCTTTTCAAATGCTTGAATGTCATAATTCTTATCATATTGATCATCAACTATAAACAGGTTAGGATCTTCATTCGCTTTCACTTTCCATAACCGGCGCAAAGTAAGAGTATTAAGCTTGTCACGTAGCTCTTTTCTTTGCTGTAATCGGCTCTCTTCGGTAAGCGGTTCTCCGCCCGTCATTGCCTCTGAATCAAACGATATATCATCGCCAAATATCTTCAAACTGCCATCGCCTAAATTAGATCGGTTAATTTTTCTCAACAGTTCACTTTCGGCACGGGCTATGTCCAAATCTAACTGTACTAATTTTTGTGCCGCTGCTTGCGCACCTGTTGATGCTAATGACGATCTTGCTTCGGGAAGATCAGCTACGTTTTTCAACCTTCCATTTTCATCAACATTAAATATCTGAGGGTTGCTTGCAAACGCTGCCCCTTCGGTAGTTTGCGTAAGTGTATCAAAAATCCTTGCCCGTTGCCTAACTAGTGTGTCAATTTGAGCATGTGCTTCAGTAATATCAAACTGTGCGCCAACCATGAATTTATACGACTTTTCGCTAACAATAAGTTGCTTGAAAGGAATAAAATTACCCCAAGCCATATTTCCCTTGTGCAAATCAGACAATAACCCGCGATAATATGATACTGCCCCGGCTTCGTTGCGTAAATCATCACGCGTCAGGTTGCCTACCTTTAACGCACCACTTACGAAAGCATTGAAGTTGTACGGTTGAGCAGTTACTAATAGAGATAAAACATTCATTGAGTCTTGTCCAGCAAATGGATTTTTAGTAAGCGCTACCGATCGTTCCTGCTCCTCTGAGCTGCTGGGATGAGGATCTCCAAATAATGTTAAGGCTCCTATACCGCTTTTCCAGCGGTACACAAAACCATTAGGATCGCAAAACTCGCGTCGGAAAGTAAGATTGTTATTCTTTCCTTTAATTAATTTCCCATCAGCAGCTAAATAGATAGTAGGCGTTAAACTAACATTACGATATTTGCCATTTACACCACGTACCATTCCTGACTCTAATAAACGAATATTCTCTGGTAACAATTCTGGTACGCTCCCGGTAAGAAAACCAGTAGAAGCGTCAAAATCTAACTCAAAAGGAGTAAGCGGATCATATAAGGCGGTGTTGAATACCTCTACAGAAGGTTTGAGGTTAATCTGTCCCATTCGGAAATACTCAGTATTATCTTTCATACCAACCACAATACTATGCTTACCCGATCCGGCAGAATAACTACTGGAAGATCTTACCACCAATCCGCCAAATACATGAATACCAGCTGATTGACGAGTGAAATCGTTCCTTAATAAAACCCATAGCCAAGTGGGAAAATCTGGACCTACTACGGCTGTCTTTTCTATGTCTATACCTGAATTAGTGTTGCCAAAAAATGAAGAAACTGCCCCTAGTGTCTGCTCTATGTTTTCCATAGTGGAATTTATAGCGCCGAAAAGACTATTAGCAGTAAATGAACTTTGTTTTACACCTAGGATTTTGTTATCCATCCTGGTCTTGGAGCTTATAAATACATGTACAGAATCCATTGGCTGTATAATAGGCTTGTTGGCAAAGTGTAAACGCATCTTCTCGCGTACATACTCTACCTCTGGCGTCTGCATTATTTCACTCATTTCCCTGTCTTGTGTACGCCGCAAATTCATTAATTTAAAAGTGTTATCTACAATTTGTTTAAATAAAGAAACCTCTTGTCCTTGAAGTTTATTCTGTTCGCTAATATTGTTTTGATCAATATCTACGTCCATTCTGCCCATTTCTCCAATAGCATCAATGGCGCCTTCTGTTGCTTTCCCTACTCCTCTTACCAATTCAACTGGATCTAATATCCCTACCATTCCTGCTGGAGAAGTAAGAGTGTCGAATAGGGGTTGGGCTCCTCCCAATAATGCTGAGGCGGGTTGAGGGGGTTGGTAATTAAAGAAAATCTCGTCCCCCTCCTCCTCCACTATCGCCCTCAAACGCTTATATAAAAGCGTGTCATCATTGGTTATAAATTTGATTTGAGAGGCTCCCCGACGCATGCGGGCAGTAGAGAGCAAACTATTTAATTCATTATTTAATTGTTCCAGCTCACGCCGAGTAAAATCGAAAAATCCCTGCTGAATAATATTTCCAGCATCTACGATAGCTTTGTCAATATCTGCCTCGGTAACTACCATCATACGGTAAGGATCTTCTATAGTTAAATTTCCGTTACCTTGTCCAAATTCAACAGAACCAGTGGTACTTACATTGGAAACTAAAGTAAGCTCAAATACCCCAGTACCCTCTCCAGTCTCTGGGTCAAATGCGTTATCACGTTCTGTTATCCAGGTAGTAAACTGAGAAGGTTCGGAATGATGGTACAACTTCTGCATTGTTTCTATCGCTAACCGTGTTTTGGCGCTCATCTGGTTACGTAAAAGAGGTGTATCAGCTAACGTAGAAATAATGGGCATCATATACTCATCAATTGCACCTTTGTTCCTTATTACTTTTTCAACTTTTGTTAACTGTTCATAAGTAGATATTACTTGACATTTGTTTTTAAATAAACGTTTGGACGCTCTAATAAATAATTTATCTGCACTATCCATTAATTCAAATTTGTAATTATCAACCAAAGACGAAAACATACGTTTTTTAACAACTATTGTCACGTCCGGTTCTTGGTGCATTACCTCCATTGTACGGGGACGAACATTACGAATATATCCGCTCTCAACATAAGATCGCTGAGCGCTCTGATCGATACGTTTAGCAAATTCTCCTAATTTACCAAAATTCTGTACTTTGTCTGGATCGTCAGTACTGTCTAATGATCGGGTAGTATTTTCACCAGGCGAAATTTGCTGATCAATCATCTTACCTAAACTAGAAAGAAATCCCATCTTACACCTCAAAAGGATCTAGCCCGCTTTGCCCTATCCTCTTAGTCCTTCTACCAGATTGACCTCGCGCATCTACGAAAGATCTTCCCAATGACGGTTGATCAATAGCATTCCTACTAGCAGTAGCTTGATTAATAGCCGTAGTTCTGAAACTGTGCGGCGTCCCATCCATACGCGAATCGCTAGGTCCATCAGTGGCACTGCGATGCCAAGGGAAGAAATTGGTACGAAATCCGCGCTTCTGCGTAACACGAAATGACATCACATAATCAAACAGCCCAATATTCTGGGCGCTCTCTGTTACAGTAAAGTCCTTAAAATATCCACGATATACTTCACCAGACCAATAAAGTTCTACAGTAAAAGCTATTGAGGCTAAAGTTGGCTTATTTCTTGTAGATGGCTTGGATGATTGAGATGAAGGATTAAGTATTGAGTTTGCATCATTTATAAATCCTAACCCTAAGAAATCAGTAAAATCCTCGTCCTCTGCTTTTTCCTGTTCGGCTTGTAAAAACAAAGCGTATGGATCAAACATAAGCTGTTCATTACGATAAATATCGTACAATACGTTTATTCCTTCAATACCAGAGCTACCAGTAGTACCATTAATATTTAAGCCCGTAATCTCTTCACCCCAGTATTGCAAAACATAACCACCCTTAGTTCTGGTTTCTGAAATTTGCTTACGGTACTGAGACACTACTTGCTGCGGATTCATATACATTTGAACAATAGGCTGTTCAGGAACCATCCAACGCATTAATTTGCGCCGGGATATGCCAACCCTGTTGTTGAGAACTCGGCTTTGTCTGGATCCCAAACCACTAGGGGTGGGCGGAACATCTGCTGCAAAGCCAAAACCGGTACCTATCTCTTGTGCTTTCCCGGTTCCTAATAAGGCGCCAGCTTCAAATGCATCAGTAGGTGAAAATGGAAAAGGCATAATTAATATCCTGTATCAGAGGTTTTAACAGAAACTTCTGACGGAGAAATAGCAGAGGCTGGAGCTGATGGGTTAGGAAATTCGGTAGAGTTCTCAAAAGTTGTCTCGCCTGAGTCTGACTTATTAGGATCAAGCTTGAAAGTAACATGAATACGCTGGTGTAGAACTTGATTTTGCCCACGAACAGTTGTTTCTGCACCTTGGACTTCTGTTGCTTGTGGTTTTGTTTGTGGTAATGCTTGTGGTGCTTTACGTATTTCTTCTTGTTTACTTATCTCACGCGTACCAAGCGTATCCTTTAAAAAATCACCAGCAAAAGCCAGCACTTTCTCAAAACCTTCTTTATCTTTCATTTTATCGGAATATGCTTCAAACTTCGCGCGTATTTTTTCGAGATCTATACCAAAAGTATTAGCCAGCTCTGGTAGAATATTTGCCGAACCAGCAACTGCTGCGTGTTTAATATCTTTTATAGAATCAACTAGTTGAATACTCATGTTTTGCATAGCAGTATCTACGTCTAATGGTTGCTCTACAACCCCCATTGGAGAGGCTGGTTTGCTCCTTAATCTTTCGTCAAATGAACCAAACAAAGAACTAGCACCAACACCAACGAAAGGTCTGCCCAATTCGATACTGATTTGTTTAGCATAATTGGCGGTTGTAGTAACTTGGTTTTCAATACCAGTAAGTATTGTGGTATGCCGCTGTTGTATACTTTCGCTTTCAGTCATGGCACTTTGAAAAGCTTCTTTTGGACTAATGCCCTCGGGAGTCTCTCCAGCTTTAAATGATTCTAATAAACGATATGCTTCGGCATCATTCTTCACCATGGCACCGAATGGTCCTTGCCTTAAAAACGCTACTTCACGAGTTAATTCGGCAGCCGCCGTATCGCTCTGAGCCCCCTCTTCTAATGTAGTAATTCTTCCACCAAACTGCTGTTTTAAGGCTTGTTCCATTAAGCCATAAACTTCTTGAATATTACCCTCTTTCAACTTCATTTCTATTTCGTATGCACCGCGCAACCCGCCAGCACCACCAGTTTGAGCAGATAAGAAAGCTTTTTGAGCCACATTAAGTTGTTCTATTGACCCGGAAACTCCCTTTATTATATTTTGAATAGTTTCCGGTCCTAACCCCTCTACACCTTTAAACGCATCATAAAAATGTTCAGTAAGTTTTAATGCGCCTTGAGTCATATCTCCATAAGCTCTGAAACTATTAGAAATTGTGTCAACATTTTGAGTCAAGAATTCTAATCTGATACCCAAATTTTGTGCCGCATAATGCATCTGGGCAAACAACCCTAACGGCTCTTTACCTACTTGTCCAAACCGACGGAACTGGTCATTCATAACCTTAAATACTTCGTTAAAGCCATGACCAGTACCTTTAGCTGTTCTAATTGCGGCATCTAATAATTGAACCGGTTTGTTTGGCTCTAAATCAACCATCGTTGTATATGCACTAGTAATTTTACCAAGCTCATTTTGATATTTGGCAACTTGATCGGTGGTTTCTCCGGTTCGATTACCTACGTCGTATAAATATGTATAATACTGCTGTAAAGATGTTCCTAAATTATCGGTAATATCAGTAGATTTTCCAAACACTGAATTAAAATCGCCAGAAGCTGCCAACATGCGTCTTAAACCATTCTCAGCATCACGTACTGCTTCCCAGTTTTGAAAAAAACCCTCTGTCAGTCCACCCAAAACTTCACCCAAACCTGGAATAGCACCAGTTAAAAGTTTAATATTCGCAGCAGATTTAGCAATAGAGCCGGTACTATCTTTGGCGCTTTCTCCTAAAAGAAGCATGCTGGCAGTTGCGGGAACAGCAGCACCAACAATTCCGGTTAGCCCTCGTACCACAGCGCTAGTGCCTATTATTTGAGCATAATCTCTAATACCATCGGTTGCTTCTTTGGCGGCTCTTGGGTTGTTTATTTCATTCCAAAATTTAGTAAAGGCTGCCCCTCCCTCTCCCACCAGAGAGGTTAACTTTTCAACACCCTCTTTAGCCTCTTTAGCTCCGTCAACAAACCCATCAAACCCCTTTTTTAATATGCCACTAAATTTTTGGGCGCTATCAGTGATAGAACCCACCACACCGGCAAGATCTTTAAAATGAGTAATTGCAGTATCAACGTGTTGAGTAAAACCATCAACAGTTTCATTTAAAGAATTAACTTTATCTTTAATTGCTTGAATAGCGTCAGCTGACAAGTCTGTAATAGTATCAGCCATTTAACATCCTATTTATTAAGCACTTTCCTTCTGCGATGCCTACGATGTTTAGGTTGACTTGCTGCCAATTGTTTACCAATCTCCATAACATTTTTAGTTGATTCCTCAAATTCTTCATCAGTAGATACGAATTTGGGGTTTTTAGAATCCCAAATCCTCTGTGCCATCTCGGGGTTGGAAAATGATCCCACAAAAGTTCCATAATCGTGATACATATCGTGCCGCTCTTGCTTGTCGGCTATCCACGAATAGAACATCCAAAGCCATTGAAATTCATCAATGTCTTCAAACCACGGATCATCTGGTAATTTCTTATATAATTTACATAAATCCCATATGAATCTGTGTTCTATGTCGTTTACGATTTTTTTACGCTTTCTACGACCTCCTCAGCGGTAGTACCTAAATCTTCTTCTACTTTTTTATTACTAGCATTAACCATTGCGGTATATTCATTATGCAATTTTACTAATACATTTTCATCTAACTCTTGTACGAATAGAATTTTATCATCCAAATCGCTAGAACCTAATACAAGATCAAAAGGCTGATTATCTATTTTAGAAATTGCTCTAGCAATAGTCTGAGCCCGCACCTCAAATATTTGCTCAATTGCATTATCTACCTGTGATATTGCCACCATAACATCACGCATTTCCCTGCCTTTAAGCGATCGTATGGAAAAAACCACCCCATCAATATCTACCTCAGCTCCTAACCTACCAATACCAGTCAAAATCTCTAATCTGCGAATAGCGTTAGGAGAAGCTTTTAACTGAGCTTCACGCTTTTCTCGGCGAGCAGCTTCTACGGTTTCAATTAGTGCTCTTTCCGCATCTTCCGCCACATCTTCCTCGGTTGGTTCCACTGGTTCGGTCGGATCATCTACGGTTAAGACTTTTTGTTCTTTTTGTTGCGCAAACGCTAATCTGCCCATCGGGCTGGAAATACCTCTTACCCTTTTCCCGTTACTCATGCTTACACTCCTATTGTATATGGCTAAAAATTAGCTTTAGCTCATGAAGGATATATAACGGGCAAACCCAACAAATTAACGGGTTCTGCCGCCCGCAGCGTTGAAGGCTTCAAGCAATCCAGGCGCATCAAGAGCACCACGATAATCGCCTGTATCAGCCGAAACTTCATACGGGTTGGATGCGCTATCACCACTTAGAGGAATACCGGCATTGTTGCTAGTTGTACCAACTACCGATTCTCCTGGAGCACCCTGTAACGTACTTTCGATTCCTTCAGCTTCCCATCTCATATCTTCAACAATTACGAAATCGCCCGACTGATAATCATAACTAATACCTTTTATCCATACGTTACGAATGGTAGTAATAACAATAGAAGCCTCGTCAGCACCACTAAAATTATCATGAATAACAATATCAAATGGAATTCGCTGCGCATGAACGTGAACGAATCCACGCATAAATGCCTCGGCAATTCTCTGCCCATCAAACCTTACACGCTTACAAGATCCGGTAATGTTGGTCGAAGCGTTAGGCGCACTATCAATGTGTCCATCAGTTCCCACCTCGTCAATGAATTTTATACCACCACGCTCTTCAGAAACTTGTAAAGATTGTACGGCACCAACCGATGTTCCATTAACTGAAATATATATATTAGTAGATAGGTGGGTAGCAGTTCTAGCCGCGTCGCCTTCTACCGAGTTGATCCTGGTTTTACCCGGTCCTTCTATTCTAACTGGCATTTATATCCTCTTTAGTTTGATTAAAGAATACCAACTGTGAATTCGATATAAATAAAGTTAACTGGATATGTAGGTTGTACATGTACCCGAATGTTCCATTGGGTCGGATCAACTTCATCTCTATCAATCTTTAAATTAGTCCATGCAGTAATGTATCCTTGATTGACAAAACCATTCAACATGCCGGTGGCACGCGAAACTAACGATCCCTTTAAAAGACTGGATTCGGCAGTTCCAATAAAACCCTGGAAAGCCTGCCGCATATTCTTGGCAATACGGTCACGAATAAAGACGATGCTAATTTCAATTTCTTCCAGATATCCACTATTAGTAGTAGTCTGTCCACGAACAACTCGACCACCACCCGTGACCGGCTGTACTACCGTAATACCAGCAGCAGTTAATTGCTCCAAAATAATGGGTCGGTATTGCTTGTCACTGAGAATGGTGAATCCACTCATGGTCTTGTTGGTAAGCGGAATTGCAATGTTGGTCAAAGATGTTAGATAACCAGCTGCCGCAGCTGCTAAGAAGAATCCGTCAACCAATGTTCTGTCCGCACCTATCTGAACCACAATCTCATCTGGGTAGAAGTAAACTACACGATAAGTTGTTCCATACGCATTCTGTACACCGTAATTCGCCAAATCCTCAATGTCTCCAGCGAGAATCTCTGCTACAGAATCGCCTTGAATTCCTTCCAAAATGCCAATATCTTCCACTGCTGCATTCTGCGTGCCTAATACGTTGGCTGGCTCTAATCCCTGAATGGCGCCAATGAACAATACTCGCTCTTTACGGTTCTTAATATTACTCATCGCCTCTACGTGAGACTTGCCGTTTTGGAAAATAGCAGAAATAGTCTGAGACGGAAGCGGAACTACAATGTCAGTTTCAATAACCTCTAACGCTTCATAAGCAGAAACCCAGCCCACATCAAAGAAGTCAGCATCGCGGGTATCAACAATAGTAGCTCTTAAAGACTGTCCTAAAGTCATCGCCAGATCATCAGTCCAAAGAATCTTAGCACCTTCAATTGAGGAATCAATAACCTGTAATTCAACAGCAGTCGCGTTGGTAAACGTTCCACCGGTTTCGTGCTGGATTGTCATTACACCATCGGTAATTGATACAATAGTGTGTGTTCCGTTGTTTGCTGCCACATCATTGAAAATCTTCAACGAACGAGTGGCACTTAAATCGTCTACTCCGAAATCAACCTCGTCACTGCTGATTGTAGCCAGATCGGTACCTAATGAAGTGAGTACTCCATCATTACCTTCTTTAACCACACCTTCGGTATCATCTAAAATTACTGTATACGAGAACACATACCCAGCGCCGAAAATGAAAGAGTTCGGATTGGCGGTAATTGTGGCATCATAAAAATCAACCTTATTAGGGATTACTTGTGATTCCACACCAGTTACTGGATCAGTAACAAAGAAATTAATGTTAGTATCTGTATCTGGTCTAACATTGACCGGAAGAGCAAATGTCAAATCATCTTCTAATGACCCACCAGACGCCGACTCTTCAAGAGTATACGATACCCGACGAGGTACGCTGGGAGCTGCCTGTACTGCCCACACTCCAGGAGGAGTATTAGAAAATGCTATTTGCGCGCCTAATGATAATCTGTTAGTTAAACTAGGAGACCCGTGCTTGGTGGTTAGCAAGTTAATATCAGCAAAGAATTCGGGTGCGTTAATATCTGTTACAGCAATATATGTTGCTGTCAAACTATCACCAGCTAGCAAAACGCCTCCCTTTACTTCAATAGTAAACCGATCTCCCTCAACAAACGCGGTGCTACCTTCTGAAATAGAGAAACTTAAAATACCGTTACTAACAATGGTATCATTGGATTGCCAAAAGATTTGATTACCATAACCATCTAATACTGTACCGCTAACCGTACCTTGAACTACGAACTTGGCATAACCATCAATAGGATCGCCATATCCATCACGTCGTACTGAAGTACAACGCACAGTCCAACTCTCAGACGGAGCATTAACATCGACAAGTGTTAAGTCTTCAATAGTACCATTACCAACATTTAATGCGCTAGCAGAGTAATATTCGCCGCCCTGATCAACGAGAGCCGCAGCTTGCAGCTCAATCGTTCCATCAGCAATTTCTACTCTGTATTCGTACTCTGAACTAAACGAAGATCCGTTGTTGGTTCCTTCAGTACCGACTAGTTCGACACCATTCTTATACAGGGAGGTACGATTACTAATTATGGGAGCGTTGCTAAGTTGGAAGTGCCGACCATCACGTCCTGTAGTGCTGGTAAAGGTTGAGTTCAGTCCATCTTGTCCGCCACCGTTTGCTGAAGCAACCAGCGTTTCTACTCTAGAACCCTCTCCCATCAGCGCTGCTAATCGCTGGCCGCCAGGGATGGAAACGCCTTTAGATAATGTAATTGGCTGGGTATATACGCCAGGAAGTGCTTGGTCTGAGCCCGGAAAGTTTGGCATCGATTAATCCTCTAACGTTGATAAGTTAGTCCATTCTCTTAAGATACTATATTATTCCCATCACCATAAAGCTTTTTGTGAACGCTCTCCCCGTCTAAAGGACGGGAGCTTATTTTACAGAGCGTTTTTCTTTTGACCAAGCATTACGGCGCTCTTCCAGAGCGCCGTTATATAGGCTTTGACATAGCTGTAGAATATTCCTAATTTTACGTTCTTGAGAACCGGTAGGATAGATTCTAAATTTGAAAGATTTGATCACTGAATATATATACTGAAGTATGCGCAATTGTTGAGAAATATTGTTGTATCCACCGTCTAAAGACGGTGGAATTCATTTGTTGTTGGGACTTTAAAGCCTAAGAAGGCTGGAAAGCCTCCAAAAGCTCTATGTTAGTATTGATGGTTAAATTCGGAGCGGCTATAAAAACGCCGTCTTCTGTGTGCCCTATATCTACACAGATATTGATCATATCTAAAACATCTGTTA
>Ga0307377_10001193_pt1 | contig 33953 bp, 37 predicted proteins | sample TR3MG_FD_202535 | JGI IMG/M metagenome (GOLD analysis project Ga0307377, IMG submission 202535) | Soil microbial communities from Risofladan, Vaasa, Finland - TR-3 | ecosystem: Environmental > Terrestrial > Soil > Coastal area > Acid sulfate soil | place: Finland: Risofladan, Vaasa | collected... | reverse complement strand
TTTCGAACATCTTCCCATTGTGTAACCATATTGGTCCAAATGCCTTCGTACCACACGGGAAATTAAATCGATATACTTCTTTTTATTTATGGTTTGGGCTGCTTCAATTTCAGAATGTTCGCTATCATCAACATATATTTCTATTAATTGATTAACTTTAATACCATTATAATTATTTTTGGGGATTATTAAGGCTTTCATTTTTTCTTTTTAGAGTCCAGTCCAAGTATTGTTCTCAATTTTCTATCCAATTTAGCTTGATCGAAATCATCATTCAGGTAGAACCTTCCTGATTTTTTATCTTCAATCAAAAATCCATTTAACCAATCATCGAACGCAGAGACAAGCCTATCTATGATGTTGTCTTTAAAATCAAACTTCTTAGAATCGTCCATCCACCACTGACCTTCTTTTATAAAATCTGGATTATATGAGTTAGAATTTCCGCTTTCCAATCTCTCTAATTTAGAATAATATATTCTCTTGTCTTTCGTTGTTAAGGTCGATTCTTCTTTGGAATATAATTCTTTTAACTTTTTTATATCACTCATAGCCTTGATCTTATCTGCAAAATTACTGGCGGACGTTGGACCGCCATACCGCTCTCTAGCAGAAAGAAATTCCTCTAAGTCCAAGGCGTACCAAGTCCTATTCAAAAACTCTATCACGCATATCTCTTTCTGCTTTCCCTCTATCCACTCCCTTTTAAATCCAAAAATCTTATCTCCGGAGGGAGTATGCGTCGGTAAACATTTTAATTTAGTTTTCGCCAAAATCTTTTCTGCAATTTCTTTTGGCATAAAACAAAAATGTTGTTGACAACGATTGTATGAGAAAACAAGAAACTCGTCATTCGTAAAGTCTATCTTATCTATCCACTTTTTCTCAATGCCGAGAGAGTCGTCATCTTGACCGGCAGCGTTCTTCTTTTTTATCATTGTTTTCTTGCACTCTATCTGTAAAAATATATCTAAGTCATCTCTCCACGCACGAACATCGTGTTTCCCCAGCTCTTGTTCTATTTGCTCGCTGGCTCCGGAGAGCGGGTTTCTTTCGGCTTTCCACCCTTTAGCTACAAGAAAGTCTCTTACTCTATATTCATAAGATTTACCAATGCTATGCGCAAAAGTCATGAATATTATTCTTTTTCCATGTCCGCAAAAGCGTCGTCATCGGATACTTCAACTTCTTCTTCGTCTTCAGATTCATCACTATCATAAGAAGAAGATTCAGGTTCATCCTTATCTCCAAAAATTGTCTCACGAATTCTTTTCTCAGACCAAGGCTTGATTATATCCGATAGGACTATCTCGTCAGCTTCAACCAATCTTTTTATGGCCTTGTCTCTAAGAGCTTTCTCGTCTTGATCTATTTTTGCAAGAACGACTTCATACAGAGGATTGGCTTTTTTTGGACCCTTTTTGATATTGATGTCTATATTAATTATATCTTTATCATCTTCTTTGAGTCCGTCTTGTATTTTTTTTAGTCCCTTGGAAATTAGTTTTCCAAACTCCAAAATTTTCATTTTACCAAAAGAGTCCACTACTTTAACGAAATTCTTCTTCTCCACCTTCCCAGCACCTTTTTCCGCCAGTCTTTTTTGAGTTGACGGGGTTATGTCCTCCGGAAGTTTAACCGATTTCCACCCACCCTCTGTGTCTTTTACCCACTGAGTTTGAGCGGATTTACCCTTCTTGGACACGATACGCATTACATTATCACCTTCTTGGAGTGACATAAACAACTCTTTGAAGTTGTATTTCTTTGGTCCGGCGCTGGTGGCGGATGTTTCTGAATCTAAATCATATTCTGACATTGTGGTTCTCCTTTTTTTTATAGCTTAGTGTGTTATAAATTATAATCTTGTATCCCCGGCTTTTCTTGTTCCACTTCGTCCTCTTCATATTCCTGATGATTCCCAGCAGGATTTTGAACGTAGCGACTCCTAACATTTTCGTGCGGTTCATATGTTGATAATTTTGTATCTTGATTTTCTCTAGTCTCTCTCCCCTTAGCCATGTAGTGAGTTTTTTCAAATGAACTCTTTAATCTTTCAAAATAAGAAACATATGCTTGGGCTATGTGTAATTTACCTAGAGCTTTGACGTAGTCAATCTCTTTTTTTAGAGATTCTTTTCTAATGGTAACTTGAAGTTCGGACTTAACCATCAATGATCCAAAGACCGCATCTGCATTTATCTTTTTGAAATCCCTAAATAATTCCGCCTTCGTCAAAAACTGCTCCGCTCGATAACAAGAATTCAAACATATTGTAGCTAAATCGTCGTTACCTATATTGTAGTCAATAATATTTTTAGGTATCTTCGCCGCTGCTTCAATAAATTCATCGATTTCTATTCTTCCGGGATCGTTCTGCCCTTCTAGATCGACGTCATATTCGGATATATTTAAGTATTCATATAGATTCATATATTTATTGTATTCACACAATCCGCATTTTCAAATTATTATTATAGTTTCTCAATGCTTTTATGATCTATGGTAAAAGTCTTTTTACCTTGATAATCCTTTGATCTAGTGACCCTGAACGTCACTACCGATTTAGACTCTAAAATAGCCCTTATTTCTGGATGTGAGTTTAAATATTGAACTCCATCCTTCCACATCGCAAAGGATTTTTTGTCGGATCCATTTTTAACATCTACAAATGCTATATGTTTAATGAAAACTCTGTCTATTTTTCCAAATATTCTAACTGTCCTACGAACATCTATTTTGTCTAAAAGTTTAAAATCTATTATTTGATCGTCTATTTCATATTTATCATTCAATTTTTTGATATTATAAGCACCAGTGATCGTGTGAAACACTTCTCCACCGCAAAGTTCTGATTCCATCTCTATGGCCCTTATCAGACTTGGTCGTGCTTCCCTCTCTTTCGACTTTTTATACATGTTAAATTCATTAATAAATTCAAAGCGATCACGTATGTTTTGTCCTTCTAACATAAATTCATCGAAAGCCCCAGAATAAACCAAAGCCCGAACAACCTTTTTGTTGACTTTCCTGCCGTCGATCTTCATTAAAAAATCCCTAAAATTTTTAAACGGCCTTTTCGATGTTATCTCGTCCAGAGCTTTAACCCCAACCCCTTTGATGAAAGAAAATCCACTATAAAGATTCGAACCATCTATCGTGAACTCATTCCTACTTTTATTAATGCTTGGAGGTAGAGTTTCTATACCCATCCTCTTAGCTTCTTCCACGTACATTGCGAAATAATTAATGCCATCTTGCTGGTCAGTTTCGTTTGGAGTATAAGATAATAGAGTGGCCATGAATTCTAGTGGATAATGAACCTTTAAATACATGCTTTGATATGCAACCATAGCGTATGCTGCCGAGTGGGAATTGTGTACGGCTATCCCGTTAGCTATCATATACGGATGGCTTTGATCTTTTAGACTCACGTCATAGGTCATTTTTTTACCTACGTACCTTATGCTAAATAGATTATCCCATATGAGTCGCCCGAATTGCATAGTTAATATCTGGTCCCCTATCCCAATGTCTTTCAGTTCTCTCCACCCTTTATCTGTTCTTATCTTATGATTTGACGTACATTGAATTTTTCTCCTGCCATTTTTAGTTGTTATGGCGTAGACATCTTGAACTCCAGACTCGACACAATCCACTATTTCATTAGAATTTAAAGTGCTTGGAATATCAGTCAAGTTGTCGTCGAAGCTCATGGCAGGTTTTAGAAGACCTATCTTATCTTTGTTTTCACATAATGTGGAAACTTTTATGGTTTTAAAATTTTCCAATCTAATTTTAGTGGCTCCGACAAGACACTTATTAAACCCATACCTAGCAAAAGCTTTCATCTGCTCGAATATCTCATCTGCTATTTCTACCGTACATTTTATATTTTTCGTAATGTTCCCATGCTTGTCCACGCTTTCTGACACCAGTTCTACATCCTCCGCAGTAGTAGGGTTGGAGTCTTCATGTCCAATAGATCTGGTCACATGTATTTTGCCGGTAATTTGATTTTTAATACAATCCTGAATAAACTTTTTTTCTACTTTCTCCAAAGGATTAATTCCCTTTTCCCTGCCCTTTTGGGAATCCTTGGTTAGTATTCTTCTGAAATTATCTGATTCGTCTGGATTCCATCGTGCTAATTCTTCGGCTATTCGAATAATTTGTTCTTGGTATAAAATAATAGAATATGTATCTTCTAGGATTGGAATTAATTTATCGTGAAGGTAAACTGGATCGTCGTGCTTATTCTTCACCCTCCAAAACTTCTCGTCCATATCCATATCTAATGGTCCGGGTCTGTTCAGAGCGTTGACGGCTGAAATATCTTCAAACGTAGTAATTTTAATTCTTTGCAATAGTTGTCTAATATCTGGTTTTTCAAATTGAAATATTCCTATCGTATGCGCTCGTTTGAATTCATTCAAAACATCTTCATCAAGAATATCTAAATGATTTAAATCTACATCTTCTTCGTGTCTCTCGTGAATTAATTTTACAGTTTCGTGGTTCACAGTTAGCGTACTCAGTCCAAGGATATCAAATTTAATTAGCCCTACTTTGCTTAGTTCTTTGTATCCAATGCCTTCTTCCCAACACGTAAGAGTAGTCCCCTTGTCTACCATCAAACCAACCACGTCCCGTAAATCCACAGGAGATATAACGACCCCCGCAGCGTGCTTGCCGGGTTGACGTATGTTTCCTTCTAATTTGGTGCATTTTTCTAAAAGCTTTTTGTGTTGATACCTATCAAAAAAATTCTTTACCGTGTCGCTTTCGTTGTAAGCGGACAGTATGGTGTCTGTTTCTTTACCAACTCGGAAGTGTTTCGTAACCTCGCTGACTTCATCGAATGGGATATCCTCGATCCTACATATATCTTTTAAAACATTTTTAGCTTTAAATCTAGAAAAAGTTATAATGCTGGCTACATTATTAGGACCATATTTGTACGTCAAGTATTCCTTTACATTTTCTCTCTTTGTATCTTCAAAATCAGAGTCAATATCAGGAAATTCCGCATACTTTAAAATAATTAATTCTTTACCATTTTTAATTGGATCTTCGTTGCATATATCCAATAAAAAAGCCACCAAGGAGTTTATGGAGTTTTTTATTTTCCCAGAGGATTGAACAGCTTGGCGACAAGAAGAAAAATATCCTACCATTTTCTGATCATCAATAGCAGATAATTCTTTTCTTAAACGATCAGAATAATCAGAATTTTTGTCAAATCCTAAATCCTTCAATCGCTTAGAGCATAAATGTTTTATGTCGTTTATATCCACATTAATTCTTTTTTATCGGGAATTCGGAAAATTCTAATTTGTACCGTGCGCTGCTTCTGCTCTTGTTAATGAATCTGGAAAATAATAGTTTATGCTCAATTGGGTCTAATTGAGTTATATCTAAAAGATAAGCCACTAGGCTCCCGGCTGCTGATCCTCTTCCGGGTCCAGTCATAATACCATTATTTTTACACCAATTCATTAAATCCCATTCAATCAAGAAATACTGCTCAAATCCAAGGTCGCAAATAGTATCTAATTCCTCTTTGATTCTTTTATTATATACTAACTTTAAGCTTTCATCTTTTGAGATAGCTTTAGATAATTTTTCTTTGGCGCTTTTTTTAATTATATCCATTATAAAATCTCTAGGCTTTTTATTCCCAGTATCATATTCCGGAAGAATTGGTTTTGGATTTCTAACATCTAGTAATTCTATCTTACTGTCTACTATGTTTGTGTTCTCTATGCACCTATTAAAAAAATCCTCTTCCATGTACCCGTGAATATCCTTGCATGATTTTTTCATTTCGTCATAGCTTTTAAAATACAAATCTCTCGTGGTAAAGAAATATCCATCACCTTCATCGGTTTTCCCGTTGTTATCCTCAGACTTCTCAGATGCCGATTCGGTGACTTCTTTGACAACTCTGGACGCTTTTTGTTTGTTCCTTAATTTGATTACGATTTCATGAATCATTACGTCTTCCTTTTCGACATAATGCACATCCTGAGTAACTATAGGTTCAACTTTATATTTTTTAGAATATTCTATTAATTTTTTATTTACTATAACTTGTTCCGGTATGTCATGTAATTGGAACTCTAAATAAAAGTCTTCCCCGAAAATTCTCTTATATTCTTTAAGAAAATATTCCGCCTTTTCTAAATCTTCATTTAATATGTTTCTACATATCAACCCGCCCAGACATCCTGATAAAACTATAATTCCTTCTTTATAAACTTCCAATATATTCATATCTATCCTAGGTTTCCCGTAAAAACCTTTTTGAAAACCATAAGAGGATAACCTAATTATATTTTTAAAGCCTTGCTTATTCTTAGCCAAAAGAATTACATGATTGGATTTTCGGTGCTTTTTCTTAAGTTCTTTTAGCTTTTCTATTTCTTGTTCTGGGTCTATATCCCAATTATCAAAAAGAGGACCCTGCGATGTCTTCTGTAAAGCTTCTAGCTCATCTATTTTATCATTAATTTTTGATATTATCCCAGCATCCTCGCAAATATATGCTTCTATGCCAAAGATTGGTTTTACCTTTGGAAGTGGACCGTTGCTGTCACTCTTGTCCTCTTGACAGGCTTCGTGGAACTTTAGCCAGCCGCATATGTTGCCGTGATCCGTTAGGGCGAGCGACTTCATTCCGAACTGTCTCGCCTTGTTTACCAGATCTGGTATTTTGGCAACAGAGTCCAAGAAGGAATAATCACTATGAACATGTAAGCTTGTATAATTAGGCATTTGTTTAGATCCGGGAAGTATTACAGGTAAGGCTGAATATTTTTATATATTTCTTTTCTCAGCAACGTAACTGTTCTTACGTTGTTTATAGTATGAAAATCTATTTGAGATTGCTTTAATATTAAATTCAATTCTTGAATAATTTTCTTATCCTGAGAGCTTTGAATATACTTGCTATTTTTTATAACTATGGCCTTATAATCCCATTTATGTCTTCTTTTCTTAAATTCTCTCATATATGTTTTATATAATTTTATATTCAACTTTTTACAATATAACATATTGTATATGTGTCCATTGTTTATTATATAGTTTTTTGCATGATCTTCGTCTAATTGATTTTTAAAAAATAAATCATCATCTCGCATGAGCTCTTTCATCATAATAAGTTCGCTCAATGCGGAGCAATTAATCTTGGAACATGACTTGGATGTTTTTGGAGAGTTGCAAATATCCTCAAGTATGTCAATTTTATGTCTAGACAAGTATTTTTCTATATTTACATTAGACGCCGGTAGGGGATCAATTACCATTACCATGGTTTTTAAAATCATCTATTTCCTCATCTCTGTCTAGATTGATAAAATTTATATTCGCCAATTTAAACAACAGGTTGACCTTTTCTGTTTTTATATCCATGTTGACTTTTCTATTCAGATAATAAACGTTAGCTATCTTTCTGGACGCTATTTGTAGTGCACATGGTAAACAAGGTCTAGAAGTAATGTACAAAGACCACCCAGAAACATCACAATTGGCATTATCTAAAGCGTTAACTTCTGCGTGAACCGACAAGTCATACTTACAAAAATCCCCAACTTCTGGATCTCTGTTCTTCCACCAATCTTCATTGTCTGATATAGAAGACGGAAATCCATTGTAGGCTGGAAATATTTTTCTCCCGTCCGGAGATACAAGAACACAGCCTATCTTGGTGGAAGGATCTTTGGATAATCCAGAAATAACTTCGGCTATCTTCATCCTCACCATGTGTTTATCCATTGGCGGCGGAATTATCTCCATTAAAAAATATCTTCCTCGTCTTGGACTTTCTTCTTGGGTGTTTTCTTTTCTTCCTCTTTGACAGCGGAAGTGACAGGTTCGGATTTCGGTTCAGAAGATGATTCGTCAACTATTTCAGAAACTTTTTTCCCAGCGTTGGATGCCTTGTTCGCTAAAGTAACAACGCCTTCCAAAGAGGACACCAGCTCTGCGACAGCTGTTTGTTTTTGCTCCAGTTGTTGCCTTAGTTGTTCCTCGCTACCAGCAAGTTTAATCGAGTATTCTTTATGTTGGTACTGACCAGTAATGTACCTACGAATATAAGATATCTCTATGTGTACTTCTTGTTCGCTCATTTTTCCCTCTTAGTTTGGTTTGGTTTTGTCTTACTTGAATTTTCTTCTACTTCTGGAACTTTCCGCCTTGGCATGGTGGCCGAAGCGTCATCTCCTGACATGGAAAACGCCACCGGAGCATCCGTGTCTTCTTTTGAAAAATTTTGCTTAGAAGGTAACACTGTTACGACATTCGACTCAACGGATACTTCCGGAATTGGTCCTCCTACTTCAACATCTATTCCCGTAGATTCTTTGAATTTTTCCTTGGCTCGCTCTTCTTTTTGTTGTCGAACCATTTCGCTTCTTTCTTCCTTCGAATCTGATTCTCCTATGTTCATCATATATAGTCTTTTCTTTAGCCTTCTTATAAATTCAAAGGTTTTATTCCTATCCCATCCGAAGTCTTTTTCCAGAGTTTCTTGAATAGCTAAAGGTATTTCAATCTTAGCTTCCAAGCTTTCATCGTCAGTTAGTCCTAATAATACATCAGCGCAATATTTGAGGATTTCATCATCGCTCTTATTTTCTAAAATTCCATCGGGTCTGGAGCTTATGGAAATACTAACGTCAGCGTGTCTGATGGTAAAGGATTCATAAATTTGCGTTTGCGCTTCTTCCATTCTATCCCTCTATTTCTTCAGCGTCGAACAGACTTTTTTCATCGCTGTATCTATTCCTGTTTGTAACTACTTTAATGGTTTGTCCGTGTACGGTCTTTTTTATATTTTCTTTTTGACACATAGAACACATCATGCCAAATAAGAATTGGTAATTATTGTTTTTGTCTATTTTCAATACAACTTGTTTGCAATTGTGGAGTCTCCTCTTTTTGCTACAAAAATCGCATGAAATAGAATAGGCCTTTAAATCTTCATTCATATATTATACCTCTTTTCGGAAATTTTCAAACAATTATGCCAGCCACAGCTGCACTTAATCTATCTTGTAATTCTTTTGGAACTACAGCGATATTATTTATATTGTTAACATTTAGGGTCAAAACTGTCCCCTTTACCCTTTGTAGAGATGGCTTCGTGTGCCCCGGCTCCACGGATTCTTGAAAAATATTATACATACTTATAAAACCCTGATTTATATTGCTAACATACGTAACATCTTTTCCGTCTGTTCTCAAGCTTCCCAACGTGATTGCGGTAGACTCGTCCACTAAGTTTGCTATAAATTCCTGAACTCCTGCTTGAATTAAATAAAACTTAGGTTTATTATTTCCAATTTCTATAGTCATGTTTTCTCCTTAATCTAGACTTTCTTTTAAGTATCCCCAGTCTACTCCGGGGTCATTAGTTCCGGGAACAGGATTGTCAGATAGGTCCTGCTGAGCCCGTGCCACCATCTCTGGATTAGCTTCATATGTACTAGCGAATTCTTTTGGATTTCTTCTTAGATTACCTATACCTTTATTTGTGTGTTCGTACTCTCCGTTATCACATATGAGACATTTTTCCAATTTTGTCGGGAAATTGACAAGGGAATCACAATTTTTGCATTTATTTAAAACCCAATGACCTTTTTCCAATACTTCAAAACAGGTTAAATCTGAAAATTTATAATTCTCATCTCCCTTGTAGCCTAGTGGAGCGGAGAGTACACACGTATGATTCTCATCAAAATGGGCAATGGCCGGTTTTTCGTAAGTGAATGGTATAGATTGTAGGGCTTCATTAGAAATTGAATATCGTTCGTTGTATTTTCCGTACGTTTGGAGATTGTCGATGCACTTATCTCCGTAGACACTTATTATTCTTTTTGTTGACATTATTTACTCCTTGCCCATTGCGTCGAGTATGTGTTTGTTCTCTGACAATTCAAATAATATTTTTTCCAATTTTATTGAATTAATCTTTAACGCTTTTATTACTTGTGACTTATTCCATCCTTGATATATTAAATATATTATATTAAATTCCATAGGAGTCAATTTCCCCCTTAATGCCTGTATGTCCATAAGGTCATCAGATTCCTTCGCCATGCTCGCTTGTTTTTTACAAGATATGACACTGTGCAAGGAACCAGTGGAGGAATGGTCACGCATAGATTTAATCTCTTTGTCCAAAGATAATGGCTGGAATCCTCTTTGATCTATTACGGTTTTAAAATAGTCGCATTTGCTAAATATTCTAACCTTATTTTTGTCTTTACCTTTTGTGATCTTTCTACTTATGAATCCCTTATTGTACTCACAGCCGGTGCAAAGAGACTTCGCAACTTTTTTTCTTAGTATGGGACACTTATTTATTCTAGTTCTGAGAAGGCTGCATCCTGACTTTTTATCTTGCGGATAATTAAAATGGACATAGTTGTCGTTTTTAATATAACCGCTATACTTTTTACTCTTATACTTGAGCATCAGTTGAGCCATTTTTCTATTCCATATCGTATAAATATAAGTAGAAAAATTAACATTTTTATTAGTGTTAAACTGTGCGAGAGCTACCGAAAGCTTCAGACTACATATTTGAAATAAATCTTCCTCGTCATGATACGGTATAGATTTCCAATTTCTTACGAGAGTTTTTATTTTTGGCGTATAAAAATTATATATTTCGTCATACCCGTCTTGGGTGTCTGAATTATATTTAACAACTTGCCCGTTTGATAGCTTTATCAATTTAGCCAGTTTCATCAATACTTTCCCCTGCTTTCATAGCACCTATCTTTAAAATCACAAAATCTGCAAAATACATTATCTATAGGTTTCCAGTCATCTTCGGTCTTGCATGTATTAATGTTATTAATGATCTTAGATCCCACCTCCGTAACATAGCTTACGGCTTCTTGTATTTTTTCCTCTTCATGTGGGGCTGACTTTATTTTTTTCAACCTTATGAAGTTTAAAGTTCTTTTCATGCTCTTGACTGCAATATTTTTAGTCTTAAGTATTGTACGCAAAGCAAAAGAATATAAAGCCAATTGATGATTCTTGTTAACATCAAAAGCTCTTTTGGACGTCTTATAATCCACGATTTCAAATTCATTTGGCTTTGATGTTTTATCTACTCGGTCCATGGCTCCACGTAACAAGAAATCTCCAATTTCTATTTCAAACCATTTCTCAACGAATAGAACGTCGGGGCAATGTTTTCTTATGCCTTCCAAGTATACACGGAGCATATCTTTTGCTTCTTTTTGAGACTGCGTTGATATGGGCTTTCCAATTCTTCCATAGTATCTCAAAGCTGACTCGAATGCTCTACGCATTAAAAATCCATACTTTATTTCTTTGTTATTTTTATTGTAATATATAATATACTTGTGAAATTTTTCCAGAACAGAATGAACAAAATTTCCAAAGAGCAACCAAGGCCACGGGAACCTTTTAAGTTTTAGTATATAATTATAATAATATTTTCTCGGACATTGAGTAAATGTCTCTAAAGCCGAGAATGAAACTTTAAATTTTTCGGTGGGTTCTGGCATGAGTCTCTTTGAGATTGATTGATTTATAAATATATTATATGTATTAGAAAGGATTTTTCAAGTTTAAATTATCTTCGTAATAAGACCCGATGTTATATCTCCCTTCTATCTCCTCCTCTTGTATCAATCTGTCTAAAGATTTAGTATGTGGTTCGAATTTCTTAACAAACGCAACAATAATTTCATTGTCATCATCATGCTTAATTTTAAAAATATCTACCACTCCAAGTCCGCATCTAGAAGACAATGTGGACAAAGAGTATCCAGAGAATACTGATATATTTTTATCTATGTCAGTATCTAAAGTTATAACCGCTATTCCTGTTGTGGGGTTTAGACAATCAGCTATAGAATCCAACATTTTTTTTGGATTAACAGCGGTGTCTAGCAAGTTTTCTGCAACAATGAAATCTCGTAAAGAATTTTTCTTTATATATTCTTCGGTAATAGACGAAGAACTTATGACTTGGGATTTTATGAATTCATTATCTAGGATTTTAAATTTTGATTTCCCCGAGGAGATTTCCAACAGATCCATTCCAATTCTGTTGTCTCCGTATTTAGCGCATAGATATCTGTGCATCCATTCTGGATTGATATGATCATTGGTTTTGTATTTTTTTGAATCTATTTCTTCCCTTTGTACGTGAAAGCAATTTAGACATAAATTAAATGATCTCCTACTTATGGTTTTTTTATCAAATAGCTTAAATAGACTGTCATCTTCGCAGCAGCAACAGGAAACTAAGTCCCATATTTCTTGTGTCACACTTGCCATAATTATGACTTTCTTAGTACATATGTAGCTGTCCACAAATTTATATTTAGTCTCGGAATATTTCCATATTGTATAGAAGAAGGGGTATTTTTCATATTCATCAATGATAGATTGTTATAATCAATATATTTTCTTGGAATTATATTATCTGTATTTATCAATTCAGATTCCCACGTCTCATAATCGTATGGTTCAATCAGCTTTAGATTATCGTTAACAGTCAGCATTTTCATTAAATCTAATGGATAATAGAACTCTACGTCGTGTCCGCCTAAATGTGGATTAGCTACGTCGCCTATACTTATCATATATCCTCCCGGTTTCAATACTCTCTCAATCTCATGCATCAATTCGTCACTGACAAATTGGTGTAGAGCGCAAGTGTCCAAAGCCGCATCAATAGAATTTGCTGGTATATTTTTAATTGTTGTAAGTATGTCGCCAGTTATAAAACTTATATTGTGTATATTTTTTTTACTTTCTTCTATGAATTCTGCAGAAGCTCCCACGTAAAATTTTCCGTTAGTCGGGAACCAAGCACTATCCGGGAACAAGTCTAAATTGTAAATCTTGCAACCTTGATTGGCTAAAATAAATTGAATTGGGGCTAATCCTCCCCCAAGTTCAACTATTTGCTTGCCACTTTCATGTAATCCAAGTTCTTTGCAAATTTTAATCATCCTAGACCATTTATAGATATAGTCGTAAAAGAAATGGTTCTCTCCCGCAAAGCCTCTAATTAATTCTACTTCTTTAGGTGATTCAATCATATCATTGATTTTAGCTACACGATTATACATTATATTTTTCCTCTCCAATAATTTAGCGTATCTTTGAGCATGTCGTTAACCGATATAGTCGGCTTCCACCCAGTCTTATTTACAAATTTAGAATTGTCTCCTTGAAGCTTTGTAAGATCGGATGGTCTCATTCTTTCTGGATCAGATTGTCTTGTTATTTTTACCGTGGAGAACGACAATAAGGTATTAAGTACATCATCGATCTTGGTCAAATTTCCGCTACAGATGTTGTATGGCACTCCATATTCGCACTTTTCCGTTGCCAGCCAATATGCCTTGACTACATCTCTGACGTCTGTATAATCACGATATGATTCTAGGTTTCCGTGCATTATAACCGATGGCTTAAGACCCTTTTCAATTTCAGCTATCTGTTTAGCAAAAGTTGACGTTACGAACACTTCTCCTCTTCGTGGGCCTTCGTGATTAAAGGTTCTCAAGAGGACTGCCTTTATTCCATATGACTTAAAATACTGATAGCCTAGATTTTCTTCTGCAACCTTTGAAACCGCATAGGGGCTAAGTGGTCTCAGAATCATATCCTCGTGTAGTGGATACGTTTCTTGAAATCCATATTGTTCACTTGAACCAGCAATCTGAATAACGCATTCTGGATTAAATTTTCTTATAGACTCCAATATATTAAGAGTTCCGATTATATTGGTATTTAGAGTTTCCGCTGGCGAGTCCCATGATTGTTTCACGAAGGACTGCGCTGCCAGATGAAAGCATTTTTCGAATTTTCTATCCATGAAAACCCCGTCCACGCTCTTGGAGTCATCTATGCTGCAATCGACGAATTCTACTCTTGGATTGTTCATCAAATGCTTGACATTGTTCATGTCGCTGCGCCAGCGTTTGAGGGCTACTATTTCGTAGTCTGGATGATTGGCTAAAATATAATCAGCCAAATGCGATCCGACAAATCCAGTAGCCCCAGTGATTAAAACTTTCTTCATATTATCAACTCCTCACCGTCAAATTGGGTAACGGAACAATAAGCTTTGTTCCTGCATCTAATAGAGCTTTTTCTCTGGTCGCAAAATGATTAACGAAATGCCAAGGCAGAACGAACAAATAGTCAGGCTTCTTGGATCTCATTTCTTCTTCAGAAATAATTGGAATCCCAGTCCCAACTGTTAACTTGCCCCATTTTTCTGGAGTTCTCTCAGCAATAAACGGTATAAGTTCTGAGGTAATTCCGTAGTACTGAAGAAGCGTATTGCCTTTCGTGGAAGCCCCATAGCCTATCACAAGTTTGCCTTGAACCTTTAAGTCAGTCAGCAACTTAACTGTCTCTTGCTTTTGTTTTTCAACTCTTTTGGCGAATTCTAAATATGGTTTAGGAGTGTCTAGTCCCAATGTGTTTTCATAAGATAATAAACTGTTTGTTCTGAAAGCGCCAATCATCTTGGCGTGTTCAGAAAGCTTGAGCGTCGTGTTTTCTACGTGGGTAATGTAAACCCTAAAGCTTCCAGAATTAACGTCATTTAACTCAACATCTATGATCCTCAGACCACTTTGTTCCATCAAATTCTTCAATACCGTGAGCGTATAATATTCAATATGCTCGTGACAGATGTTGTCAAAAGCGTTCTGGTCTAACATCAAGGGAGTGTAGCTCATCTGAATTACCCACACACCGTTATCGTGTAGACATTCTTTGACTTCATCGACAAACCACTTTGGGTCCGGTAGATCATAGAACATGGCGATGGATGTGATTACCTTTGCCTTTTCCTTGGCGACGGACCAATAATTTTTTGCACTGAAAAAGTCTTCTACGAATCCTTCATATCTTCCTGCTCTGAACTCTTCCAAATTTTTCGCTGGGTCGATGCCTATCCTAACGACATTGGAATCTTTCCAGAAATTCAAAAGAGTTCCATCATTAGCAGCAATATCTAGAACCGTTTCTCCTTGCTCGACATCAACATAATTCTTAACGCTATCCACAATATTCTTTAAATCACGAATCATTGATTCATTGATTCCGGAACGGTACCAGTATTTGCGATACATCTTCTCTGGTTCGGGAGCTTTATACAATTGGACAAGTCCGGAACCCTTAGAGATTCCGAGCTTTAATGGCGATTTAAAACCGTCAGTAGCTTGATCGACGAAGTCAGAAAAATATAAGTCACCGAAATCTATTATTTCAGTTAAATCGAATCCATCTATTCTACACTTGTCCATTTTTTCTCCTCATCGGTGTGATATACAATTATATCAAAAATAATTTAAATTATTTCTTAATACCCCAGAACAATAAATCGTGATGCAAATTATCTACTTCGAATCCATATTGAGAGAATATACTATTTAAGTCTAACACGTTTCTGATATCTTGTTCGTTCAAATTCTTGTAATAATCTCCCCAATCTCCACCCCTACCAACAGTTAAAGGGGAATGATGTGGTTTGTTCCTATTTGTTCCGTGTTCTTCTCTTCCGTGAGTAGCGCAAGTAATAAGAATAAAACCTCTCGGTCTTATCAAACTTATCATGTGAGGCAAAGATTGTTCCCAATACTTGTCGTGCTCCAAGCACTCTGTAGATATAACGGTGTCATAAATAAAACCTTCTGGTTTAAATTCATGACACACAGAAACAATATCAACATTTTTCCCATTGTCTACATCAATGCCAGTGTAAGCGCAACTATCAAAAAGGTATCGATTAGCTCCATTGACGTCCAAAGAACCCACGTCTAGAACACTACATCCCTGAAAGAACTGGGGGAAACGTTCTTTAATGTTAAGGCACATTCTTCTTTGTTCTGGGTGCGACATTACTTTCTCCTATAATAATCTAAATTGTTTAAAAAATCATTCCATTGAATATTGAATTGTTTCTTTCCGAATCTGATTTCAGCCATCTTTCTGGCGTTTTCTCCTAATTCACGAGCCATGTCGTGATCGTTCAGAAGATCCCTAGTCTTTTCTATCAAATACGGAACGCTATTGGATATGAAGCCTTCAATTCCATTTCTTATGAATTCCCCAGAACTTTCATTGTCTGTGCTTATAATGGGCATTCCCAGCATCATGGCTTCTACGGCTGCAGTATCAAATGGCGATCCTACGATTTCTACATTCATAAACACACGGCTTTTTCTCAATCTATCTCTTAATTCCACCCTGCCAAGGTTCTCGTCTTGACCGGTGCCGTAGACAGTGTTTTTGGCATCTCCGCAAATTTGTTTATAAAGAGCGAACCTAACTGGGTCTCTAGTGTTAAAGTTGTTTTTGACGGCGGCGAGAACCTTATCTTCCCCACTCCAGCCTTTCCAGAAATCAGGATCTACTCCATGATATATAGTTTTGTGTTGTCCTTCGTAGACGCTGTAGGATATTTTATTGCTATTCATTAAAAATACCGGTATCACGTTTTTGTTGGCATATATGTAGTCAAGACCTCTGCCACGAGAATTTATTAAATGGTAATAAATAATTGGCTTGTCGAAGTTTTTAACAAGCTGATAATCTTCTGGAGACTGCACCAAGATGGCGCCGAAAAAATCTGGATCTGGATCGGTCAACATTTCGCTGGACATAATAATTACATTATCTGGCTTCGGCTTTTCTGCTGAGTTCCAATTGGGAACGTAAAAATTATGTTTACAGGTGCCAGATTCTAGTCCCTGAAAAACTCCATGATGCAAACCTTTGATACAAAAAATATTCACCTTGACTCCTGTGGTTGAAGTTAGCCGATTCTAGCGCCGAGCTTTTTAAGATATTCAGATTTTTGTAGTGTAAGCGGTTCTCTTGGTGTATTGGAATGGAAGTCATGGTACAACAACCCACCCAAGTATGTCACACCCATCAAACCCAGACGTTCGCAATCTTTATGAAAAAATGCATCCATCGCAACCCATTCATACGAAAAACCCATTCTAAACTTTCCAATCTTTAGCCAATTATCTTTTGTCATCATGTAGTTGCTTGGAAATTTTGGGTTGAAGAGATTGTTGTTTTTTTCTATAAAAATTTGCGCTTTTTGGTTCCATTTGTCTAAACTGTTATAGATGTCTAAATCTTGCATGAATTCATTTGTAGTTACATTTGGTATTACATTTGGAGGTACCCATGTATAATCGTGTACGAATCTGCAGTCTGGATTTCCTGCCACAAAAATGTGTGGATTTGATTTCATCGCAGATAATAAATTTTCGACAGAATTTTCACTCACCACATGATCAGCATTTGGTATATACACGTATTCAGTGCATGAGTTTTCCATAATCGTATTATAACCATGGACCACCCCTAAATTTTCCGTAAATGTAATCAGGCAATCCGGCTTCAGACTCTTCAGGAAATTATGTCCTTTGTCTGTGCTGCCATTGTCAACTATCACAAGGTTGTATTTCATCTTAACAAACCTAAGACTGTCTATGAATCTCTGTGTGAACCTAATCTGATTTTCTTCGTCAGCCTTTATGTAGCAGAGAATTCCTATTGTTAGTTCCGGGGTCACGTAACCTTCCTTACAAAGAAATCATCACAGTGCAGCCTATGAACAAAAGTGTATCCCTTATCCGCTAAGTATTGAGATAACCAAGCTTCGTTAAAATAGTTTTCAACGCACAGGACTTTTGGCTTATACTTATCGAAATTTAAACCATTTAAAACACTTATTTCGTGACCTTCTACATCAATCGAAATTGCATCTACCTCCGAAACTCCGGCTTCTTCCAATATGTCATTGAGTGTTCTGGTTGTGACTGTGATGTTGTCAATTTTAGTAGCAGTTGTCGGAGTGGTCTTTCCTCTGACGCCTTCAAATGTATGCATGCCGCTGCCAGCATAATGTGTTGGGTCCGGGTGACCTTGGACAACCTGAAACTGAACCGTTTCCCCGCTTTTATTCGAGGCGGCGAATTCAAATACATTTTTTCTTTCAGCCCTTAGTCTTGCAGCCATAATTGGATTGGCTTCAATACATAGAACATTGAAATTCTTTTCTTTTTCAAAATAATAACTGTTGCTTAAATATGTTGGATGGTATGCGCCGACATCTACAAACACACCATCTGTATGAACGTTAAAATTCTCAGCCAATAACTTTTCTATATATTGGTCCAGATGAAAGCCATGTTCAAAATCTCCATTATACATTATAGCTCCTTTTGAAATACTAGGGTTGCGAAAGTGTATTTGTGTCCAGCCAGTTCAAAATCTGGATTTGGACAATCCCAATTCGGTTCGTCAAGAAGAGTACATCCCTTTAATAATGGTAGGATTTTTTCTTTAATGTATTTTTGACTGTAGAACTTGAAGTTTCCACCAAGAACACGTGTTGACTCGTCGTCATTAAAATCAAAAGTAAAAACTCCATAACCACCCTTGGCTAAAAGATCAATTGATTGCTGCATAAATTCCAAATCCTTTTCAACGTGTTCCATGACAGAAATTGAAAAAACTACATCGTAGTGGTTTTTTTGTGTTGTTTCTAGATTATAAAAAGTATTCAAATCATAATTCTTGAGAGGCTCGATTTCGTCCACTTTGTACCCTAGCTTAATCAAAGCGTCACAGCAGGTATCCTCATATGATCCAACACAAAGAAGGTGTGAATTAGTTTCATCCTTATTCATGTTTTCCAGTACTTCTTCTATGACCTTAAAGGCAAACCCCTGCTGTACGTTTGCTCTAGGGAATTTTCTGAGCATCATATCCGGCGTTATCCTAAAAAGCGTATCTACAGTGGGCTGATACCTTTGTCTGGCGGCATCGTCTAAAATTGTATTGTACCTAATGTTTTCTTCGTAAGCCATTTTATTCTCCTATGGTTTGTATGATTTGTTTGATATCGTTTAGAACTCTATTCCTACCCCAATCTTTGTAAATTGGATCCAAAATTTCAGAACCTCCAGCTAGTATATCTTTAATGCTGTGATCTTCAATTGTTATGGGCAAATTGTATTTAAGCACATGTCTAAACATATCGCACTTACTAATGGCAAATGGTCTTTTGCATGATAGAGCTAAGTCTAGAGAGCTTGAAATTCCATACCCACTTGGAACATAATCTTGGGGAAAAATATTTAAATCATTATTCGCAAGAAATTGGATCATTTGTTCTTGGTCCATAAAGTCGTGTGTCAGATTTAGCTTGATCCCCGGTTTTGTTATGCTGGACCTTAACATTTGCATCTGAGGAGTGGCCTCTATCGTTTTGTCAGTTTCTTCTTGAATGGCATCGTTTGGTGGTACATTAATGTTGATAATCGCTTCGTCGTATTGTTGTTGAACTAAGTTGACTATCTTATAAAATGCTTTTCCGCTCATGTTGAAACCCAAAGAGCCAAATGTTGGAATTTGATTTTTCCTAGGTTGACCCTTAAACTCCGTAAGAATCCTTCCGAATCCAGAAAATCCGGACCGTGGATCTAAAGTTGGATCTCCGATAATAAATGTATCGTAAAAATTATTGCCCGTTAGCTTATCGAGCGGGATCTGGTAGAAATCGTGAAACAAACAAACCATTCGACCACCGTGATAGCGTTTATCCAAACTAGGCGAAAAAGCTTTTGTCGTCGTAGACCAATGGTAGTTGCATATCATTATATCATATTTTTCAACTATCTTATCAAGATCTTCAACTGAGTTAATCGTGCAATAATCACTCTTGAAATCATTTGCTTCCGACAATAAATTAAATAAATTTATTCCGTATTGATGCACACCGCATTGTTTTTTCTGGGTGTTAACGAAGAGTATATTTTTTTGTGCACTCATCTTTGAATCTTATCCATGATATCTTCAAAATCATAAACAAATTTATCCTTGCTCCAGTCTCTATAAATTGGATCTAGTGCTTTTATGCCGTTATTCAAGATATCCTTAAGCGAAGTCTTGGATATGTTAATTGGGAGATCATATTTAATTATGTGACGAAACATAGGGCAATCAGCGATGGCAATTGGAGTTCTGGCTGAGAGAGCGGTGTCGGTAGATGAGGCTATCCCTCCCAATTGTGAATTATTTTCATTGTTGTAAAAAAACGTATTAACGCTATTAGCTGCTAAAAAATCCAACATACGTATTTTGTCATAAAAATTGTGGGTGATTTCTAATTTAATTCCGGGCTTGATGACGGCAGCGTGATACTTGTCGTCATCCCTAGAAGTATGTTCTAAAGTTTCATTACCCATTGTGTTTACGGGTATGTTTAATCTTATAACCGCTTCGTCAAATTCTTCCTGTATTCTGTTGATTACGTTCAAATATCCTTTAGAATATGAATTAAACCCAAAGGATCCAAATGTTGGTACGGATGGCGGAGTTATGTTTTTTTGATAGTCCAGAATCACTCTTCCAATATTAAATATTTTTGGGTTTTTAAAATCCGTGAATCCACCGTCACCGAAGACGCAATATTGATACATTGAATCTTCAGAGAATGATACTCCGTTAAGTTGAACTAAATCGTGCAACAGATATATCATCGTGGTGCTTTTGAACACCCTAGGATTTGCTGGGTTAAGAAATGAAACAGAGAATGGCGAATTTACAAATACAAAATTATACACACCTTTGTTTATCTCGTTCGCCAGCTCAGCGGGATTCGAAACATTTAAATATGAGACATTATATTTTTTACTACCCTTTACTTGATTAAAGAAATTAAATCCATACTGATGTATACCACATTGATTCTTAAAGAAATTAACAAAAAGGACATTAGCCATTACAGATCCTTATTCGTCGCATAGACATCGCCAATATTGTCGAATCTTTTGGAGCATATTATTTGCTCCAGTTGACTGTAGTCATTTATTTTAATCAATGTCATATTTGGCCTATTAATGAAATATATATTCTTACAGTAGGACTTCAGAAGTTTATAATATCCTTCCGAATCCAGATTTCTGGCCTTAATCATAGGTGGACAGTATTCAGTAACAATGTCGGGTCTCATTGTTTCCAAAACGTTTTTAGCGCCCTCGACAATTGAAGTCTCGAATCCTTCGACATCCATCTTTAATACATCTATTTTTTGAATTTCATTTTGCTCTACAAAGTCGTCCAGAGTTATTATATCAACTTGCATTCTTTCGTCATTCGGCTGTCTAAATTCTTCTTCGTATAGCAAAGATCCTGAACCTTTAAATTGCTTATCATATGCGAAATCCGTTTTACCATTAGTCTTTCCCAAGGCCAAATTAAACGGAACAACGTTTAGCTTATTCACTTCTATGTTCTTTTTCAGGATCTCAAAATTTTCAATTATGGGTTCGAAGGCATAAATTGGGGATCTCGTGAAACAAGACATGTACATAGAAAGCATGCCAATGTTTGCACCGGCATCAATGCAAACATGACCATCTGTCAGCAATTCTCGATAAAAGTCAATCATGTGATTTTCGTATTCGTAATGTCTAAGTATACTTGGATAGACACTCCTATCCTCAGTGTCTCCATAAATAGTAAACTTCCTGCCGTTTATATTCCTAGACCTATAGGTAATCATTCTGTCTCCTTTATTCTGCTCAGATAATCTCTGTATGCATTAACGTTGTTTGGATCTTGCGCTGGCAGTGCGGTTAGATTTTCTGCTCCTCTTGGTACTGTAGCATAGTCCTGCGGGCGAAGAGAGTAGTATAGTCTATTCTGTTTTTCCTGTCTCTTCCAAGACTTCTCGTGAATGATACATCCGTACTCCATGGCAACTGTGCTTTTTTTGGAATTTCCATCCGCACGATGATGAAACGGATGTCCAAAGTGTCTGACATAATTTTTGAATAGTCTAGTTTGTATATCTGGGAATCCGTGGGGTCCATCTCCGTCCAAGTAATTCTTCCTTGGGAAAGCTACGGCATCGATGCCTTCAGTATTGTTGGTTAAATTTTGTAAATTAGAAATCAATTTATCGTCAATATATTCGTCTGAATCTAAAAGAAAAATCCATTCATTTTTACATTTTTCAATGGCTCTATTTTTCTGATCACGGTGATTGTCAAATTCATGCTGATATATATTGCAATCATACTTTTTCAATAAGTCCATAGTTCCGTCGGTACTATAACTGTCGAAAACAACTATTTCATCAGCAAATAATTTCGCATTCATTAGAGTGCTCTCGATTACGGACGCTTCATTATAACAAACTACTGCCACAGAAATCTTATTCATTATTCGCACCAATCATAGATTTTATTTTATCCCAAACAGAATCCGTGCTTATATCAGCAATGCACCCGCCCAGTTTTTGAATGACACAATTTATATAGCACGGCGAAGGTGAACAGTTTTTATCATTTGGTTTCGGGGCATTTATGTATTCAACGTTGGACTGTCTCGGTCCGACACTGGGGCCGCCATTTTTGACAAACTGAGTAGCCCCCATTAAAATCAAAGCTGGAAGTCCTGCCCATCCAGCCAGATAAGCTGGGCCAGAATCTACGCCCAAATAAAGAACACATTTTTTAAGCAAACAGGCAGTTTGTTTGAAAGACATCTTTCCTGTCAAATCCACAACATCTTTATATTCCATCTTTCTGTCGGAACTAGCTCCGATCTGAATAACTGTATATCCATTACGGCACAGGCGTTCTGCGGTAATGTCGAAGTAATTTATAGACCAATCCTTAGATTCGATTCTATACTTCTTGTCCTTACCGTTATATTGCCCCGAAGAGGTGTGAATTGCAACCAACTTTTTATTCGTTAGATCTCCTATGATTTCTGCGAGGACTGCATCAACAACCTTCTCGTCTTTTTCCGAAGGATAAATGTAAATATTATCGTCTCCGGAGACATCGACTTCTGCCTTCTTGCCATACCATTCGACTAGGTGTTGATTTTTGAGTTCCGGGATATGATGCCAAGAGGTTTCTGTATGATTAATCATGTTCAGCTTATAGATTTCGTCATACCCGTTGGTCGAAAACACGTCCAAAGCCTCATAATAATTACTGCCAATGATGATGTTGTTTATGTCTGGATTACCTTCTAGCGTATTGATATTTGCTTTTTCTGTCATAAAGTCTATCTGCGCAGTTGGATATTTTACACGAACAGCTCTGAGGACCGTAGTCCCCATGCAAACATCCCCTAGGCTTCTGAATAAAATTAAAAGGATCTTCACTGTGCCCACCTTTTCGTGGCTTGAACAACTTGTAAGACTATTTGATTCCAATCTAATTTTTCTACATCTTTTCTGGCTTGGATTGCTTTGACTTGGATATCTTTCTTGTTCTCAAAAGCATATCTCATTAGCTTTCTAAGTTGTGGGTAGTTAGGTTCGAACCAATCGTGAGAATCTTGGATTGGCACATGCAATAACCAATCAATGATTCTAATCTTTTCTTGCGGAGCATCCACTAGCAAAGTGTTGTTTTTATCGCAAAATGTCTTTTGAGCCGAACAATTAGAAGTAATCACAGGGACGCCTGCGGCCATTGATTGAATGATCCCAAGGCCCCATCCCTCTCCTCTGGTCGGAAGCACGAAACAATCAGCCGTAGCATATAATTGTTGCATATATTCTTCAGGGTGAGTGCCTGCCAATAGAATTACTTCGGCGTTGCTATTGAGCTTATATTTTGAAATCATTTCAGCTATCTGATTCACCACTGATTTATCATTTACGCAAGAACACTTGAAAAGCAATTTAGCTTTTGGCTCATTGGCGAACTCTTCGTAAAAAGCCCTAAGTAATAAATCATAACCTTTGCACAACTTCAGCTCAGAAATGAACGAGAAATAAAACACATTCGGATCTTTATTGAAGAGCTTTTCATTGGATGGATTATATTTCTTGGTGTTAACCCCGAAATTTACAACTTTAATTTTGTCTCTGATGACATTTGATTTTGAGAATGTTTGTTTATTGAATTCGGAAGGCACCCATACCTCATCGATCCAATCTTGATTTAAGATAGTCCTCCACACATAAGGAATTCTATCGGTTTCGTATAGATGCCAAAATATATTTGCTTTAGCGTTTTTATCTACCTTATTCATATATCTCGTTGGAGGATACATATGAATACAGACGTAAGGATTTACAAGAGGAATTTGTTGCATGATACCTAGTTTTTGTTTTTCCTCTGGAATTAGTTCTATCTTAAACGTAGAAAAATCAGATAGATCCTCAATCCTTACGCCTATACCGTTATCGTATAATGCGATAGCCAATTCTCTGGCTACTTGAGAAATTCCTGTAACATCGAAAAAAGGTGCTATAATCTTAACATCTAATGCTGCCATGTATTGCTCCTTAAATTTTGATCCCCAGAGACTCCACGCCGCCTGATACCTTATTTTTATTAGTTCCCAAATATGTTTCCGTAATTACACGATCCCAGTCTGGAATTGTTTGGTCCCACGTCATTGATTCGGCGATTTTTCTGGCATTTTTTGCTAAGTTTAATCTGTGATCTTTGTCATGATACAACTTATCCAAGCATTTAACGCACTCGGAAGGCTTAGGGATAGCCCTTTCGACTGGGTGAGGAATACCCGTTATAAAATCATCATGCTCAACAACTGGTATGAGCTCGCTGGCGGGGGCACACCATTCCATATGAGCAGTATAGTCCGTCACGACTTGAGGAACTCCTGCGGACATTGTTTCTAGAATTGGAATTCCAAATCCTTCTCCTTGCGTTGGGAGAAAATGAACATCCCATATATTCATTAACATATTTAATTCTTTTTCAGATAAACCATTTATTAAATTATAATTAGGAGTAAACAAAACTTTTCCATATAATTTGTAGGTATGTACCAATTGCGGGAGATTATAAGCTGCGTCTTGCATGGCAGTGTGCAACCACAAATATGCATTGGGCTTATCCTCGGAGAATATCTTGAAAGCTTTAATAACTTTATCAAAATTCTTTCTCGGCTGATTTCTAGCCAAAGTTCCAATGACAAATGCGTCAGCCGGAAGGCCAGACCTTTGTTCTATTTTATTTTCATTATTTACAGTATGAAAAACAATTTTAGATCTAATATCATCTCTTGCTTGTTGTGGTAGTGGATAATATCTCTCGGGGTGAGTCCCGTGATAAATAAGCTCTGGCTTTATGCTTGCCGTAGCTTTAGCGACCTCATCTACTCCATATTGAGAATATAAAACCAATTGATCTATGTGTTCAATCCATGGGACCCAATAATCTGGAACTGGATTTCCATCGATAGGCATATACTGAACATATTTAAATTTGGATCTATTGGGCAATGTTTGTATATAATTAAGCATCCAAGCATCTCCAAGAGCCCACACTACATCTGGCTTAACCATTTCTATCATCTGACCGAGTCCCGGAATACCAGCCTGAGGATATCCGTCTTTCGCAAAATCCCTAGTTGAAGCAGGAAGCATTGCGAATGGAAAATTATGCGGATACCCGTTATATCCCCATCCGGCTACAACTATCTCATATTTACCAGTTTTGTGTAGACCTAGAGCTACTTCTCTGAGGACAACTGCCATTCCCGTGTGTAGGGTTGGATTGTCAGACATCATAAGAATTCTAATTTTCTTGTCCACTGTAGGTGTATTCCGAATTGCCCCGCCATCGATTATTTTAAAAGCCATTTTTATTCTCCTTATTTATGGAAATTCATTCCACTGAAATTATGGGTGTACGTTCCCGATATCATCGAACAGTCCTCGAAATGAACATCCAAAATCCTTCGCAAAACGTCAGAAGCAGAGAGGTCTAGTCTCTCTGCTTCGGCTGTAAGAAGGTGGATTTCATTTTCACTAAGATAAAAGTTTTTTCTCTGCATGATCTTATTATATCATATATTTTAAAAGTTGTGTATGTTTTGCGTATGTTTTTTTTATAAATATATTAGACAATACTACGGTTGGTTTATAATTCTAGACCCACTGGAATCTCTTCCTATGACTATCGAATTATCAAAGTAACTCTTTACATCGTTTCTATGCGTAATTACCAATATGGTATGGAATTCGTCTTGTAATCCATCTATAATCTGCATCATTGCTTCTACGCCATTCTGATCCAGCGGGCTAACGGCTTCGTCGATAATTAAGAACTCCAGCTTAGAGTTGGCTCTTTTGAGCAATAATTTAGACAATGCAATTCTTAGGACAAAGGATATCCTGAACTTCTCTCCACCCGAGTACATCGCAAAAGGCAGAGTTTTCTCGCCATCGTTTATATGGACTTCGAAAACAGTCTTCTCGGATCCGGAAGATTTTGCTTCTTTTTTTGTAACGAATTCTATAGACATCCTACCGTCTGTTAATTTTTTCAAAAGAGAATCCGCTTCTTTTTCCAGTTCTAATATGGAATTCTCAAGAATTTCCGCTCGGATACCCTTCGAACTAAAGGCACGTAATAATTCATTGTATACTACTAGATTTTCATTATTTTCTTTTAATAAATTATTATTTTCATCCACTGTTCTCTTTACGGTTTTCAAATCTTTAATCTTCTCCGCCTTGTTTTTTATTTCAGCGGCGATGTGGATTATCCTCTCCTTGGCGGAGTCATATTTTTCCGAAAGGTCTCTAAGGGCATCTTTTAATTCTTCCAATGTATTAATACTTGATTGCAGAGCTTTGAGTTCTTCAGTGGAATTTTCAAAGTCTTCCTCATGCTTGGATAGTTCTTCTTTTAATTTACCATACTTTTCTCGTAGTGATTCCAGCGTTGATTTTTCAGGCATGTTTTCAAGCTGATTTCGATAGTCTTTTATCAGATCTAATTGTTGGCGGAAATGAATTTTTCTCTGATCTATGGTTTCGTCGTCCACTATATCTCTTAATAATTCGTCTTTTCTAGAAACTAAAGATTGTATGGAGGAATCTAAATTATTGGCTTTAGCGGTTAGTTGGACCTTTGCTGCATCGGCGGTTTCACAGACAATTTCTTGAGATTTTAATTCATCTCGAAAAGACTCCACCTCTTCTTCTAGGTGCTTTCTTGCGTGTTCGATGCCGTCCTCTGTGATCTCCACGAGACAGTTAGAACAAACTTCTCCAGATGATAACTTAAAATTTTTCAGTCTGGACTTAGTGCTATCTATTTTTTTGACCAGATCATTCTTTTTGTGCGTTTCAACGGAAATGCTTTCTTTAGATTTTACCAATTGATCTGACAGGTTTTTTTCTGATTTCTTTCTTTCTTCTATTTTTTCCAGTATTTCCTTGAGACTCTTTTTATTGATATCGTTATTTTTAATTTTATCTTTAAATTTATCTAACTCTTGTCCAATGGAGTCTTCCTTGGATATTTTTGAATTAAGATCCTTTTCTTTTTCCTCTATATTTTTCTTCAGGGAGCTTCCATCTTTTTTAACTTCGTCTATTTGTGATTTGGTAAGATTAATAATTTTTCGTATATGCGCAGTCTTGTCGTTTATGGATTTTATACTGCCTTCATAATCTTTTAATTTATCTAGATTCTCCTGCTTCTCTGATATTTTTGACTTTATTTTATCTAATCTTTCACTTAGCAAATCAGATTCTTTAGACAACTCTTCACAAATATCTTCGTTTGAAGATATATCGATATCCACATCCTTATTTGAATCTATCAAAGCAGTTATTCTAGCATTATTGAGTTCTATATCTTTTATTTTTATCTTAGAAGATTTTTCATATGTGTCGTATTCCTCTAAGTTTAGAACTTTTTCGAGTATTCCCCGGCCGTCGCCAGATTTCTGGGGGTTAGCTAGAGAAAAAATGTCGTCCTGTTTTAGATATACAGAATTTATATATGTATCATAATCTAATCTTAAAAATTCTTCTATTTTTGAATTAGTTTTTTCCAAGTCGGACGAATTACTTGGCTCTTCGTCTAGAATAAAATCTACAGTCGACTGACCATTTTTTCTATTTCTAGTTCTCGTTATGGTGCACTCTCTGCCGTCATGTTCAAATTCGATTGTAACAGAGCAAACATCCGCACCTTCTTTAACATTATAATCTAAAGTCTTAGCTTTAGATTTTCCCCAGACAGCCCAACCTATCGCCTCACACAAGTTAGTTTTACCTGTTCCGTTTGATCGGGATACGTCTTCTTCGTTCATACCTACTATTAATGTTTTCCTTAAATTCTCAAGGTTCAGATCTGCCGAATCATACGATAAGAAATTTTTAAGACTTAGTGTTTTTAATCTCAAATCAACCTCTTATGATAATCTAGATATAGGTGATGGTATCTTTTTTATTATTGCCGCATTCGGCTTCGTCTTAGTTACATTTTTGGTGTTTTCTGTCTGCCCACCAAGAAATTCCTGAATGAATTCTTTATTTTCCGGACTGTCTGGATCATCCTCACCATATTCTTCCGTGGACGTACTTTCATCGTCATCTTCTTTCCATTCTACTTGGGTATCGGTGTCTGTATCCTCTGGTTTTGTTTTTCCAAATTTTACAAGTTGTCTCTCTTCGGTAGCCAGAGCGACTTTTTGTTTCGCACTTGGAACTTGAGCGGGAGCGGGGGCCTTGTCCTCTATAAAGGATCTAATAATGGTATTCATGACTTCCGTGGAAATAACATCCACTTTATCTTTGTCTATTTCATGTGTTTCCAATATATGAGTTACTTTAATTCTAAAATTAAATAGATCGTCAGACAGCAATTTCTCCCCGCATACCGGACATACGTTATTTGACAGGGCGTACCTATATTTGGAATCTATGTTTTCCGAGCATGATCTACATCTCATAACTAACTCCTTATTTGAATACTCCGGAGACGTCTCTTATTATTTCTTCTCCGAATTTAATGAACTTATCTTTATTCGACTTATTTTTCAATGTCTTGTCGGCATATTTTCTCACGGCTTCGAATGCATTCATAGATTCATCGAAAACCACTTGCTTTTTTAATCTATTTTTTTCTACGTGAGGAATACACGACCCATGTATATAATCGCAATGTTCTTCTAAATAATCTATAATATTTTTAGAATTATATTTTAATCTATTAGATTCTGATAATGTAACAGATAATCTAACTACGGAATCTTTAATTATTTCTTCTTGAGATTTCAACGAGGAAAGAATTTCTTCTTCTGGATTTTCTGAGTTAGTAAGTTCAAATTTAAAGTCCATAAAATTCTTAGCATTAACTTTAATAAACTTATATCCGAATGTATCTTCCCGCTTACCGCCAATAAACCCATCGCTGTCATACGTACCGTAGACAAACCCCTTGTCTTCTTTCCACTCATTGAAATCAATTCTATTTAAGGAACCTCCGTAAACAACTGGAGGGTTCGACATTATTTGCTGAAATTTATGCAAGTGGCCCATGGCAGCATACATAAAATCTTTCCCTTTGAATATAGATTTCGGGATTACGGGTTCTGCAAATTTATCAACCGTCATCTGTTCGGAACCTGTAACGGCATCGCTTATAGTGAAATGCCCGCAAAAAATAATAGGAATATTAGAATCTCTAGATTTGTATAATTTATTGATAATATCAATAGTATATTGAGAAACTTCATCATTATCCTTTAGCTTTAAGATGCTTCTTATCGGATACGGCACGCATAAAAATTGAACCTTGTCCTTCCCGAAATCCAAGCTAAACAATTCTGGTCTTTCCTTTATTATAACGTAAGGTAGATTTAACCTATCAATGGCCGATACAGAATGTCTCAATTTTTCCGACAAAAATAGATCATGATTTCCAAGGGTTATAATAGTATATATTTTCGCATCATTTAATCTCTTGATGCCCACCACGAATGCTTCAAGCTCATTTGGTTGGGGGTCTTTGTTTTTAAAAATATCCCCAGTAAGAAGTACAAATCTGCAGCTTTTCTCTATATTGAATTCTATGGCTTCATTCCATGTTTTAACAAAATCAACGAACCGGCTATTTAATCCTCCCGGTTCAATTTTCCCCTGATAAGACCCCAAATGCGTATCTGTCACATGTGTAAATTCTATTTTCATATATGAAGTTTTTCCAGAATGTTGTCAGTAAAATAATCTATTTTTTCTTCGTCTAATTCTTCCGTATTTTTAAAAAAATAATACACTTCCTTGAAACAATCGTCTACGAATTTTTCCTTTTTCGGATGGGATTTTAAATGCTTTCTTAATATTATGCCTAGGCGATAAAAAATTTCAAAAGAATAACTCTGCAGATTTATGCCATTATGTGGGTTCAATTTTTTGGACAATTCATCTAGCGCAAATTCTCTGGATGACTCCTCTGCTTTATCCGAGTATATTCTCATAACCTCGGGGAAACTGAGATTTTCATAGTTCATTATAAAATCAACAACCGTATATCCAGATCCACATCCGAAACAAAAATATGTATTACTATCTTCGAAAACTATCAAAGAAGGGGTATTCTCCGAATGAAACGGGCATGACAATTTATATCTTCCAGTACTTTCCAGCGTGTGCCTTAGGTCGTATTTTTTCACAAGATCCATGAGACTTATCTTTGAATTTATGTATTTACTCAGAGCTTTATTAATCATTTTCATCCATATCTTCTGGTAGTTCCTCTTTGTTTTGAATTAATGATTTGGAGAAATTACAGGCCATGCTATAAGATAGATTTCTATCAAATCTTCGAGCCTTAATTGTCTTAGCCTGCATAGTATTGATATCTTCCAGATATCTTATGTATATAGCTGCGTCGGATTTTTCGGCAACTATTTTTGATCTTCCTATATCTCCAATATTAATATCTTTGAATTCTTTTTCGAGAGTATCGCTTTTTGCCTGATGAGTACTTATAACAAATATTCCTCTATTATCAGCAAACGTATTCGCAAAGCTTTTGAAATCTACAACAATTTGTCCTTTGTTCTCCCAATCAGATCCCTTATCTACCGATGGACTTAAACATTCCAAGGAATCTATGATCAAAACATCCGGTATAAAGTTACTCGTCTTCTCCAATTCTTCTAAATAAAGCTTTATAGTTTCTATAGTGTCTGATTCATCCAGCCACTTCGTGACTACGTGGTTGGACTTTGATTTAATATGCTTTACGGCTTCGTTAAGGGCGACCTTGTCCGCTTGATCTAACAAGTGCTTTCCCTCTTGTATCTTCTTGTAATCAACGAAAGAAGCCCTTGAAAATATTCTCTCTTCAAATTCGCTAGGTTGCATTTCAGCGGTTAAGACCAATATATTGGCACCGTTTAGCCATAAATTATATAACATATTCGTTAATACGAATGTTTTTCCATTGTTTACGTTTCCCAATATAAGAAAAACTTCCCCGTATCTAAACCCGCCCGTCGCATCGTCTAGTTTATCGTGCCCAACTTTCATTCTTATAACATTAGACGTATCTTTTTCTTTAATTGATTCTATCTTATCTTCCACCTCTAGCGTAGTTAAGCTGAAGCCAGAGCTATTGGTGGAGTACACTTGAGAACCTATCTTAATTAAAGATGTAGTCGTAGCTTGAACGAACTTTTTTATATCATCCGTGGTGTTAAATTTAACTTTTTCATTAAGAATATTATCTTGTATATTTTTTAGTATCTTTTCTTCTGCCCATCGGACTTTTAATTTTTCTAGCAAGAACGGAAATTCTGTTTTGTCTGGATTTACTGATCTTAATTCAGCAATCTTAGTTTTAAATAAAACAGCTTTTTTCTCGTCCTGCTTTTTTAATATCTCCAGTATATTTGCGCCGCTGATATTTCCATTGTATCTTTTATGATATTTCAGTATCTCGTTAACAACAAAATGATCCTGATCATCTCTACTAATGGATTCAACTGAAGCTCTTGAGGTAATAAAATCTTTCCACAATTCCTTATTGTGGATTAATATAGACAATATTTTAGATTTAGATTCTTCAAGATTTGACATTTATATCACCTATGAATTTATCTACATTTCCTTTTTCGATATCTCTAAAGTCTGTGCCTTCCATATTTATAATATGAAGCTTGCTCTTTATCACAGACGCTACAAATTGTCCATATTCTTTTTGTATCCCCTCGGCTCCTCCGGATAGGTTAGATATCAAAATAGTAGTTTTATTGCTTCTTTTCTTTAGTATGTTGATCTCTAAAAATCTAGATATATCAGTCCTCGGGAAATTCTTGTGGCCTGTGAATTCTTTTCCCAGCTCGTCTAAAACCAAAAAGTCAACACTCTGTAACTTTTGCTCATATTCCCTCTTTTCCTTTTCCGCTTCAAACGCTCTCTTTGATAAGATATCTACAATTGCAGGAAAGAAGTCATAGTGTGCAGAATATCCCTGACGAACTGCTGCTTTAAGTATTTCCGTGGCAATCATAGTTTTACCAGTCCCTTTACCGCCATGAAGGAGCAATCCATACCCCATCTCTTTAAATTCTTCTAAATTTTTAGTTATTGAAAGGATAGTATTCTTTGTAGGTCCCGCCGTTATGAAATCTTTCTCAAAATCAAAAGCATAGTAATTAGTCAACAGATTTGCCTTTTTATATTTCCTGTACATCTTCATCTGTTTCAAACAACCACATTCTTTGGCTTTGTTTAATTCCTTCTCCCCTCGCATGGACAAGTGCTCATCATACAAGTATCCCTTACCTTTACATATTTTACAGTGCTTCATTATGTATAAAAAATCATTCATTTTTCTTCCCGTTGCAAAGTTTGTCTAATATGCTCAATGTCGTCATCGCTAATCCCTGTCAATGTCGTTTTTATTCTCTTTTCGAATATAAAGTCGAACTCTTCGCCCTTTTGTTTGAAATAATTATAAATATTCTTACAATTATCAAGGGAGTATTTCAGGTCTGGTTTGAATTCTTTTGCGAATTTATCCTGTTTCACCCCGAACACATCGAAGAAAGAGGCGTTTCTTTCTGAGTGATATCTAAATAAATTTGAGGCTTTGTCGTATTCTCCGCTTCTAGAATATCTCTCTATAATGTTTAACAAAATTTTTCTTGTAGTATCATAATCGTCACCAAATTTTTTCATGGCTATCTTTATCGTATGAGCCTCTCTTTGTTCATTGGGAGACTTTGCATCTATTTTAAATTTTTCATTTAGATTTTTGTAATAATATCTAACTAATCCTATACCAGTATTTGCTCTCGGCGGGGCTTTGATCTTAATTTCAGATATGTCCATGTCTTGTATGGACTTATCTTTATTTATTATATTTACTTTTCGACCATTATCAATATGTTTTTTATCTAAATAATCTACCAAAAAATCTCTTCTGCTCTGAGATATTAAGCTTTTATTTAATAAAATATCTGCCATTACTTTTTTTTCATTTAGAGTAACTTTGTCGGTCAGTAAAATTTGAAATGTAGTCTCCCCATTATTTGTGGAAAACTTAGCCAATCCTACAGTTTTTATTATAGCAATAACTTCTTGAAGTGACTTTTTGTCTAAATCTAATCTGTGCATTAATTCACTAGAACTAATGGTGCTTCTAGACTCTTCTCTTTTAATGTACAGCAAATAGCAAAGGACAGCGTAAGCTCTATGACCTACGATGTCCATGTAATTTGTGTCTATCTTTTTTAACAAAGATAGAAAATCATTTTTTTGTTTTTTCATATTATCTGCATTATAGTGTTTGAGCTCATTTTTGTGAGCAAGTCATTGTCGGAATCATCTACCACAAGATCGAAAATTTTCTGTTTCCTCTCCAAGATGTCCAACATCCTTATCTCTATTGTATCGTAGCAAACCATGTTTACAATTAAAATTTTGTCACTTTTTTGTCCGATTCTGTCTATCCTAGCTATTCTTTGTTCGTTCACAGCTGGATTAAATGACATATCATAGTTGACAAAAGTGTCAGCCACTTGTAAGTTAATTCCCTCTTTCCCTGCATCTGTAGATATAAATAATTTAATATCCGGATCATTATTAAATTTAT